>Ga0209979_1000830_pt1 | contig 37474 bp, 33 predicted proteins | sample AnhtaG_FD_183114 | JGI IMG/M metagenome (GOLD analysis project Ga0209979, IMG submission 183114) | Deep subsurface microbial communities from Anholt, Denmark to uncover new lineages of life (NeLLi) - Anholt_01485 metaG (SPAdes) (version 2) | ecosystem: Environmental > Aquatic > Marine > Oceanic...
GAGGGGATGAGGATTGGGGGAGTTGGTTGACGTGAGCCTACAGGTTGGAAACCTGTAGTTGGCCGCAGGCTGGTCTTGGCGGGGGTGTTCATCGCAAACTACACCTTTCCAAGGTGTAGTGTTCGCCAACCAACCATTGGCTATTTGGTCAGGGCCTCACGCTGACCAATCACGCCAAGCTAAAGGTCGCACAGCGGCACGGCTGAGGGTGTGCACTGAGGGAGGTGGTGGGAGGGGATGGCGGTCGAGGCCAGGCGGTTGGCGTGAGCCTACAGGTTGAGAACCTGTAGTTGGCCGCAGGCTGCTCTGCGGGGGTGTTCATCGCAAACTACACCTTTCCAAGGTGTAGTGCTCGCCAACCAACCATTGGCTATTTGGTCAGGGCCTCACGCTGACCAATCACGCCAAGCTAAAGGTCGCACAGCGGCGCGGCTGAGGGTGTGGACTGAGCGCGCTGGTGGGAGGGGATGGCGGTCGCGGCCGGGCGGTTCGCGTGAGCCTACAGGTTGGAAACCTGTAGTTGGCCGCAGGCTGCTCTTGGCGGGGGTGTTCATCGCAAACTACACCTTTCCAAGGTGTAGTGCTCGCTAACCAACCATTGGCTATTTGGTCAGGGCCTCACGCTGACCAATCACGCCAAGCTAAAGGTCGCACAGCGGCAGGGCTGAGGGTGTGCACTGAGGGGGGTGGTGGGAGGGGATGAGGATTGGGGCGAGTTGGTTGGCGCGAGCCTGCAGGTGCCACGGCAGAGGTAGGCGGCGCTGGGAGCCATTAAGAGACCGACACCAAAGCCACCCCAACATCGGCTCTTCCAGGCCGGTGCATGATTTGAGGCTCTGAGCGCACCAAAGTCCGCGCCTGAGAGGATTAGAATCCCACAGCAGCCCCGCTCGTCGCGGGAGGCGCTTGGATCACGAAGGGCAGGAGAGCCTTTCGCGGATTCCGCGTCGTTTGGCGCTCTTGGTGGTCCAAGCCCGGGCAGTCTCGTCCCCAGCGCGGTCCGTTCGCCTCTTCAGGGCGGTGCTTTTGACACTTAACCTTCAACTCCTCACCCTCCTTCGTACATCCTTTGGGCCCTCTATCTCCCCCAATGTCACCCTTCAACACCTTAGCCTGTCTTCGACAGTTCTATGCGAAGTATTTGGCCACGTCTTGTGGTTGAGCAATGTCCAACTACTAGATATGCTAGTTATCGTTTGGTGAGCACGATCGACACCTGCTACATACGGTGTTTAGGCACTTGGGAGCCACTACTCATAGTGTGTCGAAAACAGGCTTAGTACAGCTCTTTCTGTCATCTCAGCCCTCTCCGTCACGCCGCCGCAAAAAGACGGCTTGGGAACCCCCCAGCACCGGCCCTTCGACTGCGCTCAGGACAGGCTCTTTGGACCGGTGCGACTTGCCTACTCCCTTCAGTTGTGCTACACTCTCATAGGCTGACCAAGGTCCATTCGTCCGGCGGGCCGTCCCCGATTCCTGGACCGGGGACGGCCCGCTGTTGTCCGTCTATCCCTGGAATGAGAGACCATTAACCGCCTATGCCCAGACCACGCCTCTCCCTTTCCCAGGCCAGAGAGCGATTGAGGCTCATCCTGAAAGGCCCCGATCCACGGTATCGGACAGATCGCAATATCTATCACCTGTACTTTGACATCTTCTGGTGGAGCTTGCTGGGCGTGGCCGTCAGCTTCAACAGCGTCTACGCCATCCGGCTGGGAGCCTCCAATACGCTGGTCAGCCTGCTCTCCTCCCTCCCAGCCCTCATGGTCATCCTGCTGCGCTTCCCGGCGGCCCGCACAATGGAGCACACGCCCCAACGCGTGTCGCTCATCGCCCGCTGCTTCGCCCTGGCCCGCTCAACCTATCTCCTCATCGCCCTCCTGCCCTTCTTCATCACCCATCACCTGGCGGGGGCGTTTGTGGCCCTTATCATTCTGAGCACGCTTCCCGCAAACCTGGCCATGGCTGGCTGGGACGCACTTTTCGCCGAGGTGGTTCCGGAACGAAGGCGGGCCAAGGTGATGAGCGTGCGCAACAGCCTGGCCAACGCGGCCAAGATCGCCATCCTGCCCCTGGCCGGGAAGTGGCTGGAGTGGGCCCCCTTCCCCCTCAACTACCAGGTGCTCTACCTGGCTGGATTGGTGGGCGGGATGCTCAGCCTCTACCACGTGGCCAGACTGCGACCACCGGAAGGGATAGCGGGGGAGGAGAGGGCAGGGGCGAGCCTGGGTTGGGCGCTGGTGCAGGGGCTCTGGAGGAAACAGCGGCCCTACCTGCAGTTTGTGCTGGGGAATTTCATCCTGCAGGGGGCTATCTCCCTGCCCATGGCCCTCTATAGCATCTACTACGTGCGCTACCTCCACGCTAGCGACGGCTGGATCGGCCTGCGCTCCACCCTGGCCAGCCTGACCCCCCTCATCGGCTACCGCATCTGGTCGCGGCTCATTGACCGCTGGGGGACGCGCAGGGTGCTGGCCTTCGGCGCTTCGGCCACCATGCTCTTCCCCCTGCTGACCGGCCTCTCCCGCTCCCTCACCGCCCTCCTGGGCGTGGTCGTCGTCCACGGGCTGCTGGTGCCGGCCATGGTGCTGGGGCGCTACAACACGCTGCTCAAGGTCTGTCCTGCCCAGCGTCGTCCCTCCTACATCGCCGGCTACGCCATCGTGGCTAACGTCGCCGCGTTCCTGGCCCCCCTGCTGGGCGTACAATTGCTGGAGGTGATCAGCATCAACGCCGTATTCTTCATCGCCGCGGCCATTCGCGTCACGACGGGCCTCTTCTTTCTTCCCCTTCCGCCCGATGGCCCCCCGCTGCAGGAGGCGAGGAGATGAGGGCTTTCCTGCGGAGGCAGCTCGAATACCTGCGCCGGCATATCGGCTGGCGGCTGCACCTGCTGCTGCACGGCCCCCATCGGAGCCATCAGCCCGAGCGGAATATCTGGCACCTGTACCAGGACATCCTGTGGGTCGGGCTGGCCGGGGCGGCAAGCACCTTCACCAGCGTCTACGCCATCCGGCTGGGCGCTTCAGATGCGCTCATCGGCCTGCTCTCCTCCCTCCCAGCCCTCATCGTCATACTGCTGCGCCTGCCAGCGGCCCAACTGGTGGAACGCACAGGGGATCGGGTGCACCTTATCGCCCGCAGCCTCGTGGTCACCCGATGTCTGTACCTGGTGCTCGCCCTGTTGCCCTTGCTCAGGTTGAGCCAGGAGGCCACAATCTTCGTGGCCCTGGTGATCCTCATGGGCCTGCCGGCCATCGTGGCCAACGCGGGCTGGGATTCCCTCTTCGCCGATGTGGTGCCGGAGCGGGATCGGGCCACCGTGGTCAGCGTGCGCAGCTCCCTGGCCAGCATCATGGCCGTGGTGGTGGTGCTGCTGGGCGGCAAGTGGCTGGACTGGGTGCCCTTTCCCTGGAACTACCAGGCCATCTTCCTGCTGGCCTTCGCGGGGGGGATGGTGAGCACCTACCACGTGGCTCAGATACAGCCCCCCTCTGCGGATCCCGCCGGGGTGCGCAGGGGAGGGTTTCGCTGGCAGGAGATTCGAGGGCTTTTCGTCGGCAATCCCGGCTTCAAGGCGCTGGTAGTGGCTACCTTCGTCTACCAGCTTGCCATGTCGCTCCCCTCGCCGCTGTACAACATCTATTTTGTGAGATACCTACAGGCTACCGACGGCTGGATCGGGCTGCGCATCACCATCGCCAGCCTGATTCCCATTTTGGCCTACCGCTTGTGGCCCCGGCTGGTGGAGCGGTGGGGCGACCGGGCGGTGCTGTTGCTGTGCGTCCCGCTGACGGTGTTCCTGCCCCTGGGGACCGGCCTGTTCCAGACCTTGACGCCGCAGCTCTTCGTCGTGGCCTGGCTGGGGATCTTCGGCCCGGGAGTGAACCTGACCCAGTACAACATCCTCCTGCGGGTCTGCCCCGCCGACCGCCGGCCCACGGCCATTGGGGTCTACGCCATCATCGCCAACATCGGCGCCTTCATCGCGCCCCTGGCCGGGGTGCAACTGATGGGCCTGCTGGGCATCCGAAATGTCTTCTTCCTGGCCGCGGCGGTGCGGGTGGCGGGGGCACTTCTCTTCCAGCGGCTTCCGCCCGATCCCCAGGGGCCCACGCTCCGCCTGCGGGGACGGCTGTTTTTCTGGAGGACCTGAGGGGAGTAACGGGGAAGGAGTCAATGAGTTGACGAGGTTGGCCCGGGTATAATTCAGGATCGGGGGGAGCACTTCATGTGAGGTTCAGGGGCGTCCTCGGCCCTCACAAAGGAGATTGCAAAGGATATCAACATGAAACGCATCTGCATCATCGGAGTGGGCTACGTGGGGCTGGTCACCGGCACCTGCTTCGCCGATCTGGGCAATCAGGTGGCCTGCGTGGACATTGACCAGGCCAGGATAGCGGGGCTCAACGCTGGAGTGATGCCCATCTACGAGCCCGGCCTGGAGGAGATGGTGCATCGCAATGTGGGCGCCGGACGGCTGTCCTTCACCCTCTCCTACGAGGAGGGACTGGAGGGGGCGGAGTTCGCTTTCATCGCTGTGGGCACACCCGAGGGGGTGGATGGCGAGGCGGAGCTGAGGCACGTGCGCGCGGCAGCGGAGTCCATTGTCCGGGCCATGAAGGGGCCGCTGATCATAGTCAACAAATCCACCGTCCCGGTGGGCACTGGAGACTGGGTGGCCGACATCGTGCACCAGTATCAGCCCTCCTCCATCCCCTTCTCCGTAGTGTCCAACCCCGAATTCCTGCGCGAGGGCTCGGCCATCGCTGATTTCCTTAACCCCGATCGCATTGTCCTGGGCTCGTTGGACAGAGAGGCGGCGGAGAAGGTGGCTCAGCTTTATCTGCCTCTGCGGGCCCCCATCATGCTCACCGACCTGCGCACTGCAGAGATGATCAAGTATGCCTCCAACGCATTCCTGGCCACCCGCATCTCCTTCATCAATGAGATCGCCTCCATCTGCGAGCGGCTGGGTGCCGATGTGAAAGAGGTCGCGGCGGGCATGGGCTACGACCGTCGAATCGGCCACGCCTATCTGGACGCGGGCATAGGATGGGGAGGCTCCTGCTTTCCGAAGGACGTGAAGGCCCTGGAGTACATGGCCCTCGTCCACGGGGCTCATCCGGCGCTGCTGCGGTCGGTGATGGACATCAACCGCGACCAGCGACGACAGGTGATCCACAAGCTGCGGGAGCTATTGGGTGGAAGCCTGCGGGACAAGGTGGTGGGCCTGCTGGGGCTGGCCTTCAAACCTAACACCGATGACCTGCGCGAGTCTCCGGCGCTGGAGATCGCGCACATGCTGGGCACCGAGGGCGCGGTGGTGAGGGGCTACGATCCGGCAGCCATGGCCGGGGCCGCGCGGCAGATCCCTGAGGTGCAACTGGCGGCCGACCCCTACGAGCTGGCCCAGGACTGCGATGCCCTGGTCGTCTGCACCGAGTGGAATGAGTTCAAACACCTGGACATGGGCCGAATAGGCGAGGCCATGCGCCAGCCGGTGCTCGTTGACGGACGCAACCTGTATGAGCCGCAGGAGATGCGGGCCCTGGGATTCACCTATCGGGGCGTGGGGCGAGGATATGGGTCAGCCGATTGAGCCGGTGGTTTTCTACTGCCGAGTTATCCATGCGTCGCAGTGCGCCACGACGCATGAAAATAGTTCACCACGAAGGCACCAAGACATCAAGTTTGCTTTGTGCCTTCGTGCCTTGGTGGTTCACTGGTTCTATTTTCAAGGGAGAGTGTGGAGAGGGCTGAGAGAGCAAGACAAATGATGTGGATGGATGGTGAGGCATGCTTTCCGTAGGCGTGGACATCGTGGCGATAGAGCGCCTGGGGCGGGCCATTGAGCGCTGGGGCCAGCGCTTCCTGGATCGGGTCTATACGCCCCGGGAGCAGGCCTTCTGTCGGGGGCGGGCTCCGGAGCTGGCGGCTCGCTTCGCGGCCAAAGAGGCTATCTCTAAGGCGCTGGGCACGGGGATCATCGGGCGGGAGGGCGTGAACTGGCAGGACATGGAAGTGCTGCCCGACCGACGAGGAAAGCCGCTGGTGTACCTCCACGGTCGGGCGCTGCGGCGGGCGGAGGAGGTGGGGCTCACCCAATGGGCCATCAGCCTCTCCCACGAGCGGGAGGTGGCCATCGCCTTTGTCGTGGCCAGCGGGGAAGGGGACACCGCGGTGTGAGAGTAACGTTCGAATAGCAGCGCCGGGCCGTACGCTCGGCGTTTGCGTGTTTAGAGCCCAATTGTCCTCTGGGCCTGGTTATGGTACAATGATGGGTGTGGGGGCAACCCCTTGCGATTGCCTGGGTGCGCCTGGGGAAAGGAAATAAGGCGGTATGGCAAACCCCTATGTCATTGAGGGACTCATTGAAGACCCAGGGATGTTCTTCGGGCGGCGAGTGCACCTGCGCCGCCTCCTCCGCCACGTGGGGGAGATGGACTGCGTCTCAGTGGTTGGCCCCCCGGGTATTGGCAAATCCTCACTGCTCTATCAGCTCACGCAGCAGGAAGGGCTCCAGGAGACCCACGTCTCCCTGTACCTCGATCTGTCGGACGCCGCTCTCCAGAATCAACGGCCCTTCCTGAGAGAGGTGATATGGGGGCTGGGTCATCAAGTGGGCAGCATTTTCGCCGGCTCCACCGTGAAGCGGCTGGAGTGGGTTTTCGACATCCTGCGGGATGAGGAGAAGCTGCGTGTGCTCCTCTGCTTGGATGATTTCGACCAATTTGCCGCTGCTCCGGGAGTGACTGATGATTTCCTGAAAGAATTGCGCCGCCTGGGGTTCGCCCGCCTTCTCTCCCTCGTCGTGGCCTCCGCTTGCCCACCGGAGGAGTTGGCCCGCCAGGGCGTGATACCTCGTACCTTCCCCCGCCTCTTTGACGAGCAGGTTGACCTGGGCCTCCTCTCGGCCCGGGAAGCGGTTCGGCTGATCCGCGATCCGGCCCTGCGTGAGGGGGTGGAGTTCCCGCCTCAGGCCGTCGAGTTGGCCCGCGAGTTGGGCGGGCGCCATGCCCTGTACCTTCAATTGGCCGGCTATCATTTCTTGGAGCAGGCTCTTTCCCTGTGCCTGGCCACAGGAGAGGCCGCAGCCGAGATGGATCTGCAGGCGGTGCGCGAGCAGTTTGCGGAGACGGCTTTTCCCCACTTGCACCGGCTGTGGGCATCTTTGACTGCACGGGAGCGGGAGGCCTGCCGATACTACGCTGGCGCTGCTGAGGCACGGCCTCCTACTGTGAGGACGCGGCAGGGGCTGATCCAAAAGGGGGTTGTGGAGCGGCGAGGTGGGGAGTATCGCCTCTTCAGTGAGCATTTCCGAGAGGTGGTGCGCAGGCGAAGGGGGGACCTGGAGGAGCCGCTGCCAGTCGCTGAGGAGCCCCGCCCGCTGCCGGAAGCGCAGGCCGCGGCCCCTGAAGAGGCCGCCGTTGAGATTGTTGCGCCGCCGGAAGCGCAGGCCGCGGCCCCTGAGGAAGTCTCCGTTGAGGTTGTTGCGCTGCCGGAAGAGCAGGCGGAGGTCCCTCAACAAGCCGCCGTTGAGGTTGTTGCGCCGCCGGTGAAGGAGAGACCCGCACCGGCGGAGGCGGGGCCCAAACCATCCGCTGCGCCGCCTTTGCCAACCGTGGTTCAGCCAGAACCCTCGGCGGGGCCCTCTCCCCAGGAGCTCTCCTCCCTGGCGGCGCTGGGCTGCTACGTGGTGGCCATTACCCTCGATCTTCTGTTCATCGTCGGCATCGTCGTGGCCCGGGTTCTGTTTCAGTTGCCCGCGCGGCAGATGTACATCCTGATCGGCGTGGCGGCCGCACTTCCCGTCCTCCTCCTGTTCCTCAATCGGCTGAGCGGGGAGCTGTGGGTTCGGCTATTCGGTTGGCTGCTGCGCCGTCTATGACAACCAGGTCAGAATGCAGAAGTCAGAAGGCAGAACGAAGAATGAAGAATTCAGACCCGTTCTGCATTCTGCATTGTCACTTCTTACTTCCGTTGAGAGGAGTTCGCCATGCGCCACGAATTCACCCCCACCAAGTTCTACTACACCTTCGGCCCCCACCAGCCCGCATTGCGGGTGAGGCCCAGCGATACCATCGTCACTCAGACTCTCGACTCCAGCAGCCGGGGGCCTGATGGACAAGAGGTCCCCCAGGAGATGCAGCACCAGTCGCCGGGGACCACTGTCTACGCCGCCAACCCTCAGACGGGGCCCTTCTACGTGGAGGGGGCGGGAGTAGGCGACATGCTGGCGGTCCACATCGAGGAGATCACCCCCAACCGCTCCTGGGCGGAGTCGCGCTTCGTACCCGGTTTCGGCGTCTTCGCCCCAGAGGACCGGGCCTGCGGCCCCACCGGGCTCAGCGACCCGCTGCCGGAGCGGAGCTTCATCTGGGAGTTGGACCTGGAGCGCCAGGTGGGGCGACTGGAGCTTCCCCAAAGCACCCTGGCCCAGATCGAGATCTCCCTGCACCCCTTCTTCGGCTGCATCGGCACCGCGCCGCGCTTTGGCGAGGTGATCAGTTCCATCACCCCCGCCGAGCACGGGGGCAACATGGACTGCGTGGACACGGGGATTGGAGCCACAGTCTACCTTCCGGTCTTCGTGGAGGGGGCCTACCTCATGTTCGGCGACGTGCACGCTGCCCAGGGGGATGGGGAGTCCTGCGGGGTGGGGCTGGAGACGCCCGCCAGGGTGCAGGTGACCGTGGACCTCATCCGGGGGAAGGCTATCCACTGGCCGCGCATCGAAGACGAGACTCACATCATGGTCGCGGGCTCAGCTCGTCCCCTCATTGATGCCTACCGCATCGCCCACGTGGAGCTGATCCGCTGGCTGGCGGCCGACTATGGCTTCGACCAGTGGGAAGCGATGCAGGTGGTCTCGCAGGTGGGCACGGCCCGGGTGGGCAACGTGGTGGACCCCAAGTACACCGTGGTGGCCAAGTTCCCCAAGGCCTACCTGCTGGGGTGAGCCATGTGCGTAAGCGGTCAGCTTTCAGCTTCTGTCTAGAGACTGATAGCTGACCGCTGAATGCTTACGAGTCCCAAAGGAGCCAAACATGCTGCGAATCCCGGCGACTTACTTGAGCATAATCTCAAAGCTATTCCTTTCACTGGTGGTGCTTATCCTCACACTGATAGTCAATCGCGCTGCCAGCAACCTGTTGGCGGTGCGGGTTAAGGATCGGTCTTATGTACACACCCTGCGAATGCTGATTCGCAACACGATCTTCGTTGTGAGCAGCGCCGTCATCCTGGCTATCTGGTTGGGCTTTGGCAGCAGCTTTACCGTGGCTATGGGCATCCTGGGCGCGGGTATCGCCTTTGCCTCGCAAGAGGTCATCGGGTCCTTCGCCGGCTACTTGAATATCATCACCGGAAATCTGTTCCGCATCGGCGACCGGGTGCGGATTGGGAATGTCGTGGGGGATGTGCTGGACATCAGCACCCTGCGGACCACGGTGATGGAGATTGGCGAGTGGGTCAAGGCCGACCAGTACACGGGTCGCATCGTGTCTATTGCCAATCGCGTGGTCTTCTCCGATCCAGTGTTCAACTACACTCGGCATTGGCGCTTTATCTGGGATGAGATCATGATCCCTATCACCTACAACAGCGATTGGCAACGTGCGGGAGAGATCATGATAGAGCATGGCCAGGAATACAGCTCTGACGTCCAAGCGCAAGCTCAAGCCGAACTGAGCGGGATGATGGCACACTATCCGGTGCATGACACGTCTGTAGAGCCGCTTCTATACATTGTTATGACTGACAATTGGATCGAGATGACGCTGCGCTATGTCGTTGACCCACGGGAGCGCCGCACGGTGAAGGGAAAACTGCACTTCGAACTCCTGCAGCACTTTGAAGCGGAAGCTGACATTACGGTGGCCTCAGCAACATTTGAAATTGTGGGCTTCCCCCCGTTGAGAAGTGAAGCCTGACTTATTGCTGACCCACACGGCGAACTTCAGCTACCAGGGACACGCTGAGAGGTGAATGGTCATGTCCAGACTCGTGAGGAAAATATCGAGAAAGGCTGGTCTTCCACCTGGGACGCTTGTGCATATTGGCGAGGAAAAGATCGAAAGAACGAGGATGACAGTATTACATTACGATGCACTGCATTTCCGAGAGACAGAAGTAGAAACAATTGAAGAATGTCTTTCACTTAAGGATGAGCCGACTGTGACGTGGATCAACGTAGACGGCCTTCATCAGCTTGGGGTTTTGGAAAGTGTTGGTGATCGCTTGGGATTGCACCCCCTCGTACTAGAAGACATCCTCAACACGGGTCAACGTCCGAAAATGGAGGATTTTGGCGGCTACATCTACATTGTCTTCAAAATGTTTTACTCCAACGAGATGAACGACGAAATCGTTGAAGAGCAAATCAGTCTGATCCTTGGTCCGGCTTTTGTGATCTCTTTCCAGGAAAGACGAGGAGACGTTTTTGACGCTCTCAGAGAGCGAATCAGGAGTGACCGGGGGCGTATAAGGAAGATGGGGGCCGATTATCTTACCTACGCGCTGTTAGACTCGGTAGTTGACAATTATTTCGTGGTCCTGGAGAAACTTGGAGAAAAGATGGAGTTCCTGGAAGAAGAATTGGTCACCCATCCCACGACAGAAACCTTACAGGTAATCCACAACCTAAAGAGAGAAATGGCCTTCTTGCGTAAGTCAGTTTGGCCTTTAAGGGAGATAGTCAGTGGCCTGGAAAGGGGGGAGTCAGCGCTGATTCAGGAATCCACTGGGCTATACCTCAGAGATGTTTACGATCATACCATCCAGGTGATTGATACGGTGGAGACATTCCGGGATATGCTCTCGGGGATGCTGGATATTTATCTCTCGAGCGTCAGCAACAGAATGAACGAGGTCATGAAGGTCTTGACCATCATCGCGACCATATTCATACCGCTCACGCTCATTGTGGGAATCTATGGGATGAATTTCCAGCACATGCCCGAACTGGGATGGCGTTGGGGCTATCCCCTGGTTTGGCTTGTCATGCTGACTATTGGAGGTTTGATGCTGGTCTATTTCAAAAGAAAGAGATGGTTGTAGCGGAACCTGGCAACTGAGGGACTGAAGAGATTCTGGGACTTTTCACTTCACAAGAGAGATAAGGAGACCACCATGACAGGTTTCAAGCATTTTACCACTGAAGAGGCCGAGAGGATCGGCGAGACACTCGGTATCCATTGGAACGAGTTCGATGTCGAGCAGTACAGAATGGGCCTTGATGTCGAACTCGAGCACGGCACGATCAATCCAGCCACAAACGTAACCAGCGATGACCCGATACTGACTGGCAAGATCGCGCTGGCACACCTGAACGAGTTCCCGGACTATTACACGAGACTCGCCCGAATGGAACAAGAAGCGGAGCGACTTCATAGCGAGCATCAGGATACGCAATAAGGGCAGCAAATCCTCCCACGTTGTATCCGTATCCCCTTGAATTGATGGGTCCATCAGCGTCGTGCCGGCCAGTGGACCTACCAAGCGTGTCAAGCGGCCGGTGAAATACCTGCGGCACCAGTAACCTACTTTGAAGAGTGCACCTTGGAGGCACGCGTGACTGGCAACATCTTCGCCTCCAACCTGTACTGGAACCAACCTTCAGACAGTCTGATAGTACACGCTGTCATGGACTGTCCGACTATGGATCACCGATTTGTTCCATTCACCGTCTGAGATCGTCTCGCGTGAAGCTCGAAAGGAGAAGGAAGAAAGATGTCCAAACCCAAAATCGCACTGTTGCAGGCCAAGATGCTCACTGAGCAGCTCTTCACCGAGGAGGCGCTGGCCCGTATTGGGGAGTTGGGCCAGGTGGTGATCAACCCCGGCCGAGAGCGGCCCACAGTGGAGGAGACCATCCAGCTCATCAGGGGGGCGCGGGCCTGTGTGACCTCCTGGGGCTGTCAGCCCATGGCCGACGAGATCCTCGACGCCGCGCCCGAACTGGGGATCATCGTTTATGCCGCCGGTTCAGTGAAACCCATCGTGACCCATGCGGTGTGGGAGCGGGGGATCACTGTCACCAGCAGCGCGGCCATGATCGCAGTCAACGTGGCCGAGATGACGGTGGGCTACCTGGTCCTGGGACTGAGGAATGTGTGGGGCCTGTCACGGGTCACGCCTTCGGGTAGCTGGCGGGAGGAACAGGAATCATTCAGGTCGCGCGTTCTGAATCAGGCAACCATCGGCGTCATCGGCGCCGGCCACATAGGTCGCAAAGTCCTGGAGTACCTGCGTCCCTTCGAGGTGAAGGAGATATTGCTGTACGATCCCTACTGGACCGCTGAGGAGATTGCCAAGCTGGGGGCCACTAAGGTTTTGCTGGAGGAACTCCTTCGCCGCTCTGATGGGGTCACGTTGCACACTCCAGCCGTGCCCGCCACGCGCCACATGCTGGGTGCCGAGGCGTTTAGGCTGATGAAGGATGACGCGGTGCTGATCAACACCTCGCGGGGGCAGAACATTGACCAGCAGGCGCTCATCGCCGAGCTGGAGAAGGGGCGGCTGTTCGCCTTTCTGGACGTGACCGATCCCGAGCCACCGGCTGTGCATTCCAGGCTGCGCACCCTGCCCAACGTGATGCTCACGCCACACGTGGCCGGGGGTGGGCCCAATCCCCGCATGGGCGACCACGCCGTCGAGGAGTTGCGTCGCTTCTTCGCCGGGGAGCCGCCGCTCCATGAGGTGACGCGGGAGATGTTGGACCGCATTGCCTGACCTGCTGCACAATCAGCCACAGGCTGGACAACCTGTCAGATAGGGGGGACTCATGTATGAGGTTGCCGTAGTGGTCACGTACAAAGGCGATTTCCTGGGGAAACTGGCTCGCTCATTGGGCCTCGCCATTTGGACCCACGCTGCCCTGCACTACATCAGGGAGGAGTACGGGCGACCGGCCGGTCGCCCCAACCCCTCGCCCCGCATCATTGAGTCCGCGGCGTGCGGAGTTCGTGAGGGCTCGTGGGATGAATTCGTCGCCGGATGTGATGAGTATAAGCTCCTGCGGCTCAAACAGGAATTGCCAGAGGCCAACAAGCGGGAGATCATCGCCTACGCCTGGGGGAATGTGGGGAAGCCCTACAACTTCCTCTGGCTCCTTCAGGTGGCCTGGCGTCTGATCAGGGAGCAGCGGTTCGTCAGTGCCCTGACCTATCCCGCTCATATCTGCTCCAGCCTGGTCTACGACGCCTACACGTATGGCAGGATAGATCTTGTACCAGGCCAGCCGGACATTCTGGTGACTCCGGACGACCTGGCGAGCAGCCCGCTGTTGGCGGAAGTGGAGGTGAGCCTTGCCGCCAGGCTTCGGCGTCTCCCTGGACAGTCCGGGACTGGCAGCGGATCCAGCTCAGGCGACTCGCCGGGCGGGGTAGAATCGGGAAGGAGAGGGCCCTGAATAAGAGATGCAGAGGAGGCGCGCTATTGCAGCGAGCGGAGGAGCCGTCTTGGACGGCGAGCCTGGCCAGGTATCTGGGGCTAGTGCATAATTGGGGACAGGACGTGCCAGCGGACTGCAACTTACCATAACGGCCAGGAGAATGACGATGGACCAGGTACAGTTGGGCAAGACGGGGCTTCGGGTCTCCCCCATTGGCTTCGGCGGGATCCCTATCCAGCGCCTCTCCGAGGAGGAGGCGGTGGCCGTGGTGCGTGGCTGCCTCGATCTCGGCGTGACCTTCATTGACACGGCCCACGGCTACACCGTCAGCGAGGATCGCATCGGGAAGGCGATCGCCGGTCGCCGGCAGGGGCTGGTGCTGGCCACCAAGACGCCAGCCCGTGACGCGGCCACAGCCCAGGAGCACATCGAGTTGAGCTTGCAGCGGCTGGGAGTGGAGTGGATTGACATCTACCAGCTTCACGGCGTGAGCAGCCACGACAAGCTGGAGGCGGTGTTGGCCCCCGGCGGCGCGCTGGAGGCCCTGCAAGCGGCCCGCGACCGGGGGCAGATCGGGCACCTCGGATTCTCCTCCCACTCATTGGAGGTGGCACAGAAGGCGATCCGGACGGGCATGTTCGAAACGGTGCAGTTTCCCCTCAACTTCATCGCCACGGAGGCGGCCGATGAGCTTTTGCCGCTGGCCCGGGAGTATGGCCTGGGCTTCATCGCCATGAAGTCCATGGGGGGCGGGCTGCTGGCGCGGGCTGACCTGGCCTTCAAGTACCTGTTGCAGTTCCCCGACGTGGTGCCCGACCCCGGCATCGAGCGTGTGGAGGAGATGGCGGAGATTGTGGCCCTGGTCGAGGAGGGGGGTGACCTGAGTTCAGCCGACTGGGTTGCAATCGAAGCTATCCGGCAGGAGCTGGGCACACGCTTCTGCCATCGCTGCAACTACTGTCAGCCCTGCCCGCAGGACATCCCTATATCCGCTGTGCTGACCTATCGCAGCGTGTGGAAGCGGATGCCGCCGGAGCGCACGCTGAGTGAGGGATGGCAGCAGAACATGGACCGAGCGGCCACTTGCCAGGAGTGCGGCGAATGCGAGGAGCGATGTCCCTACGAGCTCCCTATCCATGAGTTGTTGAAGGAGAATATCGCCTTCTTCCAATCCGAGTTGGCCCGCTATCGGGCTCAATCCACGCTGCCTTGAACATCGCTGTGGTGGTAGGACAAGATGCCATCTTGTCCTACAGGGGTTTTGTGCTTTATGGTGCCCGCAGGGCATGTCAACTGCCATGAGCAAACGGCGAGGATAAAGAACGGGCGCTCTCTCGGCTGAGAGAACGCCCGTCGGAGACCCAATGCCGGTATTCAATTACAGATGATCCCGAATGGCCTGTTTGATCTCCTCAATCTCTGGATGTCGGCCCGTCTTCAGCTTGGAGTAGATCAACTCTCCGTCCACTGTGATCTCGTGGCGGCCCCCATCGGAGGGGACAAGTGTCAGATCCTTGATCTCGGTGCCGAACTTGGCAAGCAGCGCCTCCGCCAGACTGGCGGCTTTCGGCAGGTAGTTTCAAACGGTGCAGTACTGAATCTCGATGCGCATTGGCGGTCACCTCCTTGACTTGTGTTGAAAAAGCGATCTCTGAACCTGATTCTACAATAATCGGGCCTGGAGGCAAATCGCAGGAGAAAAAGTATGGGTAGCAAAGGGAGGGATTCAGGGATGCTAATTCCAACGATGATAATGGGGGCACTTGCCATTGTTCTTATTTTCGTGGGGTACGTCAAAGGGCAAGGGCAACACATCAGTGGAATGAGATCAGCCCTGAATATGACGGTTGAGATCCTGCCCTTGTTGTTTTTCTCCTTTGCCGTGGCAGGTATGATTCAGGTTCTTCTGCCTCGAGAACTGCTATCGAAATGGGTTGGCCTGGAATCTGGCATGCGAGGGATACTCATCGGTACAGTGGCTGGGAGTTTGACTCCTGGAGGTCCTTATGTTACCTTGCCTCTCGCGGCCGGCCTTTTGCGTTCCGGTGCCAGTGTGGGAACTATGGTGGCTTTTCTAACAGGGTGGTCATTATGGGCATTCAACCGATTGCCGATGGAAGTGGGAATATTGGGTTGGAAATATGCGCTCATTCGCCTGGCAAGTACATTCCTCTTCCCACCCCTTGCCGGATTGATAGCTCAGGCCTTCTTTGCAGGCACTAAATGAATAGCAAGCGTTCAGCGGTCGGCAATCAGCCCTGTGTGTCCGAGAGGACTGGCTATCAGCCTTGGAACAGGCGGAAGGACTGAGTTGAAAGACTTCAGAAAGCTGAAAGTGTGGGAGTTGTAGTTGCCAACCACTGATGGCTGAATGCTTACCGAAAAGAAAGGAGATCGAGAAATGATCGAGAAACAACCCTTTGGCCGCACCGGCCACATGAGCACGCGCACCATCTTCGGGGCTGCGGCCCTCGGTCGGGTCACCCAGGCCCAGGCTGACGGCACCTTGGCGGTGCTGCTGGAGTATGGGGTCAACCATATTGACACCGCGCCCAGCTATGGGGATGCGGAGCTGCGCATTGGGCCGTGGATGGATCGTTATCGCCAGCATTTCTTCCTGGCTACGAAGACCGGAGAGCGCACCTATCAGCAGGCCCGCGAGGAATTCCATCATTCTCTGGAGAGGCTGCGAGTGGATCAGGTGGATCTGCTGCAGTTGCACAATCTGGTGGACCCGGAGGAATGGGAGGTGGCGATGGGGCCCGGCGGCGCTCTGGAGGCGGCCATCGAGGCCCGCGAGGAGGAGCTGGTGCGCTTCATCGGCGTGACGGGCCACGGCGTAACGGCCCCTGCGATGCACAAGCGCAGCCTGGAGCGCTTCGACTTCGACTCGCTGTTGCTCGTCCACAACTACCCGATGGTGCAGAATCCCCAATATGCCGCTGACTTCGAGGCCCTGATTGACCTGTGCCAGGACCGCAACGTGGCGGTGCAGACCATCAAGGCCATCGCGCGCGGACCGTGGGGTGATAAACCTCAAACCCGTAACACCTGGTATGAACCGCTGGAGGAGCAGGCCGACATTGACCGGGCGGTGCATTGGGTGTTGGGGCGGCCGGGCATCTTCCTGAACACGGCGGGGGACATTCATGTGCTGCCGAAGGTGTTGGACGCCGCCAGCCGATTCCAGGCGGCACCCTCCGAGGAGGAGATGAAAGAGTTAGTGGCGAAGCTGGAGATGACGCCGCTTTTCGTCTAGGCCAGGGGGCGCCAGTGCTGTCCTGGGTCAATACAGGACTTACGCGCTTAATATCTAAGGCGACCTCGCCTTGAGCGGTCGACTCATTCCTCAATGGAGGCAGCGAACGCCTGCGATGGCGGCCGGATTGTCAGATCATATTTGGTCTATCGAGGAGGTGCGGCTATGTCTCTGCCACGCATTCTGCGTCTCGGTTTGCGACAGTTTGCAGCGGGAATGCTGTCGGTGCTCACTTTGGGAATCCTTAACCGGGTGATGAAAATAGAGCTTGGCTTGAACCTGACGCTGGTGAGCCTGGTCATCGGGGCCCACTATTTTGCCGCCGTTGTCGCCATTCCTTTCGGCCACCGCTCCGACAGTCGCCCCTGGCGAGGTTATCACCGTACCCCCTACATTGCCCTGGGTACGGCCCTTACCGCTTTGACGACGGCGCTGGCCCCTTTCGTGGCCTTTTTTCTGGCCGGGCAGCGGGGTTCCCTCCCGGCCGCAGCAGTCGGCGTGGGCCTTTTCCTGCTCATGGGCGCTGGAATGTACGTGGCAGGTACGGCCTATCTTTCCCTTATCACCGACCTCACCGTCGAAGAAGAAAGAAGCAAAGTGGTAGCCATCACCTGGGCAATGATGATGGTGGGCATCCTGGCCGGGGTTTTTCTGAGCACTCAGGTGATGAAGCGTTACAGCCCCGAGCGCCTGGTGACCCTCTTTCTGGTGATGGCCGGGCTGCTGGTGGGCCTCACCGCACTGGCCGTATGGGGCCGGGAACGTCCCAGGGCCACTCGTCCTTCGGGAAAGGCGCTGACTCTGAAGCAGGCGCTTAGGCTTCTCACCATCAGCCAGCAAACACGTCTATTCTTCGCTTTCCTTTTCGGGGGTATCTTCTTCCTGTTTGTCCAGCAGATGGCCCTGGAGCCCTTCGGTGGCGATGTCTTCGGCCTGAGCGTCAAGGAAACCACTCTTTTCAACGCCTATCAAATGGTGGGGGCATTGCTCGGAATGGGGATGACTGGCGGGTGGCTGGCGAAGCGCCTCGGCAAAAAGGCGGCGACAGGACTGGGAGCAGTCGTTTCTGCCATCGCCTTTGCCTTGCTGGCCGTGGCCTCCACAGGGGGGTATGAGCCGCTGGTAAGGCCAGCCATCTTCATTACGGGGCTGGGGATGGGCATCTTCACTGTGGGAGGACTTGCCCTGATGATGGACCTGACGCTGAAAGAGCAGGTCGGCCTGTTCATGGGGGCCTGGACCCTGGCCCAGGCTCTGGCCAACGGGTTGGCCTCGGTAGGAGGAGGTATCCTGCACGATGTGGGGTTGGGCCTTTTGGGCTCCGAAGCGGGGGCCTATGCGCTGGTTTTCCTGGTGGAAGGGGGGGGATTGCTGGGGATTATTCCCCTGTTGCTCCGGTTGGATGTAGCGAAGTTCAGAACCGAAGTGGCCGAATTATCCTGGCATCTCCTCGCCGAGGCAGCTTGATGCGTAGGCGCTCAGCTATCAGCGGTCAGCTTTCAGCCTGTCCTGCCGGACAGACAGCTTCTGGATAAACGATGTGAGCTTTCGCTTCACCTCGGTCACTTCCCTTGCGAGCCGCACACAGTCCGGGCTGTTCAGCAGGCCGAGATCACGTCCGTCCGACAGGACAGACCGCACGAGCAGCCCTGGCCAGGACGGGCAAGTGATACTCCAACTCGCTCTGTTCCAAGGCTGATTGCTGACCGCTGAACGCTCACCTGGCGGCAACACAAATGTCTCCTCTAACCTTCGGCACTTCGCTTACGTGGAGGCCCCGGTGGGCACCACTGAGCCCTTTGCGCGGCTCTCCAAAGGAGAGGAGATACACAAATGGAGGGGAGTGGTTCTGTGGATGCCATCCTCAAAGACGTGGCCTTGCAACTCTGCGCTGAGATTCGCCAGGAGAACCGCGGCAAGTGGTACAGCTTCGCAGCGTTACGGCGCTGGGGTTGCTCGACCTTCTCCAAAGGCGACCCGGCGAAGATGTGCCTCAGCAGCAAACCGGGTTATCGTGGCTGCAACCTGGTCAATGCGCACTATGCCGGCAGTCATAGCTGGCAGGTTAAGTGCTTATCCCACCGCTAGACACGATGAAGAAGGGGAAACCATGGCGCAGGATGAGGTTCGCGTGGCCTGGGAACCGTTGAGAGAGTTTACCAGGGAGGTGTTCGCACGGGTGGGCTTACCACCACAGGACGCGGAGATCGAGGCCGAGGTGCTGATATGGGCCAATCTGCGAGGGGTGGACTCCCACGGCGTGCTACGGATTCCATGGTACCTGGAACGCCTGGAAGCGGGCCAGATGAATCCCAGGCCCGACATCCAGGTTCTGAAGGAGACGCCCGCCACCCTGTTGATAGACGCAGACTGCGCCTTCGGTCCGGTGGTTACCACCTTCGCCATGAAGCGGGTGATAAAAAAGGCCAGGGAAGTGGGCATCGGCTGGGGGCTCATCCGTAACACCACGCACCAGGGGGCCATGGGCTACTACCCGCTGATGGCGGCGAAGGAGGACATGGCGGGGATCGCTTTGGTATGCAGCCCGCCCAACATGGCCCCCTATGGTGCCAGAGCTGCGGGAGTACACAACAGCCCGATAGCGATTGCGGTGCCAGCGAAGCGGTACCGTCCGTTAATTCTTGACATGGCCACCAGCGTGGCAGCGGGTGGAAAACTTCTACTGGCAATTGACAAGGGCGTTTCGATACCAGAGGGCTGGGCACTGGACAAGGATGGCGAGCCCACCACAGACCCCAAACTGGCTGCTATCCTGATACCAATCGGGGGGCCCAAGGGCTCAGGCCTGGCCCTTATGTTCGAGTGCCTATCCAGCTTAATGGTGGGCAACCCGTTGCTGGACCCTATGCTGCTGGGCAAGGAGCGTGTTCGCCGTCACAGGCAGAACAGCGTTGTGGCAGCTATTGACATCGGTGCCTTCACGGACGTGGAGAGTTACAAGGGGCACGTTGACAACCTCATCGAGGGTCTGAAAGCCCTGCCCAAAGCTGAAGGAGTTGATGAGATATTCGTCCCTGGCGAGCCTGAGGACATGGTCTACGATGACCGCGTCCGGTACGGCATTCCCCTTCCCCAAGGGACCATTCGCAATCTGCGGAGCGTTGCGGAAAGGTTGGAGATCGTGCTACCCCCCGTTCTGAGGAGGCACCATGATCATCTTTGACTCGCACCTGGACCTGGCCATGAACGCCCTTCTGTGGAACCGCGACCTGAAGCAGAGTGTGTACCACATCCGCCGCCAGGAGGCGGGCATGACGGAGAAAGGGCGGGGACGAGGCACGGTGGCCTTCCCCCAGATGCGGGCCGGGCAGGTGGCGGTGTGCTGCGCGACAGTCATCGCCCGCCTCTCCCGGCCGGGCAACCCCCTCCCCGGCTACAACAGCCCCGAGATCGCCTGCGCCGTGGCCCAGGGCCAACTGGCCTACTATCGCCTGCTGGAAGAGCAGGGCCAGGCGCGGATTATCCCCGATTGGCCGACGCTGGAGGCCCACGTCCAGAAGTGGGAGGCGGGAGCGGGGGACGAGCCGCCACTGGGCTTCATTCTGGCCATGGAGGGGGCGGACCCCATCCTCTCGCCGGAGCAGGTGGGGTGGTGGTGGGCGAAGGGGCTGCGGGTGGTGAGCCTCTCCCACTATGGGCTGAGCACCTACGCCCACGGCACCGACACGGAGGGAGGTTTGACGCCCCTTGGCCGGCTGCTGTTGGCGGCGATGGAGGAGGCAGGCATGATCCTGGACCTCACCCATCTCTCCGACGAGAGCTTCTGGCAGGCGCTGGAGGCCTTCGGCGGCCCGGTGATGGCCAGCCACAACAACTGTCGGGCGCTGGTGCCCGGCGTCCGCCAGTTCTCCGACGAGCAGATCCGGGCCCTCATTCAGCGGGAGGGGGTCATCGGTGTGGCGCTGGACGCCTGGATGCTCTACCCTGGCTGGATCAGGGGCCAGACCCAGCCTGAGGTCGTGAGCCTGGAGGCCGTGGTGGACCACATCGTCCACATCTGTCAGCTGGCGGGGGACAGCCGGCACGCCGCCATCGGCAGCGACCTGGATGGTGGCTACGGCACGGAGCAGTGCCCTCACGACCTGGACACCATCGCTGATCTGCAGAAGATCGGTGATCTGCTGCGAGCGCGGGGCTACAGCGAGGGGGACGTGCGAGCCATCATGCACGCCAACTGGCTGCGTTTCTTCCGTCGGACGTGGGAGGATGCGTGAGGCGCTTCGTCGGAGTAGATGAGTGGCAAGCAGGCATCGTCGGGCGACGGTGGAGGTTTTGTCTGCTTTGAGCTTCCCCGGGGTGAGTTTCGGTGCTATCTGTGGCGTAGAGCAGGTGCAAATATGAGAACCATAAATTGGATTCGTCAACGCATATGGGCAGTTATCGCTGTGGGGTGCATTACTGTCACAGGTATTAGCCTGTTGCTGTGGCGCTGGCAGCCTACAGAGCTTTCTTGGCTGTTCGAATGGTTCATCCGTATCCTTGTCAGTACTATCGCGATTACCTCTGACCTTATCGCGATCTACATCTGGTGGCGATGGCGGTCCCGAGAACCGACTGAGATGCCGGCGCCGCTCCGGTATTTCATGACGCTGGAAAAATACTTGACTGGCCCAGAGCATCGCTTCCCCAAAGCAAGCGATTTCGAAGAAGGATCGGTTTACCTGCCTGAGAGTTATGCGGCTGAAGTACGAAGGTTGCTGGGGGAGGCTGGGCGATGCTTACTAGTGGGGCGCTCGGGAGCGGGGAAGACGGTGCTCGCGATAGCGCTGGCAAGACATCTGCAAGAGGCAGAAGGCTATGAGATCTACTACGGGGATGTCCGCCGAGCGCAGCAAGGCGATGGGCGAGTGTGGTACCAGATGGTGCGAGCGAACGATCATGAGCGCGTCCTATATATTCTGGACGACTGCCACTTGGCGCCCGAAGAGGCCAGCGAGTTCTGCTTCCAATGGGCCGGCACGCCACCGGAGCACGCACAAGCCATACTTATCTCGCGGCCACGGATCAGAGAGGAGGAGTGGGAGGTAGAAGGTGATGGATATTTCGATAGATGCGCCGATGTCACGGTAGCGGTGAAGTCGGAACAAATCTACCAAGGTGTACTTGAGAAGTGCGCGGCAGCATACCGCCAACAGGATCCCGAGCGCTATGTGCCGCTGGAGGATGACTGGGCACAGAATGCATCGTTGCTTGAGGCACAGCATAGCCATAACCTGGTTGCGTCCAAGAGCCGTTTGGAGGCATGGCGTAATCTGGGCGGCCGGTTGAGTGCGGTGACGAAAGAGGCGGTATATAAGACGCTAGGTAAGTATCTGACCGATGTTGAAGAGGCATTACCCGCATTGTGCGCTTTATGGCAATATGAGATTCCGGCGCACAATATCTTCGTTGAAACGAGACTACCGCGGGATGAAGTGAAGCGACTGGAAGACCGGCATTTGCTAACGCACTCGATAACGCCAGGCTATGGGGTGCTCTACCAACTCGCATTCCACCCAGAGGGGGCACGAGAGGTCTTCGAGGCAAGCATCTACCGCAAGTGGTGGGATGTCAATACAGAACGGGTTAAGGCCGAGACGATCAGGGCGCTTAGGGATTATCTAAAAGCCAAGCCACCTAACTATGAGCAGGTCTACTCAGGGCTTTACCACCAAGAAGAAACGCAAGTTCAGCACCGATTGCTGGCGGATCGCGATTTGCAGGCTTGCGCGGCGGGCCAGTTCGCCATGGGTAGACTGTCTGACACGGCACTCTATCTTTACAGCTTGTCAATGTTTGATCTCGCCCGCGCTCGGGAGCTTCTTCGTGAGTTTTTGAAAGCCACAGGCATAGACAAGGTGCGCAGTAGACTTCTTCGGTGCAGCCTGTGGGACATTCAATTTGCGCTTTACTATCTCAAGAAAGTGGACGGTGGGCTGGCAAAGAACATTCTGATAGGCATCAAACCTCAAGGTTTTGCTGAAAAGGTACCAGAGAGCCGGTTTCTGACAGTGTCGAACCTGATCCGTCTTTGCCAGGACCTTGGATATCCTGAACAATGGCTGTTGGAACTTGTCCAAATGAGTGATGTCGAAGAACTGGCACGACGCTGTGCACCTGTTGATAGTCTACAAACCCTATTTTGGCTCGTCCGTGGGGTCAAGAACATCTCGCCTGAGCAAGCCAGGAGGCTACTGGAAGCCATCCCCGTGCAGGTGTTGGCTGATCGAGCCACAGAAAGCGACTTTGGCTCAGTCCATAACATCGTACGCTACCTTCAAGAACTGGACTATCCAACTACCCAGCTAGAAGAGCTTGTCGAGTTGATAAACATGGAGAAACTAGCGAAGGCGGCTGAAGCACGGAGTTTCCAGTCTCTCATGTGGCTGGTTCGCACTGTCAAGGACATCTCGCCTGAGCAAGCCAAGAGACTACTGGAGGCCATTCCTGTGCAGGTGTTGGCTGATAGGGCAGCACAGAGCGACCTTGGTTCTGTTGGGATATTTGTACACTATCTCCAAGACCTAAACTATCCCCCTATTCGATCCAAAGCACTTGTCCAATCAATAGATATGAAGGACTTAGCAAGAGAAGCGACAGTTAATGCAATTAACCTGTTTTTAGTTTCAACAAAAGATCTTGGACACCGAGTTATGGAGCAACTCTCGGCCAAGGATGTGCTAACCATATTTGATCGATCACCACTGGGACAGGTTGGTAATGCGGTCCTGTATCAGTATTATCATTTTGAGGAGGGCTATGCACTCTTCCAGGAGGAGAAGCTTGCAGGGAAGTCAGCCACAGAGCCACTGGATGAGATTGGCAAGTTCATTGCCCGCGTGCACCAAAGACGGGGGGTGGGGGGGCGTCTTGCTCGTGAGGCGCTTGATCTGCTGGTAAATGCAGATTTGTCAGAGCGGATAGCCAGTACTGACCTCGAGCAATTTGCTGTTCTTCTCTACAATGCGAACGCTGTAGATAGCAAGTATCCCCCACAATTGCTAGTCCCATTAGGACAGCCTGAGATTTTGAGAGCAGCCATCGAGAATAGTGGAATACGAGGCATTGAGTTGCTCATATACAATGTCGCCCACATGGATGAACGCTATCTTCAAGATATCCAGCAAACGCTGAGGACTGTAGATCTCACGGAAAAACTCGCAATAGCCGACGTGGGCGATCTCGACTACTTCCTCTGGAATGTGTTTGCATACGTTGATAAGGACCTGTCACGAGAGTATTGTCGCATCACTGACAGGCAACGACGATCAGAGCGACTCCGCGAAGCGCCACTAGATGCCCTGTGCAGGTTTTCGTGGAATCTGACCCACATCAGTGACCTTCCAAAGTTGCAGACAATGGATGATCTGGCGCTTAAGGAAAGGCTGATATCTGCTTGGGAATCAGAGATTGGCCTCGGAGCGGAGTTATTGGGCATTATTGCCACGACTCAGCCGGATATATGTGAGGAGATTCAGCTCCAGCCTATCAATGTGCAGATACAGGGGGAGAATCTCGCTGACTGGCTTACACAGGCTATTGAGGGAGGTAACCCATACCCTCTTTCATTGACGCTGCGTGGGCTGCGGGTCTATGATGAGCAACAGGCGCAAGCTGTGGCACGAAGATGCTTGCCGATGGTGAATGTCCATCAATTGCTCGAAGATGCGATGGCTTCGGTGGTAACACCGCGTTCAGTGATGCTGTTAGAGGAAACACTTCAGTGGCTGGAGGGGCTCTCAAAAGGTTCCGACACAAAATGAGAGAGCAGCCGGCCTCCTCGGCTTTGTGGCGGGTAACCGCATCAGGAGGTCGTAGCTGGGGCCTGCTGCGGTAGTTCGCTTGTCCGGGGCCCCATTTAGGCGACATGCGCCCAGTCAGAAGAGGCCACGTTTGACAGTCCCTGCTTGAAAGTGTACAATCCTTATAAAGGTTTGTAAATCTTGGCTGTGTGGAGGTACCTGGCATGGAGCGCATCATTGGAACGACCAAGCTGCGACGGAAGCTCACCGACGTACTGCGAGATGTGCGCGAAGGGGGCCAGACCTACGTGATCGAGACATTCGGCCGCCCCCAGGCCGCTATCGTGAACCTCGAGGAGTTCCGCCGGTTTCGTCGCTTCTTGGAAGAGCGAGACCAGTTCTTCGACTGGCTGGGGGAAACCGCAGCTCGCAATGCGGAACGAAACGCCGGGCTGAGCGAGGAGGAGGTGTTGGCGCTCATCAAGCAGGCCCGACAGGAAACCGCTGCCGCAGTTGATGAGCGATCAGCTTGAGGCCGCCATGCTGCGCGTGGTGGTGGATACGAGCTCTCTGGTCAGTTACGTGCTCACCGGAGGCGAGATCATGCGGCGCGTCGTGGCTCACTGGCGCGCCGACGACTTTGTCCTGTTAACCTCACCCTCCATACGGGCCGAGCTGGCTGAGGTCCTGGCCCGCCCATCCATCCGAAGGGCCTCCGCCCTCCCTTTGGACGAATTGGTGCGGGGCCTGGAGCGCTTCTCCGAACCCGTGGCCGGGGCGCTGGATCTCTCAGGCGCCTGCCGGGATCCGAAGGATGACAAGTTTCTGGCCTGCGCCGTCGAAGGAAGGGCACACTACCTGGTGAGCAGCGATCGCGACCTGCTGGACATGCGGCGGTATCAGGAGGTGTGCATCGTCAACCCCGGTCAGTTCCTGCTGGCGTTGCAGTTGTATGAGCACTCACCCGAGGAGATAGCTGCCCACTTCGCACCTCAGACGCTACATGACATCCTGAACACGATTTGCCTGGACCCAACGACCGAAGCCAAGCTGAAGCAAGTAGTAGGGAGCAAATGAACCACGTTGTCAGAATCGCGGTGCTGGCCGGGCTGCTCATCGCAGCCAGCTACCTGTTGGGCATCGTCTGCGGGCGGGTCCAGCAGGGATATGAGCTGATCTTCACCCCCTCTCGGGAGCTGGGGATGCTCCTGCTATGGTGTCTGGCGGGAGCAGGGGCAGTGGCCGTCGCCTCCGGCTTGGTCGCTGCCCTGGTCCGCCCTCTCTGGGCCAGCGCCTTGACCTTTCTCCTCTCCAGCTTGGCCCTGCTCCTGGGTTGGGAGGTGGGGATCGGCACCGGGCTGCTGGCGCTGCTCTACTTCCTGGCCCTGCTCCTGTACGCCGTGGAGACCGCCAAAGAACTGGAGGAGCGGGTGCGCTTTTCGGTGCGCGCCGTCTCCGATGGCCTTTCCCTCCTGCTCACTGTGCTGGCCCTCATCGTCTGCGGCGGCATCTACTTCAGTTATGCCGCCCAAATCGAGGCCCAGGGTTTCTCCATTCCCCCCACCCTCACAGACACCTTCGTGGAGATGATCATGCAGCGGGTGAGCGCTCAGATGGAGGCTGAGGAAGAGCTCAAACCAGAGGAGAGGGAGGAGCAACTGGCCGAGATCAGGGAGCAGATAGAGCAGATGTGGCTGGAGCCGGTGGAGGACCGCTTGAGGCCCTACGAGCGCTTTATCCCCGCCGCGCTGACCCTGAGCTTGTTCTGGACCCTGCGGATGCTGCTGGCTTTCCTCGCCTGGGTCCCCGTCCTGATCCTGAAGGGGCTCTTCCCCCTGCTCACCCTCCTGGAGGTAGCGAGGGTGGCGAGGGAGACCCGGGAGGTGGAAAGGTTGGTCATCGGGTGAGGTGCGGTTGATTGAGGTAGACACTGCGGGCGCTGTCTGATCCAAACGTACTGAGTGGAGTGGGAGTGGGCGGATACGTGAGAACCGTTGGAGTAGTGACTCTGGCTGCAAGTTTGGTACTCCTCATCGGCCTGGGGCGTGTCGGGGTAGCGCAGCGAGAAGAACAGCTGGTGCTGGCCTTTTACTACGGCTGGTACGATGAGCATACCTGGTCGCCGGACAAGGTCCCCGATATGCCCCTGCAGCCCTACCGCTCCCGCAACCGAGCCATCATTGAGCGACAGGTCGCCCAGGCACAGCAGGCGGGCATTGATGGGTTTGTCATGTCGTGGTACGGGCCACAGGAGGAGAACAACCAGACTGAGACCAACTTTCGCACACTGCTGGAGGTGGCACAGGCGCGAGGCTTTCGCGCCACGGTGGATTTTGAGCTCACCTCCCCCTTCTACACCAGCCAGGCCGACGTGGTCGCCGCATTGCGATATCTGTTGGACACTCACGCTCAACATCCGGCCTTCCTGCGCTATGGCGGCAAACCGGTGATCTTTTTCTGGCGGCAGCAAAACTACGACGTGGCCACCTGGGCCGCCCTTCGCCAGCAGGTGGATCCGGCGCACACGACAATCTGGATCGCCGAGGGCGTGGACCTGGCCTATCAGGATGTGTTTGACGGGCACCACCTGTACAACGTCACGTGGAACCCGCCCACTGATCCGGCCTACACGGCGGCCAAATTTCGCCGAAAAATAGATGAGTACAGCGCCACCCACGGCACGCACAAACTCTGGATCGCCACCGTCATGCCCGGCCTGGACGATACTCACATCGCCGGACGGCCCAACACCTACGTCCACCCCCGACAGAAGGGCACTTACTACCGCCAGACGTGGGAGGCGGCTATGGCCAGCAACCCGGACATGATCATCATCACCAGCTTCAATGAGTGGCGTGAGGGGACCATGATCGAACCCAGTGTCACCTACGGCGACCTGTACCTGAACCTGACCCGCGAACTGAGTGATGCCTACCGCCAGCGAACGTCCCCGCCGATTGTTGGGCACATGATGAGCCCTCCGACTACGCCAGAGACGAGCACTATCGAACCGCCCACGCCCAGCCCTGTTCCCACAGCACCGCCTTCGCCGACGCTCACGCCATCGCCCACGCCCACCGAGACGCCCCGGCCCACGCTCACGCCCACGCCCACAGCCACTCCCTGCCCGTCCCCCACCTCCACCGCCAGCGAGACGCCTTCGCCGATGCCCAGCTACACCAGCACGCCAACGGGTACACCCACAGTTGCGCGCTCTCCCACGCCCACGTCAACCCCGACCGCGAGTCTGACACATACACCCATTCCGTCACCGACGCCAACACCCGCGCCGGGTGGTTCCTTCGCCTGTGGTGGCATCCTGGGCATTGTGGGGTTGCTGCTGGCGACGACGTTGGGACGGAAAGCCATACGACTTCGGCAATTCGCTTGCCCAGTGACTCGCTGGGCGCAATTGCGGTTTTGGACAAACTAGCTGTAACAGAAAGGAAGAAAGAAGGATGAAGGCTCTGATAGTTTTGGGAAGTCGAAATCCAGAGGGGCGAACAGCGACAGCAGCCAAGGCATTCCTCGAAGGTCTAAAGGATGAGGGAAGCCAAGGCGAAGAGGTCTTCTTGCCACCAATGAAGATCAAGCGATGCGAGCAATGTGAGGCCAATGGATGGGGTATCTGTCGGACAGAGGGCCGGTGTGTGATCGAGGACGACTTTGCCTCGCTGGTTGACAGGATCAAGAATGCCGACGCTGTCATCTTCGCGACACCGGTCTATTTTGGCGATCTCAGCGAGAGCCTGCGTGCTTTCCTCGACCGTCTGCGCCGGATCTGTATGCATGAGTGCGGCAAAGATGGAATCAGTGGCAAGCCAGCCATCGGAATCTGCGTCGCGGGTGGTGGAGGAGGTGGAGCGCCAGAGTGCACGGTTAGCTTGGGAAAGGTGTTACGTACTTGTGGCTTTGATGTGGTGGACATGATTCCAGCACGTCGGCAGAATCTGGATATGAAGCTGGACATCCTCAGAGCTACTGCCAAATGGCTAGCAACTTGGGCGCCGTCCAAATAGATATCGCCCTCGCCGATCTCCTCGGCTTCGTGGTGGGTAACCGTATCAGGCGATCGTAGCTGAGGCCCGCTTCTACACTTCGCTTACCCGGCAGTACCGTCAGGTGAAATTGCTGCCTATTTGAGGTACAAAAGGTGAAAGATGAAGATGACATAAAAGAGCAACTTAACGGAAACAGTCCGAAGTAGCATCGGGAGGGCATTATGAAAATCTACGCTTGCTCCGACCTCCACGTCTCACCAATCCATTTCTCAAATCTGGCCAGGGCCTTCCTTGAAGAAGCAGCGCAGAAGGCAGACCTGACTCTGCTCTGCGGCGACATCTACGAGGGGATATGGTACCCTCTGGGGGAGAGCGTCAAGAGTAGGAACGGGCAGGAACTATGGAGTCTCATTCAGGCGCTACCTCAGGCAGTGATACTTCTAGGAAATCACGACTGGACTCTGAGAGAGTATCTAGGAAATTCAAGACACCCTGTGCTGAAGAGCTACCGATTTGATATGGATGGCAGGAGCTATTACGCGACACACGGCTGGATCGAATACGACCTGGCCCTATCCGTCCTGGCTCCCATCTACACATGGCTCTTCCCGAAACTCCCCGCCCTGGTAAGGTGGTGGACACGAAGGAAAAGCCCGAGAACGCTGAAGTTAGAGGCTCGGAGCCCTGTTTACTGGCGTCATGTAAGGGAAATGTCCAACCAGGCCATCTTCCAAGCCATCTATGAGGGCAGCGTCCCACTTTGGGGACATTCGCATCGCAGGCATATTGATCCGTATGGAAGATGGCTTGCAATGAATTGCGGAGATTTCTGTGAAGATGACATCGGAGGGGTAGTAATAGAGGACGGTGTGGCAAGACAATGGTATGTGAGGCGACATAATGGGCCCGTTCGCTAACCTGGCGTTTGCGCCCAGACTGCGTACATTGTGGCCCCTTGGAGAGTGAAGTTATGGTTACATTTGCGGTCCAGTACCTCGAAGACCGTCCAGGCGCTGCCGAGATTGCGCCAGGTGACGCCCGTGCCCGACTCCGGGCCGCGTGCGAACGGCTGCCGATCTCGCTGGTCCTCCTGGGGTGGAATCTGCCCGATGCACTGATCCATCCCTGTGGTGAGGAAGCCGCCCGCGCAGGCGCACATCTCTTCCGCTGGCACCCACTGCTGACTGGCGATGGCACCTTCGTGCCTCGGCCGGAGTGGCAGGTTATTGGCCTGAATAGCGATCCGGTGCCAGCGTTCGGCGGTAAGCCAGAATTCACCTTCGTCTGCCCCAACCGACCCGCAGTGCGCGAGGCGGTGTTGGATCACCTGCACGACGTGCTCCAGCACGGTGATTATCAGGGAGTGTTTCTGGACCGCATCCGCTACCCTTCGCCTGCCAAGAACCCAGCCAGCCTACTCGCGTGCTTCTGTGACGACTGCCACCGCGCCGCATCGGCTGAGGGATTTGATCTGGAGGCCGCACGTCGGCACATCCGCAGACTGGTGGCCACGCCAGAACTCGTCCCATCCCTGGTCCGTGCCTTGTTGGACCCGCTGGCCCCTGCCTCATCAGATCCCGCAGTGGCAGGACTGCGGGCGTTCCTCGATTTCCGAGCGCGCAGCATCACCCGGTTCCTCCAGGCCGCCGCGGATCTGATCCACGCCGAGGGGCTGGCAGTAGGGCTGGATTGCTTTTCACCGACCTTGGCTTTCGTGGTCGGCCAGGACCTGGGCACACTAGACCCTTGTTGCGAGTGGATCAAGATCATGACCTACGGCCATACACTCGGCCCGGGCGGGTTGCCTTTCGAACTACTGGGTCTGGCCGACTGGCTGGTCGGCCAATGGTCAGTGAGCGAACCTCAGGCCCTGGAGTGGCTGTCTCTGGCGACGCGCCTGCCGATTCCACTGACTCGCGCTACACTGCGCGAGCATGGGCTGGCACCGGAGGCCCTCGGAGCCGACACCAGACGCGCTCGTGCTGAAGGCGTCAGCACGCTGCTGGTGGGGATCGAGCTGGTGGAGATCGAAGAGGTTACGCGGCTGAATCCAGCGCAGATCGCGGCGGACCTACGCGCCTTCCGCGCAGCCGGCGCCGATGGATTGGTGTTGTCGTGGGACCTGTGGCACATTCCCCTCGAGCGACTGGAACTTGTGCGCGCGATCTGGGTCCAGGCGGGGGATGGAGAGTAGGAGAAAGCGATCTGTTCGCTTGCTGGTGCCAATTGAAGACTGGAGGTGCATCAGTGGAGAGACCGCTCCGGGTTGCCATTATTGGATGTGGATGGGCAGGAGTGCGCCACGCCCGGGCGTGCAAAGAGTGCGGGGCCGAGGTGCGCTGGGCGGTGGATTTGGATAGGGGACGGGCGGAGGCGCTGCAAGGGATGCAGGAGGGAACCCGCACGGCCACAGACTACCATGAACCGCTGGATGACCCCTCGGTGGACGCGGTGGACATCTGCCTTCCTCACGCCCTCCACGCCCCGGTTGCCGTGGAGGCGGCGGAGGCGGGCAAGCACGTCCTGTGCGAGAAGCCGATGGCCGCCTCTCTAGAGGAGGCGGACCGGATGATCGAGGCCGCCGAGCGGGCTGGCGTGGTTCTCGTGATCGCGGAGAACGTGCGGTTCAACCCCCTCTTTCACAAGATAGGCGACCTCCTGCAAGATGGTGTGATCGGTCAACCGGCCCTGATCCAGATGACCCGAGAGTGCTACTTAACCCCATCGTTCCTGGAGGAGCGGCGCTGGTTCCTCGACGCTCAGGCGGCTGCCGGAGGGATCATGATGTCAGGAGGCATCCACGACTTTGAGACGATGCGGATGCTCATCGGGGAGGTGGAGAGCGTCCAGGCCCTGCGAGCCCGCCAGCGCTTCGTGGAGATGGAGGGGGATGACACGAGCGTGGCCCTGGTCCGATTCTGTGACGGGACCGTCGGCACGCTGGTGGAAAGCTTCATTATGAAGAGCCTGGCGACGGCTGCTGGCTCGGAGGTACACACGCTCCGGATTGACGGGGACTTGGGGAGCCTATCGGTGCAGGACGGCCGGACGATCCGTCTGTTCAGCGAGCGAGACGATTTCCTCCCCGGAGGGGCGCTCGCACAGCACGACATCTATGTACCGGAGATAGACACGTTCGTCCTGGTGATCGAGCACTTCCTCCAGTCAATCCACACGGGGAGTGAACCCATCACCAGCGGGCGGTCTCAGCGAAGGCCCCTGGAGATCGTCCTGGCCGCCTATCAATCTATGGAGTCAGGACAACCAGTAGGGGTGAGTCACTGTGCGCCTGGGCACGGAATGCCCAGGCGGAAGTCAAACAATATCTCAAGAGCATAGGAGGAAACTATGGCTACTAAGATCACTTTCATCGGAGCGGGGAGCCTGGTGTTTACTATCCAGTTGGCGCGCGATATTCTCACCTTTCCCCTGCTGAAAGACGCGACGCTGACGTTGATGGACATTGACGCCGAGCGTCTTGAGTTCGCCCGGAAGGCGGTGCAGCGCATCGTGGACATGGGGAACTATCCCGCCGCAGTCGAGGCCACGATGGACCGCGTAGAGGCGCTGAAAGGGGCCGACGTGGTGCTCTGCACCATCCTGGTCGGGGGGACCGAGGTGTGGCGGCACGACATCGAGATCCCCAAGAAATACGGGGTGGACACCAACATCGGCGATACGCGAGGGCCCTCAGGCATCTTCCGCGCGCTGCGCACCATCCCGGTGATGTTGAGCATCGTCAAGGATATGGAACGCTACTGCCCCGATGCGTTCCTGCTGAACTACACCAACCCCATGGCCATGTTGTGCCGGGCGATGCAGCGCGAATCCTTCATCCGGCTCACGGGCCTCTGTCACAGCGTGCAGGGCACTGCCATGATGTTGGCCGGGTGGATCGGCGCGCCGTACGACGAGATCACCTATACTTGCGCGGGCATCAACCACCAGGCGTGGTACATCAAATACGAATGGAATGGCAAGGACGCCTATCCACTGATTCGCGAGGCGGTGAAAAGCCCCGAGATCTACAATGAGGAAATCGTCCGCAACGAGATGTTCCTGCACCTGGACTACTACGTCACCGAGTCCAGCGGGCACAACTCGGAGTACAACTGGTGGTTCCGTAAGCGCCCCGACCTGATCGAAAAGTACTGCACCCACGGCACGGGGTGGAACCCCGGCGTGTACGCCTATATCTTGAAGGAGTATCAGAAAAGAGAGGATACCTGGAAAGATGAGGTGAGAAAGCGGTTTCCCGAGGACACGCCCATCAGCCTGGAGCGCGGGCACGAGTACGCGGCCTCCATCATCAATGCCTTGCAAGGGGGCGAGATATTCACCTTCAACGGCAACGTGCCCAACACCGGGCTGATCACCAACCTGCCGCAGGGGGCCTGTGTTGAGATGCCGGTATACGTGGACAAGAGCGGATTCAGAGCGGTGCATGTGGGTGCGCTTCCCCCTCAGTGTGCTATTTTGAGCAGCTTGAACTCGACGATCGAGGAGATGGCAGTCGAGGCGGCGTTGACCGGCGACCCACGCCTGGCCTTTCAGGCCATCGCCCACGATCCGCTGACTGCCGCCGTGCTCTCGCTGGCCGAGATCAAAGAGATGGTCAACGAAATGTTCCAGCAAAACCGCGAGCACCTGCCGCAGTTCAAGCATCTGGAGGTGTAGGCTGCCCTCACCTACCCCCGCCTCGCTGCGCTCGGCCCCCCCTCCCTCTCCCAAATTTGGGAGAGGGAGGGGGCTGGGGGGAGGGAGAGGGCATGGAAGGAGGCTTGCAATGGAGGATGATCGGTTCTTCTGCGTTCACGAGGATCATGTGGAGGGCTTCCGGGTCGCCCGGGAGGGGTCTCCCGGCTATCTGATGGCGCGCAAGCTTTTGGACCCCGAAGCGAGCGGAAGTCGGCAGGCCATCGTGTTGATCGCCGACGTGCCGGCCAACCAGCGGGAGCCCATTCCCCCCCACTTCCACCAGGAGTACGAAGAGACAATGTACGTGGCAGCGGGCCGTGGGGTGTTCCGAGTCGGGCCCTCTCCCGAGACGATGCGGTCCATTCCCATCCGCCCGGGAAGCTGCTGCTACATCCCGGCAGAGCACTACCATGGGGTGGAGGTGGAGGGGGACCAAGCGATGAAGTTACTCATCTCCTACTTCTGCACCTTGGGCCAGGGGGGTAAGTCCCACCGCCAGATTGCCCTGGAGCTGACCAACGTGCCCTTCCAGGGGACTTACGGGGAGGGCTAAATGGGGGACATAAACATCAAAGGGACAAAGGTCATAGACCTCTCTCAGGCAATTGAGTCCGTATTCCGATGCCGGTCGGTTTGCCCGACCCTCAATTCGATGCCTTTCTCTCCCAGGGGAGGGGCGACGTCGCCAACGTTGAGCTGCTGAAGATGAGCGTTCACACGGCCACTCACTGTGACGCGCCCTTTCACTTTTTCTCCGAACTGTGCCACGTGGACAAACTGCCTCCCGAATGTCTGATCGGACCCGCCGTGGTGGTGGACATGACCCACAAACGGGGCAGCGTCCCCATCGAGGCCCAGGACTTCCAGAAATGGGAGTTGGAAAGTGGGGAGAGGATCCGGGGCGGCGATGCCCTTCTATTACACACTGGCCATTCGCGGAACTGGAAGCTGGGCGAGGCCGCGTCGGCCTACTGGGAGCAGGGCTGGCCCCATCTTACGGGCGGAGCGGTGGACTACCTGGCCTCGAAGCCAATCCGTGCCCTCGGGGTGGAGAGCTTCGACCCCGACTGGGTAGACCCCAGGGATCTCTCTTCGGCCCACTTCCCCACGCACCGCACATTCTTGGCCCGGGGAATCCTCATCATTGAGAACCTGACTAACCTGGACAAGATCCCTGGCACGCGGTGCCAGATCATCGCCTTACCGCTCAAGCTCAAGGGCTGTTCAGGTTCGCCAGTGCGCGTTGTGGCAGTGGTCTGAAGATCGCCCATTATCCTGCTCTTTCGCTGCAAATAACATCGGGAGGGTCCCATGAGAATCAACACAGCAAAACGACGCATGCTTGAAGGAAAACCCGCCATAGGCGCCTCGGTCGGGCTGGGGTCACCCCTGGCCGCTGAAATCCTTTCCCTTGCGGGGTTCGACTTCGTGCTGGTGGACAACCAGCACGGCTTCTGGGAGGATGACAGCACGATGCTCGCCTTCAGGTCCATCTGCTTAGGACCAGCGGTGCCGACGGCTCGGGTTCGACAGAATGATTTCTACGCCATCGGGAGGTTGCTCGACAGAGGGGCTCTGGGCATTGTAGTCCCTATGGTCAACTCGGTCGAAGAGGCTCAAGCAGCGGCCCTTGCTGCCCGCTATCCGCCCCAAGGAGGCCGTTCTGTGGGACCTTTCGGTGCAAGATTCCACGGTTCGGACTACCGGAGTTGGATTGACGATGAGGTATTCCTGGCGGTTCAGATCGAATCGGAGCGAGCTGTCAACTGTGCCGAGGAGATCCTCGCGGTTGATGGCGTGGATGGCTGTTGGATCGGGCCGGCGGATTTGGCAAACTCAATGGGAGTTGATCTGAGCACTCCGGAAGGAGCAGAAGCTCACGAGGCTGCCATCCTAAGGGTGTTGGAAGCTTGCCGGAAAACCAATAAGATCCCTGGCATAGCGGCCGGTGAGGACGCCCAACGTCGGATCGAGAAGGGATTCCTCTTCGTGACCGCAGGTGAGGATGCCGGATTCGTGCTCAGCGGGGCGCGGGGGACGTTGCGGAAGCTAGGGCGGTTGCCCTAGGCTTAAAGGGAAACGTCAACATCAACGTGGGTCTTGAGTTGGAGCTTCGGCGCAGCGAGCCGGATTACGTGGTCTACAGACCGCGCAGCGTAGACAGCTCGACATTCGACCCGGGAAACGAACATTTCCTGGTTTTCAATGGGCCAGATGGCTCACTTATGGCGGTGTGGACTCAGAGCAGCCACGAGGGAGCCGGCGATCACCGCAATTGTGTTCTCCCGTTCGCAGGACGAGGGAATGACGTGGGCATCGCCGCTCCGACTGGTGGGGCTGGCGCGGCCGGGCGAGGGCTATATGGCCAGTCGGGGATTCCTGCTCATTTCCAAGTCTGGTCGGATTCAGGTGATCTGCAATCAATACCAGGGGATAGACGATGTGATCCATCAGCATACGCGCACCATGGATTGCGTGCACAGCGATGACATGGGCCAGACTTAGTCGTCGCCTGCGACTATTCCCATGAAGCGCAGTCCATACGATCATCCGGATCCCACGGTGCCATCGAACTGGGTCGTCTGGCAGAAGCCATCCGTGACCTGCAGGGGCGCTGGTTCACCGGCTTCACCCGTTGGGTCAGCAAGGCTGTGCGCACACGGCCGCACAATGACTCCTGGACCGCCTGGGAGTCAGTGGTCGAGTTCATGCGCTTCGAGAACATAGATGACGACCCCGCACCGGGGGACATCCGCATCACCTATTCTGCCTGGGGGGAGGAGGCCCTGCGCGTCCCCCACTACGTCAACCCGATGTTGAGCATCGCCCAGGAACCAGGCCTGGTGCTGTTTCCCGACGAGCGGCTGTTTTGCACCATGCGGACGATGACCGGCTACATCTGGTACAGCGTTTCCGCTGACGACGGCGCCTCGTGGAGCAACCCCGCGCCCCTCCTCCGGAGCGATCACGGACTCCCCATCCTTCAACCATTATGCTGCTGTCCCATCTACACCCTCTCTGACGGTCGCTTTATCCTCCTCCATCACAACAACGATGGCCGGTTTGAGGGTTGCGAGCCGGAAGACAGACGCCGCAACCGACGTCCGGCCTTCATCGCGCTGGGGGAGTTTCGTCCCCATGCTGAGCAGCCGATCTGGTTCAGCCCTTCCAAACAGTTCATGGACAATGGTGGGGTGGGGATTGGGCCGCTGAAGAGGATTGATATTGGAGTCTATCCCAGCTTTACCAACCGTGGGGGGAACGATGTGCTCTGGCATCGCGATCGCAAGTTCTTTCTGCTGGGCAAGCGCGTCACCTCAGAATGGCTGGCCGACCTGGAGGTGCCAACTAAGTAGAGGAGGCGAACCGGGAGGGTAGCCTTGTAAGGTCGTGGATTTGCAAGCACCCAGCATCGCCCGAGGCGCTGTGTTCGGCTTCGCTGGCGTAGGAATGCCTCCAGTGGGCTGTTCGGCCCGCTTCGGCACTTCGCTTACCCGGCGGTGCCGCTAGTCGAAATTCGTCTGCGTCCTAAACGGACAGAAATGTGAAGAAAGGATATCCGACAGATGCACTGGAGACCACGGGGAAGGTTCATCGGCGACATGATCCCCTTTTTCTGGGAGGGCAAATACCATCTCTTCTATCTCCCCCGGGCTGAGGGACATCGGCATCCATGGGGACACATCGTCTCCAGCGATCTCGTCCACTGGGAGGAGCTTCCCGATGCGCTCCAGCCCGGCCCCCCTGGAGCGCCGGATGCGGTCGGGTGCTGGACAGGATCGGTCATTGAGCACCAAGGCACCTTCCACATCTTCTACACCGGCTGGAACCCCGAGTCCAGGTACCCGCAGACCATCTGCCACGCCACGAGCCAAGACCTCATCAACTGGGAGAAGGACCTGGAGAATCCGATCCTCGTCCCCGACGAGCGATGGTATGAGCGGCAGGATTTCCGCGACCCCTTCGTCCTCTACAACCCCGACGCGGGTGAGTTCTGGATGCTCATCTGCGCCCGGGATCGGCGAGTCCCCTTCGCCCGCCGCGGCTGTATCGCGGTCGCTGCCTCGCCAGACCTGGAGCGATGGGAGATCCGCCAGCCCCTCTGGTCGGGGAGCGTGTGCTGGGCGGCGGAGTGCCCAGACATGTTCCGCCTCGACAAACGATGGTATCTGGTCTACAGCCATGGCACCACGCGATACCGGCTCGCCGAATCACCCACAGGTCCCTGGCTTGCGGCCCCGCCCGACACCTCAGCAATTCTAAATATAGGGCATACGACGTCCCGCGAGCGGCTCCGAGGGGGCCATGGGAAACCAGATCAGCCAGGGGCCAGTTCCAGTTGCCGGTACATGAAGGCGAGCAGTTCGTCCCAACTAGG
>Ga0209979_1000831_pt1 | contig 37447 bp, 43 predicted proteins | sample AnhtaG_FD_183114 | JGI IMG/M metagenome (GOLD analysis project Ga0209979, IMG submission 183114) | Deep subsurface microbial communities from Anholt, Denmark to uncover new lineages of life (NeLLi) - Anholt_01485 metaG (SPAdes) (version 2) | ecosystem: Environmental > Aquatic > Marine > Oceanic...
AGGCCGGACTCAGCCCGTTGCTGGAATTTGCGGCCTTTCTCAGTATAAACTTAGCTATCATCAATCTTCTCCCACTACCGGCGCTGGACGGGGGACGAATTGCCTTTGTCTTTCTGGAATGGGTACGCCGGGGTAAGCGCATACCATCGAGGACGGAAGGACTGATACACCTTGTTGGCTTTTCAATGTTAATCGCCTTTCTTTTGTTAGTTACCTACCAGGATATCATCCGCATTATCAGCGGCGAGAGCTTATTACCATAGAATGGTAAAAGAGGTACGAAGCAGCCAAATATGCTTATAGGGAGTTTTAGAGAAGTGAAATCCCCCAATATGCTTATGGGAGTTCAAGAGGGACAGAATCCCAAATATAATCAATGGGGCGTCTAAAGAGAGGCGAAGCCTCTCTTATATAACCTTCCCCCTTCCCCTTATCAAGGGGAAGGGGATAAAGGGGATAGGGTTACCACATGAAATATTAAGGGGGTGAGGTAGGATAAATAACCCGAGGCGAATCAGCAAGCCCATTCAAATCGGCAGGGTGACCATCGGTGGTGGCGCCCCAATCGTGGTGCAGTCAATGACCAACACGGATACCCGCGATGTCAGGGCTACTGTTGACCAAATAAAGGAACTTGAAGATTGCGACTGTGAACTGGTGCGGGTGGCAGTACCCGATGCCGAAGCGGCCCGGGCGCTCTCAGCCATAAAAAAGGGCATTTCCATACCCCTGATTGCCGATATTCACTTTGATTATCGCCTTGCCTTGATGGCACTGGAAGCGGGCGCCGATGGGCTACGCCTGAACCCGGGCAATATTGGTGAGCCGGAAAAGATTAAGGCGGTAGCGCTGGCGGCCAGGGAAAGAAGTGTCCCTATCCGTATCGGGTTGAATGCCGGCAGCCTGCCCAAAACGGCTAGCCCTGAGTTGAGTGTCGCCCAGCGGATGGTAGATGCCGCCTTAGAGCAGATACGGCTACTGGAAAGCCTTGACTTTGATTTGATAAAGGTCTCGCTGAAAGCTTTTGACGTGCCGACGACGGTTGAAGCCTACCGGAGCATTGCCGGGAAGATACCCTATCCTTTACATCTGGGTATTACCGAGGCGGGCACGCCCAGAAAAGGAGTCATTCGCAGCGCGGTGGGCATCGGCACGCTGCTTTACCTGGGTATTGGCGATACTATCCGGGTCTCGCTGACCGCCCACCCCCGGGAAGAGGTGATTGCCGGCTATGAAATCCTGAAAAGCCTGGACCTGCGCCAGCACGGGCCAATTCTGGTCAGCTGCCCCTCCTGTGGTCGGGCAGACGTTGATATTGTAAAATTAGCTGAGGAAGTGGAAGAACGGCTGGTGAAGATTACCAGGCCGATAAAGGTGGCGGTGATGGGCTGCGAGGTCAACGGCCCCGGCGAAGCCAGAGACGCCGATGTCGGCATCGCCTGCGGCAAAGGCAGAGCCGTCTTATTTAAGAAAGGGAAAAAAGTTGGGGTGGTGGAGGAAAAGGATTTCCTCACCGCGCTGATGAGGGAAGTGGAGGGGTTATAAGTATGGGAGACGGAGTAAATATACCCTTTATCCGTGAAGACGTGCTGGATAAGATTGCGGAGTGCAGAAAGAAAAAGGAGGTACCTAACTTCTCAAGCAAGGTTTTTGAAGAAGCAATAGACCTTTCCAAACAAAACCTCCAACATGTCATATTTAGTGGCGCAAGTTTTCCATATAGAGAGGGAGAAACAAAGGTGGGTGCCAATTTCACCGGCGCTGACCTCAAGGATGCCGATTTACAAAATGCCCACATTGAATACGCTGATTTCACAGGCGCTGACTTAGTTCGTACCAAACTGGAGGGAGCTTATATTGAAGCGGCTAACTTCCCTAAGGGCAACGTACGTTTGGGTGACGCTGATTGGGGTAATTACAAAATCGGGGAGGAGGTGGAAGCAGAAAAGAAGAAAGGAGAGGAACAACAAAAGTTACTGCGCATAGCAGAACATCGCTATAGGCATCTGAAACAATGGTATACAGATGCTGGTTATTATGACACAGCAGGGGAATTCTTTTACCGGGAAATGGAAGCGAAGAGAAAGAGGCTTGGTTGGTTACATCCGAAGGCGAAAAGGTGGCTTGGATGGTGGCCACTCCGGGGAGAAAAGGTGCGGTTAAACATTTACAGGTGGCTCTATGGTTACGGAGAGAGGCCATGGCGAGTGGTTGCATGGGGTATGCTAGTGTTATTTGGGTTAGCGTTGCTCTACTTCTTTCTTCGTGGTGTGGCTCCATATGACCTATCGGAGGATGCTTTCCTAAATAGCCTGTACTATAGCGCGGTTTCCTTCACAGCGCTTGGATATGGGCCATGGTTCGGCGATACCTCGGTACACAGCTGGGTAAAAGGAGTTGGTGCAGCAGAAGCTATCATAGGGGTTTTCATGATAGCATCATTCTTAGTAACTTTTATTAGAAAAATGACACGCTGAGGGAGAGTCAAAGAGAGGCGAAGCCTCTAAAAATAAATAGGGAGTTTTTAGAGGGACGAAGTCCCTCTTCCCTAACCCTCCCCCTCTCCTTTGGCCGAGATGTACGAAAGGCAAAACTTTCGTGCATATTTTTTCTCTTGATTTCCCCAAAAGCTTACAGACAGGAAACGCCCGTCCTAAAGAACGATTGTAGCAGCATTGGTTTTGGACTGCAAAATCAACGCTGCTTTGTGGTTAGTGCCGGTGATACTACTATTGATTAGGAAGTCACAGTCAATTTGGTCAAGTGATGTGGTCAAATAGGTCAAAGGGTCGGTCGCCTAGCCAATTGGTATCTAGAGTAAAACGAATAAATTCGTTCGAGAGTAAATGACTAAAAGTTTTTGTCTATCTATATCCGCTGAGGTAAGAAATGGCTCCAGTTCACATTGTTCAAATCCCTGTTCAAGTTCTGTTCAGATGCTTGTTCAAAAGCCTCATTGAATGTTGTTCACTGTGTTCACGATAACAATAACAAGAAAAATATATTGAAGGAGGAATTCATATAATGGAGAAGTTATCATTAAAGAAAAAGCTATTTGTTATACGGTTGTATTTGGAAGGCCTGTCCTATGACGAAATTGCCGCCAGGGCCAGTGTTGGCAAGGGTACGGTAGCCAATATCATAACAGACCTGAAGGTAGGGCGGTTTCCCGAGTATGGCGACTTATCTGAACAGATGGAACTAATTCGAGAGCTCGCTGTTGATCTGAAACGAACTAGACTTACACCCATACAAGCAGCAGTAGGAGTTTCGGTTCTTTCTCGTCTTCAAGAGTTAGGGGTAGAGCCAGGCGAAATCGAAGGCCTTTCTGCTCTGTGCCGAACACTCAATGCTGATGGTATCAATATCCAGTCTTTCATAAGAGCAGTTCTAGCCTTTGAAGAAGAGCGGGAACGTACCGGTCTTAGCGTAGAAGAACTCGAAATGAAGGTCAAGGGTTTGGAAGAGTCAGCCAGCCGGCTAGAACCACTGGCGAAAGAACTGGCCAACCGTGAGGCACAACTAACCGAACTTGATGCAAATAGTCAAACCCTTACTGAGAAGGTATCACGACTTGAGAAGCATCACGAGATATTAGTAGAGAATGTGAGAGATAAGGAACAACGAGAGACAGAACTATTGAGTCGCGTAAGGGATCTCGAAGATAGAGTTCAGAGAGCTGATGAGCGGCTGGCTATTGCCAGGAAAGACCTGAAGATGTTATCTGGCATTGGTATGTCGTTGGATAACTTATCTGCATTTACCCAGCGGCTCAAGGTAATAGCCCAGCGTCATGGCATAAAGGCTGAAATCCTATGTAGCAGGCTAATGAACGAGCTTGAGCAGTTGGATGAAGGTTTGGGGCTGGAAACAATTGTGAACGCTAAGAATGAAGAACTACGTAGGATAGAGAATACTATAGTTAGGGCGAAAGAGGAATCGTCAGGAATTATCAGTACAAACGAAAAGATACGGCAGGAGCGATCCAGCTTGAGGGCAGCACAGTTAGAGGAACAAAGGTACCTCACCAAAGATATAAAGTCTATCAACACGATTGCCAAAAGCACTATTACCAAACTGAAACAGGATTTGAGTACCGGTGTACGAGAGAGTGTTATCGAAGTCAACAAGCTGAAGAATCAAGCGTTACGACTGGGTAGAGAGTTGGGGCAGCTTAACAAAATGATAGAATTAAACAAATGGCTCAAGGGTTTGCAAGCTCTGGCTAAAGGTGATGAGGAAGTAGAACCATGTCAGGTACGGGTGATAGGAATTACAGTTTTGCAAGCTATGCTCACTTGGCTGGACCATCATTCTCGGGATAGTAGTATTCCGTGGCTACTAAGATCATCGATTAGTAGTCTGATCGGCGAGTTGGAGAGATGGAAAGTATAGCTGATTTTGAAAAATGGATTGAAACAATGAGTTCAGAACTCGGACAGCAGGTGATTGCACTCGAGAAGCTAAGTGTTGCTTTTGTTGAGAATGACATCCAGCTAATTCGGCGTGATCAGGTTGCCCGCCTGCGGATTCTCAAGGCAAGAATCATAAGAGAAGTAGAAGACATCGAGAGAATGGAAACAACTGCACAACGTGGGGCCAATACACAAGCATTGCTTGGCGGTGCTGCAGTATTAACCCTTGGCAGTATCTTTTCGGCTGCCAAAGGTCGCAAAGATGTTCTTAATATTGGGGCAAGAATGGCCGGATCAGTTCTGAGTAGGAAAGTTCCGTTCGGTACCGTACTAATTGCCGTCGGGAAAGGAGACTTGCCTGACGATTCAAAAATCATCCCTCTGTCTCGTTTGGCTCGAGAGTCAAACAGGAGTGAGTCAGAAGTTGAGACCAGTTTGAAATATGGTGGTTATCTGCTGATGACTCCAGGCACATTTGCTAAGGTTTTGGACAAGGTGAAATGTGGAATACTTGATGGATCTGTATCTTTGCCAATAGATATCGATGAGTTCTCTAAGCAAGTCCCCAAAGATTGCTAGTGCTCAGCTTCCAAACAACAAAAAGATGAATTGTACAGTGGGTTACCATCTGGCTTTAATGTGTGATAAAAATCTCCATTTGCAGTACAGCGGCTTTCATCACAGTACTAATTCCATCGCCTTTTGCTACCCTTTCTTGCGACTACGGCTATCTCCAATAAACTATAGCTTGTACCAAGGTATACAAACTGCTACCATAACAAATAATGGAAGTTAAAAACAGACCAGTTTACGAGAGGATTAGGGGCTACATTCGAGGGGCGTGCGACAGCTCACTTGATTGGGGTCCGGGTAGACTTCAATTTGAAGACCTGCTTGACTTCTTGAGCAGTCAGGAGTGCGTTGTAGACACAGTTCGGTGGTGGGAACCTGAGACGGAACTCCGGGGAGAGATATCAAAGTGGATGTTAAGTTTTAGTTATTCATATCAAGATAGACTCGGGCGTCTGGTTTGGGATGAACAAGTTTTTGATGAGATCTATGAGAAATTTGAGAATTTTCTCTATTCTGAAAACCTAATAGTAACCTCTGTTAGCCCTTTATATTTGTTCAGATGTGATCTAACAGAACCTATTGAGCTTGATATGGAAGTAGGTATCATTCCTAAGGAACATGATGTCAATATAAAATGCTTGCTTAATCGTTTTGAAACCGAAGGTAAACACTTCAGCGAGGATTACAGCTGGTGCATTTCCGCTCGCAGAAAGTTCCCAAAATCGCATTTAAAAGAAAGGATTTCCGATGACAGCAAGGACATTGCGAAATTAGAGGATGTTCTAATGTCGTTACGATTATTGCATAGCGGGTCAGTACACGCTGGACCTCTATGTTCAGATGAAGGCTCTCCTTTCGCCGGTATACATGGTGGCTGTAGGTCGGTCTTCTCCCATTCCGTGCTTAAAAGACTTCCAGCGGATTACATAATCTTTCAATTGTACACACTAAAGGGTGGTGAAATAAAGAGACTTCAACAGATATATAATCAGCTGGCAAGCTTGAACCATCGTAGTCAAAATTTCTTGGGTATCCCTCTCGGCAGATTTCACGACTCGTATGAACGACGAAACGAAAGAGACAAGCTGATTGACCTATGTGTCGCATTGGAGTCCTTATACGTGCGTGAAAAAGACGAGTTGGCATACCGCCTAGCCTTACGCTGCGCCTATTTTTTGGAAAGAGATGAAGCGAAGCTAGAAGAGACTTTTCGTGCAGTAAGAGACATATATAATGCACGAAGTAAAATAGTACATGGAACTTCGGGGCAGCCGAACGAGGAACAATTGGAAAAACTAGTTACTGAAGCAGAAGAATATGTACGTCAGTCAATTTGTAAGCTACTGTCTGACATAGGGTATATTGGCAAAATTAGCAAAAAACTTCAGGAAAAGGAGCTTCATTTCCTAGATGAGGTCATACTGAAGAAGCGTATGCGGAATTACCTCTAGTCGGTTAATTGCTTTCCTACCTACGAGTAAGAAAAATTACCAGTAACGAAATGGCTTATTGTTCAGGCGATGACCACGACCCCGAAGGGATTCGAACCACCCAAATTACACAAACAAGACGACTAGTAACCTTGACTTTTAATCAGGGTGTCACAGGTTCGAGACCTGTACGGCCTACCAAAGCTAAATAGGCCGTCCCTTTTGAGGAATTTTTAACGAATCAGGGTGTCAAAACACTAGGTCAACCGACACCCTGATTTTAGTATTTATCAGAATAGAAATCAATATGTTGTCAAAGCTTGGATGCATATTCTAATTAAGAAATTAAGTCAGATGAAATGTTCAATGCGTTTAACTTACATTATACGCTAAGTAAAATCAAGCTTGATTTTTGCTAAAAACTCTGTTTGATTTTACCACAAATGCACAAAAGGTTAGCCTTTTTTGTAACCATTTTGCCTGAGTAGCAGACTTTCTTTGCAGGAGTAAGGCCTGCATTTTTCGCATACTTTTAGATTGATTGGGCTATAAGTCATTGAAAGTTATTGTCAACCTTGTTAGCCATGTGACTCTTGTTTATTATCTTCCACAGTAAGAAGGTAGAAATTCTCAAAAACTGCCTTAGGCCAAGAAACCCGATAATCAAGGTACCTTATAAAAAAGACTACTAGAACCAACGCAAGCAATACTTGATTCTGCCAAGCAGTATGTGCCATCAATATCATTAAGGCAATGGAGGCCACTACTAGGTTTCGGCATAGGTGCTCGAATGCATGCCTTTTTCGTACCAAAAAGCCAATGTCCGGACGGCTCGCCCGTACATAGTTTTCGCATAAGAAAAAGGTATGCTGGTCAATATTAGTCTTGAACTTACGAGTGACTATATCAGTAATGTTAGATATTAGGCTCGGGTCGAGTACGGCCTGGAACCTAGAAATTTTAGCTTTGCCGATTCCTATTAGCGAATTAGCCGGATCCCCCAACAGATAATTCATCGGTCTTAATATTAATAATTCTGAGACTGTTGTCAGCAAATGGCCAAGTATGTAGGCAACGACCAAATACAAAACCACTTGCCATGTACCAAATGTAGCTTTCTCTGGGAAGAATGTACAAAGGTTGATATTCAGTGCAGCCATCAATACAAGGAATAGGCCAGGTAAGAAATAAGAGAAGAAGTCGAAGAATGCCTCGGGTACTAGGTTCACCAAATCTTTCATAGGATACTCCTATATTCCCAAGAATGGAAAGTTAACACATGGCGGCGAAGTTAACGTATGCCTTGAATAAAGGCATGTTCGAAAAAGTGTTTGTATTGCTCATATACAGTGTAGACAGAGCCAAGCCTACTTACCAAAGACTCTATTTTGCGACCATCCATATAGAAGTCTTGATACGCCTTGCACTGTAGCCTCTTCAAGTTATCTTCAGATAGTCTTGGGTTGATAAATAAGGGATAGCTTCTACCCTGTTCGATATAGGGCGTTAAAATATCTTCAATTAAACCGATACTCTTAGCCTTGTCAAAAACTTTAGTCCCTGGGTGGATTTCTAGCGGATAGTAGGCGGCGTAGTCTATATCAAGGCTTCGTGAAAATTCTATAATCGCTTGTATGTCATCTTCGGTTTCCGTTGGACCACCGAGTATAAAAGTGCCATTAATGATAAAACCTCCACTATCTCTGAGCAAAGCAATAGCGTCTCTTATATCCCGTATTGTCAACTGCTTACTCAGATCCTCAAGTGCCGAATCGGTCGCTTTCTCAATACCTATGCTAACTGTACAGCACCCAGCCTTATTCATTAGGGCTAGCAAATCTCTACCTAGAGAGACGATAACATTTGCCCTAAGCTCGACCTCCCAGAAGACCTCAAGATTTGCACTCAGGATGAGATTACAGATATTCCGGACTCGTTCAATTTCAAGTGGTGATGAAGTTGTAAATAGATCATCATAAAATACAAAGCAATGAATCTGGTACCTATTAATGCATTCCTTCAATTCCCCAACTAGACTTTCTGGTGTTCTTGTTCTCCGTGTGGGCATCGAGCAACAAAACGTACAACCGTAAGGACAGCCACGACTAGAAAAGATTGGTGTAAATGCTGGATTCTTTCCATATTTTTGAAGTAGGCTTTGATTTGACGTAATTTGAGCAAAACTGCGTCTTACCGCCAATCTATACTTATCCGAATGCATTAGAATAAGTGTCCTATTCGGGAAGGGTAGCTCACTTAGGTCGTCTGAAGTCAGTAGATCGCGCGGTTGATATGAGAAGCCATTTCGCGTTCGCACTACTAGACCTAGTACACCATCGGCGCAAGCGTGGCCTCTTAATGCCTGAACTAGGTCCCAGCATGTCACCTCACCTTCATTGATGCAAATCCCGTCAATATACGAGAAGATAGAGAGCATGCGCTTGGCCATTTCTGGTGGCGTGGTAGACACGTGTGGACCGCCTAAGATAAGAAATGATGTTGGGAAATAACGTTTCACTGCCTGCGCAACGGCTAGGCTATTGGCAAGAAACGGTGTGGTACAAGGGCCTACGCCTATTACCCGTGGTGGTTTAGGTCCGTATGATGCCATCTTCTCTTTGAAATTCTTCTCCTGGGAGCTTTCAGGGGAAAAATAGTCGACGAAGAGACTTTCGGCATCACAATCAATCAGATCGACAGATACATCATGTTGCTTCAAATAGGAAGCGATATATCCTAGACCCATTGGTGGTATGAAGAATTCTCCCCTACCACCATGATCTTTTTGAGAAGGTGGGTTTATCAGTAATACTTCGTAGTTAGTTTCAGACAAGAACTCACCCCTCACAAACTTTAACGTGCCCTAATAACGCTCTGTGCCTTTTTGAACAAGTTTCGCTCTAGCATAAAACTAAATGCCACCGGATGTAATTTTTCTTTCAGCTCCTGTAATTGCTTGGTGTATGCTCCGAGATTATCCCAGTCGATCTCAGCTACCAAGCGTCGGATTATGGTACCACTGATTGACTCGTTGTACCTAGCAAATCGACAACACTTTATTCCATTCTTGTCACATTGCTGTAATACGCGATCATTTCCAGAAATGACGATGACGGAGTCTCTCACAGAAGTCAGTCCATCAATCGCATCTGCTATATTTGTGGTGTCTTGCTCAGCTGGGCAAGACACAATTTCAATCATGTCGCTCTTGCTCTTTAACTCTTCGTCATTATCTAAGATGTGTCTCCAGATATCCTGCACCTCGCCGACTGACCATGGAGTGTCATGGAGAACTGTATATCGGGTAATACCTATGAATACCTTGTCTATCTCCGTAAGATCCTTGAGAACATCCTCCGGCAATGAAAAGTCTCGTTCGCTACCGAACAGTATTGCCTTCAGACCTACATAGTGCCCCATATGCGGCGGTCGAAATCTGCCTATCATCAAAGCAGCTCTTGAGAAGCCGTATGTCCTCTTAATTGGTGGCCTTATACCCCCTGCTATTTCGCCGTCCTCTGGAATCTCAGTAGTTACTTTGAGATTGCCAAGCATCCTCAACACTTGAGCAGTAAACCAACCAAATACTTCAATGTCATCACGACTATGCTTAAAACCACCGCCAGGAAGCTCTAACTCTCTTATATTGTGTAGAGCATCTTGAATTAAATTACTAGTCAGCGGTAGACCTAGGATATGAAGACAATCCACAATCCGCGCCCAATCACTGAGAACATACACTCTTCGAGGAATACCTCGATGTATGATCTCATCAGTCTGGAGTTGCCAACGTCCTATTGCTTGTCGGCTCACGCGAAGATACTCAATTACGTTTTGACTGTCAAACGAGATATTGAGTTGCTTAAAAAGTTCTATCCCCATGGCAGTGGCAACTGGGTTAGGTTGCGAGTGCTTCCGGATGCTGAATGCTTTTGATGCATTAGCCTCAAAGTTACTCTTCAGCCACCTACTGCTCTTTTCTAACGCCTCAAATAGTTGTTTAGAATCATCCGAGTGGAATAATGAAGATTCACGATATGCCACAAGTGCCAAAACGGACCAATATGTAAATTGTATTCGACTTTCACTTGTCTTCCTAATACCCCAACCACCATCATCATTTTGCTCGTCTATCAGAAACTGAACTGCCGTCTGAAATTTTGTTGGGAGTTCCAATGCTTCTGAATATTCTATGTTACGAGCTTTGGCATAAAGCATAGCCGTCACAACAGCCCCTGTCGCATCGATCAATGGGACACCTCCAGAATGATCACTCCAACCAGGGCTCCTAAATTCGGTATCTAGATAGCCGATAGCAGTTTTGATTGCTGCCGAAATCCTGCCTTTGAAAGGCTCAGTCAAGTCTAAATCCAAATGTGGCAGCAGTCCGATAATCATCTGGGATGTCACCAAAGGAGAAGGAGGAGCGCCTACCTCGATTTTTTCACTCCAACCGCTTTCGAATTGGTGTTCTATTACGAACCCAACATGTTGTTGATCATTAAAGCGGCTTCGTTCGTAGTCAAAACCATTAGTCATTTATGTGACCCTCAGCATTTTCTCAACAAAGCACTTGGCAATTAACACGCTGGTTGGAAGATCTATTTTTGCCGTGTTTATCACTAAATGATAATTGGTAAGGTCTAGAAAGTCTTCATGATGCAGGTTTTTCAGTCTCAAAGTAGTTTCGTAGTCAAGAGTCTCAATTCGGCGTTGTGCCTCTTCCAAGCTCAAGCCATTTCTCAGCTCCAACCTTCTAGCTCTTTCCTCAAATGGACAATAAAGAAGTATTGCTACGTGAATAAAATTACTAACCACAAGACAAGCACCATGAGCGTCAAGGGTACAATCGCTAACACTTTTAATATCATTCAATACTTGATTGGTTACAACTTCATCAACTTCAGTACTTCTTGTGGCTATAGCTGATAATTCAAAGATGTCTATGTTCCTCTCTCCAGCGATCTTTCTAAAGTATTTTCCCGCTGATATATTATGCCATCTAAGTTCTTTGGACAAAGCCTCCGCGAGCGATGATTTGCCACATGCTGTAAGCCCACCTATTGCCACAATCATTAGAATATCCTATTTTTTAAGAATGTAAATATGTTCTTTTTCGACTCCTCTTACCGCTCTAATGCGTTTGCCGTATATGTTTCTAGTTATACTTTTCGATAGTAAAGTAAAGCCAATACTACTTTGCAGAAGAGTCAAAACTTCTTCATGAAGATTCCTATTGTTATTTATACTAGATGTCTGCCCTAGAACCAAGCAAAGATATCCGTTTTCTTTCATGACATGCCAAATCCTAGTGAAGCATTTTTGAATATCTGAGAGATAGTCATCAATAGCCCCCTTCCTGCCTCGCTTCCACCTAGCGCCTATCTCATTTTCCTGAGCTACTCGAAAATCACCAAGTTGTAACCAATAAAACGATAGTCTATTACCTTTCGCATAGTCGGTAACATTTGCATATGGCGGGGATGTAACCACCAAGTCAACTGAATTCTCTGCAACTGAACTTAAAGCTCCGGTATCCTCCTGGTATACTGTGCATTTAGATAGAACTTCTTTGGCATCCTTCCCCTCAATTCTCACTTCGTCATAGAAGTTCCGAAGAGCTCTAAAAGCCTTTTCCATATGGTCTAGAAAAACTGTTCTTGCATTGATATATATCAATGCTTCACGTTCTCGGGGAAACATGTTGTCAGCTACGTATGTATAATGATCCCTCTGCGTGCAGCACTTCTTAAGAATAGCTGAGAAGCAAACGGTTAAGAATCTGCGCATATTCTCGTCCTGATCGTTGGAGATAAGGAAGAAAATTCTTCCGAGCTCCTGAAGCGTATCGGGATGAAACCACCGGTCTTGATCAGGAAACGATGGTACCAATGATGGTAAATTTCCCCCATCCAGAGAATTTTTTAGTTTTCCCAAGGTCTCGTTGCAATATCCGGGATCAAGGAAAGTTAATTTGGCTTTAGTAATCAGATATGCCAAGGGATTGTTGTCAATACCTACACTTATTCGTCCAAGCTTCGCTGCCTCAGTCAATACAGTACCAGATCCGCAGAATGGATCAGCTACCGTTGCTCCCGGTTCCGATAAATGAGCTGTAAGTATTGCCGGGATTTGTGGAATAAAACTCGCTGGGAACCAATGAAGTTGGTCAAGGCCGGTTTGTCGGTGTGCCTTGAAATCCCAATCTATCCGTTCAAGTTCAGCAATAGAGGCTTCTGACATCTATTCTTCTCCTATGTTGGCCGTCAAAAGTGTGGGGTCGAATAAGTTCACGTGCTCAGGACAACCTACCCACTCTCTCAGATATGTGAGCACGATTTCCCTGACTTCACTGGTCGCATATTTTTGCTGCGAATGATCTTCTGCTAGTATTGGCCTGCCGTCTTGATCCCTTTTCACTAGGGTAGGTTGTTGAGAGTATACGCATACTAACAAACTAGTGGGGCCATGACCAATATCGGCAGTCCTAGAGTGCCCCATTAGCGGCCCGAGTGGAGTCAGCATAAAGTCATCTATTACTCTGCTAGTCTTGTCAGGGACAATATATACGACAATGCGTGCCTTGAATAGCGTGGACAAGCCATTTTCGATAGCTTCGTGCAGAGCGAGGTTGTCACGGAATGTTTTGTAAAACTCAGAGTTATCTATCCAATATAGTCCTAGCTCTCGAAATCTACGGCACAAACGTACTTCATTAATGACCCGTGAGATTTCTTCACTCTCCTTCTTGTGCTCTGTTTCTATTACTGAAGATCTAGACAAGTAGTTAATTAGTTCGACATCAGTCATTCTCCAATGCCATTCATTGAGAATGCCAAATCTAACAGCTTGTTCTATTGCATACCTGAGCATACATTCTCTATTGAGGTCGTATGCGTTAAGAAGGAGATGTGTATAGAGGTCACGTCTAACTCTCAACCATTCTTTGATAAGATAGCTATTTTCATACCTAAACGATATGCTACCGTTATTATCAATATCAAAACTTTCCACCAGTTTTGTTGGCAGCGTTTTGTCAACGTGCAGGCCAATATGTAAGGCGCTTCGCACCACGTTGTCAATGTTATCTAGGTCGACACTCCCTTTAATCATCCTCCCAAGTTTACCTTTGCCAGACACGTAATGAAAAATATTGTCGATATCCACCTTTTCAGGCAAGGTGCGCAGCATATGTCTTAGTCTCGGCCCCTCACCAGCAAAAATGGGCTCCTTAGGTGTCTTCATGAACTTAGACGTCTTTCCCAGAATAATCCAAGCAGTCACCTCTTCGTGGTCAAATCCAAATTTCTTTGCATATACTGATTCCATTACATGGCCAAAAGCCGGAGTGGCAACATCATGAAACAGAGCCGCAATTACAAGCTCGTAACTGTCCTTTTGGGGAAGTCCCCACTTTTCTGAGAGGCGCAACGCTAGATATCCAGTGCCGATTGAATGTTCATATCTTGATGAGTCCGAGAATCCTGGAAAATTGACAAAGCTGATATTGGACATCCTGACTTCTTTTAACCTAAGAAGCTCTGGGCATTCTAATAGCCTGCGAATATGCGAATTAAATGGGATACTACCATACAGCGTATCAATTAACTCATTCTTCATAGCAGTTTTACACAGCCAGTTGTTCCAAAGTATTATTAGCGCATTTCTATTAAAGTCCCAGCTTCTATATGGCTAAGTCCCGGTTTCACCCGCTTTATCCCAAATGTCAGGATCAATAATTAGGGTAAAGAAAGGTTTAGGAGCTCATGGGTTAGCAGCTCCCAATCTGTCACTCGCCTCAGTGGGCTATGTGATCCAACCACATTCCACGGATGCGCCAATAGAAACACATGGACGCCCTTGCTATAAAATGCATAACCCTGTTCACGGTCATCTTCAATAGCAGCAACGAACGGCTCATCGATTAGGTGCTTCGTACCTTCTTGAACGAAGTGTAGTTTTTTGTATGGAATATCATGTTGACTAAGCCAAACGCGGGTCGTTTTCTGACCATCATCTAGACGGGATGTGGCTAGGTGAATTTCAAACTTTTTACCGAGAATTCCCAAGTTTTGAGCAACATTGTCAAAGGGCATAATCTTTAAGAGATAGTTGTGAGTAAATTCCTCATGAATCTTCTTCCACTGGCTCTTATCAAATCTTCGTCCAGACCCATCCCGACACTTCCAATATTCAAAGCACACAACATCTTCATAGTCCAAATCTACTTGTGACCTTGAGTGTTCATATATCACTTTTCGCATCACTTCGTCAGTTTTTGCGATCACGTTATCAATATCCACACAGAGCGCAGGTTTGACTTGGTTCAAACTATTTTTTATTGATACCCCAATATTCTCTTGCGAGTTTATGAGCTGCATTTTGCCAATCTCTCCCAAGCAAACCCTTCATGGACTCAAGCTTAGATTCCCGAATTACTTGGCGAACAACTTCACTAACTTCCGGGAGTTCGATATTGTCCACATTAACTTGCTCAGAGGTAACAATTTTATAACACATCACGCCGTGCTCCGAATCCATCGTATTTCCTCCTTGTGCAAATTTAGTTAGCTGCTAGCACATTACTCATAACCACCACGTTTGTTGTTAACCTGAAGATGCATTTATAGAGTGTGTCATTTGGAATTTGACATCGAAGACCGTCCACGTTCATAACTCCCATCGGTTTCCCGCCTGCAACTTGCAGGGGCATTGAAATTACCCATTTCAGGTCGGGGTGGATAGTTGCAGCGAGTTCATTTGTGATATTGTAAAAGCCGTCCCACCCTTCTGTACCTGATGGAAGCCTTTGTGCAACGCGAGCTTGCCCAGAAGCAAAGACATTCCCTGTCGCTCCTTGGTTAGGTAAAAAACTGATATTCAATTCAGGGGGATAATCCATCTTCAAGTGGAGACCCGGGTAGATTTTTAGTTTGTATTGTTGCAGATTGGCGGGAGAATAATATTCAGGATAGAAAATATTAGCTCTTACATTATCATCTAAAAGCTTCGAATCCTTTTGCTTCAGAAACTCAAAAGCTAGTTTCCTAGTTTCCTCTAGCACTGTTATTAGAGATTGGCATTTTAGGGTAGGTAGTGGATGCCAACAGATTGGAATAGTTGGCCGTTGTTCAGTTGAAGTAGTTGGCTGTTCTTTAGTTAGATCCTTATACCGTTTCAATACGCTAAAGACGACCATGCCTAGAAACACAATAGAAACTCCGAAGGCGATCAACTCCTTCAAAGATTGGTATGGCGGTGTTGACAGTATGATTATTCCTAGAAGAATCACTCCATAACAACAATAAACAATTATCTTTTGAAAAGGGGTCGCGCCCTTCATAGCTAGGGCAGCAATTGTTGTATTAGATTTTATGGCATTTTTAGGGGTACTTTCCAATGATTCTTTACGCTTTTTCACCTGTTGTTTACTTTCAGACATTGCAGCACCTCCTAAGCCGAAGCCTACTTTGGAAGCATGTCTGACCCAAATGCTTCAGGTAACAATTTATTAAGGTGGAAATAATGGACATTGCCGTCTTTGCTAAAACTAAATACTTCGGCTTGATTTCCGAATTCACTGATAACCTGTCGACACGCCCCGCATGGTGGTGTTGGAACTGAAGTGGGCGTAACAATAACTAAAGCCACAATTTTTCTACGACCTTTAGAAACCGCTTGGAATACTGCATTCCGCTCCGCACACATAGAAAGGCCAAGTGAAGCATTCTCAATATTACATCCTGCGAAGACTTCATGTTTCTCGGTGAGAACTGCTGCTCCTACGGGGAACTTGCTGTATGGACAATACGCCTTCTTCATAGCTACCTCGGCTGCAGCCCTCATTTTTTGGATTACTTCATCGGTTGCTTTCATTTTCAAAAATATCCGTCCTATGTTTATCTTTTATTGCAGAAGCAACGTAAATGCTTCCACTTGGTGCAATTCTAAGACCTTACAAGACCCATGTCAATTTGTTCAATCGGATCCAAAGGTAAAAAGGAGCTATTGTGTCGATTTATTCACTCACCTTATTAATAATACATCAGAAAGAGCATGATGCAACAGTTGGTATGTAAAATGCTAATAACCGGAACACTTAAACTTGCGCTCTCTTTTTTGTAGGAGACTAGCAACTGTTGTAGCGCAGGGATTAGCTGCTTCTTCTCAGACAGAAGTTCGGGGACTGCCTGGTAAGGTATACATCTGTCTTTGATATTCCTTGCGTATAATCCATGTTAAACGCATAGCGTGACACCCTGACTTAGGTTCAGGGTGTCATATGTCGGGGAAGACTAAATAAGAAATAAGATACGTTATTTTTACCTCGAGGAATGTTACACCAATAGCTCGTTAGGCGTAATAACAGAGGGCCAATAGAATTATTAGGCATGATTGTTGGTGAACCCCAATAGCTATTAGGCGTGTTAGCTTCAACAACAACTATCAGGCGTGACACGCCTAATATGTTTATTGGGGGTTCTTATAGCACAAGGAATTTCACGCCTAACAGGATTTCGCCAACATTAAAAAACGAGGCTATATTGGCCGTTAGTGGCGTAGTTTGTTAGAGGTGGCTAATCGGTAGGAAGCGGGCAGGGGAGCTAGGTTAGAAGAGGGCTGTTATTAATTAAGTAAATTCTGTTGTTAGGGTGATTTTTTATCGAGAATTCGTAAGTCATTGCCTAGAAAATGATAATTTGGAGGACTTTACGCTTAACAAGTTGTTAGAGGTTGTTAGGGCTAAATAAAGGTGACAATCATCTCATGAGCTTAACATGCTAACCGTTAGACTTAATAACGGTTACGCTTAATTGAAAATATAGTATACATTGTATATAATGTTTACGTTATGGGAAAGAGATATACACAGCCAACGTCTTATAGAGACAAGGAATGCCCCTATTGCGGTTTGTATTTCAGCCCCAGGGGGTTAAACGGTCACATACGCTTTAAGCATCCCAGAGGGAAAAAGCGAGTTAATGGTGAAAATCCGGTAATAATAGTGTGGCAGGAAGAAGTGGCAACACTCTTAAGCAGAATAAACACAGAAGAAGGTTTAAAAGAAGCACTTAGGTATTTTCTTACCGATTATCTAACCAAAGCAGAACCACCAGAATGGATGTCAGGTAGATAGTCAACAAAATGACGGAATGGTTAATAGGCCGACAACTATTGACAAAACTGGCACATCCATCTAAAGTGTCCACTAACAAGTTGTCCTATAAATATTGACGATGCACAGTTCGAGGCAATAGCTGACTTTGATGAGATTATTAGGCTAGAAGCCCCGGAACTGGTTGAAAAGGCCAGGCAGGAAATAGAGAGGCTGTGCGATTAACAAAGAGGTCCATTATGGCCAGAGTAGAAATGACAATCGATTCTGTTAGGCGCGACTTGCATTATGAATGGGTTGTAATTCTAAAAGAAAAGTTAGCAGAACGCTATCTTCCCATCTATATGGGTTCATCGCAGGCTGACATTATAAAAAGTCTACTAGTAGGCACCGAACCTGCTGAGCCGGTAGAATACGATTTCTCCGTAGCCGGAGTTGATACCACCGACGCCGTGCTCAAATCGCTCATAATAAATGGCTTTGAGAATAATAACTTTTATGCCAAATTATTATTTACTCACCATAAGAAATCTTATAAGGTTGACTGCCCAGTTGCTAAAGCCATAGCTCTTGTTGTGAAGGCAGGTGTGCCAATTTTCGCTGAAGAAGCACTACTTAACAAAGTTGCAATTGATGTTCACGCTTGAAGTGAAGTTACCGGGCAGGTCAGCTATTTCAGTAAAGCATGAGAATCCAGGCATTCCACACACCTATTTTAAAAGCTGGTATTAGCGACATGGTTCTCCTCTTGGGTTTATTTGTTTGAATATTAATCTAGCCTCCTTTGGTGTGCCTGCCAATACACAAAAACAGTAGCCTGCAAGGCCCGCTTCCTACCGGTTAGCCAGTTCTAATAAACCTCGATAAAAACAGTTAAAATAGTCTCAATATTATGAAGTTTATTAGCCGTTAGCGGTTAGCGGTTAGGCGTAATATGCTAATAGAAAGGTTATTAGCGGCTGTTAGACATGAGCCATTAGCGGTTAGGCGTAATATGCTAATAGAAAGGTTATTAGCGGCTGTTAGACATGAGCCATTAGCGGTTAGGCGTAATATGCTAATAGAAAGGTTATTAGCGGCTGTTTTCTACTATTAGACGTAAACCGCTAATACGCTAATAAAGACCGAAAGTGTGTTGTTAGTGACTTATTATTGGTTATGCTTAATAAGACCTGAAAGCCCCAAAACAACTCTGTTAAGACCCATGGACTGCGAATCTTTCCATTGCTAATGACACTCCGTGCCAGCGATTCTATTAATTTAAATATGCTACTGGGCGTTACACATTCAATAGAATCATAACTGTAGGGAACAAATGATTAAAAGTCAGTAGTTTCTCGAGGTGTTCTCTAGGTTTAGATATACACCAGACGCCCCTCAGCCTTACTTGGCAATGGCTATACAAGGGGGTAGTGTTCACCATCACCTGTACTCATCTAAGACCAGAGTTTAGATTTGCAACTAGGAGTCTCCCCTCTCTCGTCTCCTCTGACTCCACCTTTCAATTAGGCCTTCAATCACAGCAATCACATCTTCATTCAGTTCGTTCGGGTACTTCCGGCGAGCATACTCACCAAACTCAGGCCACTCAAGAGGCTCTTTCTCAGCTATTCTAGGCAGGTGACCAACGATGGAAAGAACTTTCTCCGGGGGAACACCACTATATTCGGCTAGCCTACGGCAGGAGCGTATGCTTGGAACATGCTGGCTTGATAACCAGCGACTAACAGTAGGATGGCTTACACCTAAATCTGCCGCCAGTTGACTGGGTAAGCGCTTACGACGTCGCATTAGCTCTTTCAAAAATGAAGCTACAGGTGTTTCTTCTGGACTCATGCCTTATAGAGTCTACCACAAACAGCCACCATCGGCCAGCAGGCTAAAACATTACCTGCTCTCGGTTTGGGGAATAAGGGCGAGGCCATCAGCTAGCTTCGCCTTTTCAATTTGAAATAGTTCAGCACACAACTATAGAACGCTAACCTATTGACAATTGCCATTTGGCGAACTATTATTTTAAGTGTACCTAAAGGGTCAAATAATGTCCTTAAAGGTACTTAACAGTCGGGGTCAATATTTCATTGGTTGGACCGGAACATAGCCGATAATCGAGCAGACTGAGTGGTCAGTTCGCATAGGCCGAGGGCAAACAAATTGTTACTGAGGTATAACACTAAGCTGAGTCGGATGAATAAAAAGGATTTATTCACTGACGTAGTGATAATTAGCGTGAGTGCTTCATTCCTGTGGCACTTCTCCAATATCTGGCGCTATGGTCAATGTTTGGTGTATGAACCTAATATCGCAATTAGAACTCTGGAAACGGCCTGGTTTCTATTTATTTTCGCCTTTGGTGTCGGTAAATATATAAGCGATTTGAAAAGGGCGAAGAAATAGAAATGTCAGCCAAAATGGAGCGTGGTATTCCTAAGCAGAAAAGAATATTGAGTATGTCCGGAAACAACAAGGGTTTAGCATGTCCGCTCAGGCCAATTATTTGTCAGGAAGGCTACTGTTGTGAATGCCAAATATATTCTGACTGGCGGATGAAGGGTAGTAGTCTGAATAGGAAAGCTAGCAAGGTATAGCACAATGAATAATGACAGCAATCATTTAGGCAAAATGATCAAGCAGCGAAGGGTTATGATACCGCTGACACTAGGTAAATTAGCTGCGGCTACGGGTGTGTCGCCATCTCACTTAGGTCGCATACTACCACCCAATGTTAGACATAAGACTAGGAGACTGGGGAAGCAGCTAAACAGTAGAAGACGGGAGCAAGAATGACTAAGGTGCAGCCAGGAGTGGTTATGAAACTGAAAACAAGGGTTTTTGAGTTAAACAACCGGAAGTATAGGAACTTAACTGAGTTAGCCCGAGCTATGGGAATATCGGTAGGCCATATTTACCATGTGAGGAAAGGAGAACGCCCGATCAACGAGAAATTCATCACAGGGGCAATAAAAGCCTTCCCCGGACATAAGCTCGAAGAACTTTTTTATATTGCCCCAGCTGGGAGTCAGAATGACCAACAATGAATTAGGCAAAATAATCAAGCAGCGAAGGGTTATGATACCGCTGACACTAGGTAAATTAGCTGCGGCTACGGGTGTGTCGGCATCACACATAGGTCGCATAGAGAGAGGAGAGCGCTTTCCCTCAGCCCGTATTCTGCGTAAAATCGCCAAGCCTTTGGGATTCAGTGAAGGTGAGTTATTTACCTTTGCCGAGTACCTGTCTCCTAAATCTTCCAGTGTTGATAGAGAAGTACAGCCTATAAAGCTGGACTCCTATGTAGCTAGTGCTCTATCACAAGAACCCGTCGAGGTGCAACGTGCTATGCTGGCTATCCTGTCTGCGTTGAAAGGTATCGCCAAAGGTATTGCCTCAGAAAGCTCCAAAAATAGCACATGATGATGAGAAGAGCAAAAAAGAGAACCAAAATGCCTGATTGCGAATTACTAGCCACATGCCCATTTTTCAACGATAGAATGCAGGATATGTCTGAAATGGCGGAGACATATAGGGAACAGTACTGCAAGGGAGACTACGCCTGGTGTGGGAGATACATGACTTTTAAGGCGTTGGAGAGAGTTAAAGAGAACAAGCTCATCCGGCGTGGGCAAAGCACCGTCCAATCCAAACTTAATTGAGAAGAGGCGAAATACGACTAGAACCGTTACCGACTTTTTTAAGCTTGATAATGCCGTCACTAGTTATCAGAGAACACCAGAAAATGTTACTGGCCAACTTAGGGAAAAAGCGGCCGAACTAAGCATGTTCATGCTGCTTCCTCTTCGCTATCCCAATATGGAAGTGCGCCCCCAGATATCAATTAGCACTTATCTAGCTAATTTTGGCCATAAGGTCACCTGGGTAATATCATCAGAAAAGACTGGGAGAGAAAAGACTAGAAACACCCAGCAATTTTCCTTCAATAACGTACATATATATGTTATTCCATATAGACAACACCTTAACCAATCAAATGTTTTCGCGAAAATCTTTAACAAGACGATAGATGCCTTTAAAAGAATACGCTCTATCCCCAGGATCTTTAGAGAGAGGCAGTATAATCTGATTTTTGTTAGAGACGACGTATTTGATGGATTAATAGCTGCCTATCTGAAACGAAAATATAACATACCCTTTGTTTTTGCACTTTCCAATCCACTAGAACAAGCATGGGAAATTTATAAGATTGAGTCCAGAAAGCCCAAATTTTTATACTGGGCAATCGCTAAGTTCAACACGTTAATAGCAGTATACGTTATGAAGAAAGCCGACCTTATCTTGCCGGCAACAAGACAGTTCGAAGAGGAATTAACTAGAAAGGGAATCCCAAAATCGAAATTAATGCCTTACCCGGACGCTGATATGTGCTTCCAAAGTTATAGCAATGCGCATCAAACTAAGGTCCACAAAGGAAAAAAGTCATTAACTATCGCTTCCCTCTTTTTTCACAGCACATCAGGGAACTAATTAGAGGTCAAAATTATTTAAAAAGTTTATAAACTATTGACATTTGCCATTTGGATAATTATTATATTATAATGTACGCATGCGAACACCACATGCGCCTATAGGGACATACTGCTCAAGTTAATTTAGCGGGCGATCTGAAAAGAGAGCAAAGGGGGACGGCTGAAAGAGGTTAATCAGGATGAGGGAGAATTGGTTCTGCCCACTTGAGAAATGCGAACACTATAGTACGGCCACCAAATATCCACGCAAGTGTTACTATGGTGAGCCTCAATGCTGGAAAGGATGGCTCGATTTATTCGTGAACGTGATAATCCTCAAATACAGATTATTAAGGGAAAAATAACTGGGACATAGAGGGGGTGATGTTTATGTGAAAATATTAAAGGTTAATCAGCAAAAATGAAATCCATTTAAGGAGGATTTAGATTCCATGAAAAGGAAAATTTTTAGTGTCTTGCTGGCCTTGGTGCTGGTCTGTAGCTTCAGCTTGGTAATGGCAGTGCCGGTGGTAGCTTCACACACATCATGTGCTACGGTTGCGTTTACCGAAGGTGAGTCAACCATGCAGGGCGAGGATAGCAGCCTGGATGTGGAAGTAACAAATTCTGCTGATAGCCTCGGCAACATAATGAAGGTTAAAATAGACTTTTCTTTGACCGACTTCACCGTGATTGACGAGGGAACCCTGCCCGGAACCTGGACCCTGGTGGATATAGTTGGCGGAGTCGTAACCTGCACGGACGCCACTGGTATTGCCCCAGGTGATTCGGTGATATTCGTGCCCACCGTGACCAACCCGCCGACTGTGGGGGTGGCGACAAATCCCACGGTTAAGACCACGGACACAGGCAGCCAGGCAGAATTAGAAGCCACCGAAGCTACTGGCTGGATAGGTTACATTGCCGACGTAATTGGAACCGCGGGGAACAGTATCACAATAGAATATCTGGACGCGGAGCCATATTCCGGATTGATAGTAAGCGTGGTCGGGAGTGCCATCAGCGTCGAGCTGGCTGATGACGGCGCGGTACCTACTTCCATTGCATCTGAGGTTGTGACGGCGATAAATGGTGACGCAGCTGCTCTTTTATTAGTCAATGCTACTCTTGGCGGGGATGACGCTGTTGTTCTAGTTATGAGTACTACCGCTCTCTCTGGTGGCAGCATCGCGATGGTGGACAGGCCCTGTCCGGTAACCGGCATACTGGAGGTAACTGAGCTGTTACTGGATGTAACGGTAACCCCAACCCCGGCTACATCAGCGGCACCTGCAAGCTATGTCATATCGTTCCCAACCATAGTGGACATCGCTGCTGATACAGGATGGATTACCATTACCTTTCCTGTAGAATATGACATAACCGGTGTTGCCCCACTAGTTGATGTCTCCGTGAAGGATGACACTGTCGCTTACACTCCTGGAGTGATAACGGTAGCTGGGCAGGTCGTGACGATACCAGCTGGTGCAGTAGAGATAGTGGCAGGGTCAGTTGTGGAGGTGACAATAGCCAACGACCATGTCAAGAACCCTCCCGCTTCAGGCGACTACGATATTGCTGTGGCGACATCGGGTCTCGATACAGGCACCGGTGAGGTTACCATTACTCCAGCATCCTTCGGAGTCGTAGCCGGAACCGACGATACGGTGACAGCGGGAACGGCTTTTGCGGTTACGGTAACGGCACTGAACGCCGAAGTGGAAGCGGAAATCGATATCGGCTATACCGGCGACCACTTTATCGATTTTACCTCAGGGGGGACGGGAACCATTCCAGCTTTCGAACTGATTACCTTCACCGCTGGCGAGGGGACTTCGTCCCAATACTTCGTACTAACCGTTGCCACGGAGACGCCTACAATTACCGCCACCGAGGGCACCCTAGCTGGAACAAGTGAAGTAATCACCATAAACCCGGCAACATTTGTCCAATTTACCATCACTGGGACGCTACCAACTGCTACAGCCGGCGTAGCCTTTGCTACTCCAACTAACGACATCACCGTAACTGCTCAGGATGCTGACGGTAATACTGTGACCGACTATCTGGGAACGGTTAGCTGGACGTCAACCGATGAAAGTGCCGTGCTTCCCGCGGCTTATACCTTCATCGCTGACGATGAAGGGACTCACGAATTCCTCGGCAGCTTGTTCACCCTGAAGACCGTTGGCGAAGGAACCCAGACAATTACGGTAACGGACGCGGCAGCGGGAGTATCGAAGGAAAGCGCTGCCATCACTGTTAACCCGGCTGCAGCCGCCTCTATCGTGGTTGAGGCTTCGCCAGGCGTGATTGAAGCCGACGGCACCGATAGTTCAACGATAACCGTCACAGCCAAGGATGACTTTGGCAATGTCGACACGAACTATACCGGAGACAAAAGCATTACCATTGCATCGAGTCTGGGCGCAATTGTTGCTGCCAATCCGAGTTTCACCTTGGGAGAAGCAACAACTACCCTAACATCTGACGACAAGGTAGGGACTGCGACCATCAGGGTGACCTCCGATTTCGACGACGCAATGACCACGGTTAAGCTGCTGGCAGACATAGCTATTACCGGCATCACGGTAACGGTGGACAAGACCAGCATCTTAAATAACGGTGTCGACGTTCGCACCATCACCGCCACCTATACTGATGGAACTGACATCGTTACCGCCGCTGAGGGAGCCGACTACACGGTCACATTTACCACCGATGTCAGCGACCCAGATGAAGTAACGCTAAATCCGGCAGACGGAGTTGTCGTTCCTGTGGCCGGCGTGGCAACAGTGACCCTGACCACAACGACAGCGGAAGTTTCGATAACCGTAACGGCCGATGGCACAGGCGCAGCGGATGGTACTAGTGAAGCCATAACTGTAACCGCAGGCACCTACCCAATAGGCTTGGTCGCTGGCTGGAACCTCATCTCGCTGCCGCTTATTCCCACTGACTCCGACATCGACGCGGTGCTGGCGGGCGCTGATGTTACCGTTAACAAGGTGGCCTACTACACCGGTGGCCCTGCAGGCAGCTGGCTATCCTGGTTCCCGCCACCTACCCCCGGCAACCTGGACACGATGAACGACGGTAAAGGCTACTGGATAGATGTGAGTGCTGCGGGTGACCTTACCGTCGCTGGCGTACAGCTTGCCCTGCCCGGGCAGGCACCACCTACCTATGATTTGGTGGTAGGCTGGAACCTCATCGGAGTCACAGCTATTACTGGTCCAGTAGTTGATGATTACCTCGGTGCCGTAATGGACAGTGTGCAGGCGATGTACGAATACAACGCTGCAACTGGCCTTTACGCGGCGGTCTTGACCACTCACACGCTAACTCCGGGCGACGGCTACTGGCTGGCGGTGAATGCTGCTGGGAAGATATATCCCTAGGAGGTGAAGCATGAGAGTTTTGACCAAATTTAAGAAGCCGAAAGTCGCAAGGAGACTAGGAGGAGCCCTTGGGCTCCTCCTAGTCCTAAGCCTAGTTTTAATTCCAGCTCCAGCGCTGGCTGTGCCTCCTCAGCCCCACCAGTTTTACGGCACGGTCACCATCGACACTGAGCTAGCTCCAGAGGGAACCATAGTCTCAGCCCAGATAGGCGGAATTGAGTACTTCTCCACCACGGTAGACGCTCAGGGCAGGTATGGCTATACCCCCTTGTTTCAGGTGCCTGCTGACGACCCTGAAACACCGCAGAAAGAAGGCGGAGTGGCTGGGGAGACGGTGGAATTCTATATAGGTGGCATACCGGCGTACCTATATGATGTTGAGGCAGGAGAGTGGCTGGAGGGCTACCCCTTTGAGATCTGGGGTATAACCGAGCTCGACCTGAGAGTGGGTGTTGTGCTAGCGCCAGTGGCGGGGTTTAGCGCTAGCCCGCTAGCTGGCGATGAGCCGCTCACTGTCGTGTTCACCGATGAATCCGAGAACATGATAACCAACCCCACCTGGTCCTGGGACTTCGGCGATGAGGGAACCAGCACTGTACAAAACCCGACTCACGAGTACCTTCAGGACGGCAGCTATACGGTGACCCTGACGGTAACCACTGATGTTGGCACCGATGACGAGGTCAAGGCTGACTATATCGTGGTTGCCGACACCGAGCCCGTGGCCAGCTTTACCGCTGACCCCACCTCTGGGGATTACCCGCTGGAGGTCTCCTTCACTGACACCTCTAGCTCGTACGACGGCATAATCTCCTGGGCATGGGACTTCAGCTACCAGGAGGAGTTGGGCTTCAACGTCGAGTCAACCGTCCAGCACCCGGTCTATATCTACCAGACTGAAGGCATTCATACCGTAGCCCTCAGAGTTAGCGAGGCCGACGCAGACAGCAACATGAAGGTGGCTGAGGACCTGATAACGGTTACCGCTCCCACGCCACCAACGGTGGTGAGCACCTCACCTTTAGATGCTGCCATCGATGTGGCAGTAGACGCCACGGTGAGCGCTACCTTTCATGAGGATATCCAAGCAGGGGCTAACTTTAACGGTATTGCCATCAGCGGGGCGACTGGGGTTAGTGCGAGCATTGATGGTGCTATCCTGACCATCGCCCACGACGCCTTTGCCGAAGGGACACAATACACGGTGACTATCCCTGCTGGCGCGGTTGAGGACTTAGCTGGCAACCCCAATGCCCTACACACATGGAGCTTTACTACCGTGACTCCAGTTCCTGACACCACGCCACCAGCCGTACTCAGCACTTCACCTGGGGATGGTGCCACCGGTGTGGCGGTAGACGCTACGGTGAGTGCTACCTTTGACGAGGATGTCACCGCCGTTGACCTATCAGGAATCACTATTGCTGGGGCAACCGGTGTTTCAGCTACCTTGGATGAGGCAACCGATACTATCACCATCGCTCATGACGATTTTGCCCTATCAACTAGCTATACGGTGACCATCCAGGCTGGAGCAGTTCAGGACCTGGCTAGTATCCCAAATGCCAATGCCCTATACACATGGAGCTTTACCACGGCAACGGGCAATCTGCAAGACCTGATTGATGCCACTCCGCCCGGCGGAACCCTAGTGCTAGAAGCAGGAACATACACCGGTAATGTAACCATTGACAAACCGATAACCATCACCGGTATTGAGGGGACCATTATCAGCGGTGGCATCCACGTCGCTCCTCTGGTCGGCAGCAATGTTACCATAGAGAACCTGACCATCACCGATTATACCGATTACGGCATCTGGATCGAGCTGGTAGACACAGACGATGTCTTTACTATCCGCAATAACACCATAGAGGGTGTCGAAGGAAGTCTAATCGGCATACAAGTGGATGAGGTGGTTTCTGGTGGCAGCCTGGAGGTCGAGCATAATTCAATCTCAGGCAACGAAATCGGCATCAAGCTGCTGGAGGCTGTAGTTCAGGGGTCTATCAACTTCAATAACATTGTTGGCAACGAAGTTGGGCTGGAGCTGCTACGGGTAGACCACTGGGTTGGTGCAAGCCTTAACTGGTGGGGAGACATCAGCGGTCCTGAAGAGGAAAACCGGAACCCCGGCGGTCTTGGTGACACGATAGAACTGCCTGATGGCCTGGGCTACGACCCGTGGCTGACCAGGGAATTCCAGACCGTGCTTGACGACAATATTGCCTACTTTGGATACCCCTGGGTTTGGCTATACACTGGCTGGAACATCATGTCAACACCTATAGCCCTTGACCCACTTGTGGAATGGGTAGATAGTGACAATATTTCGAGAACGGGGGTAGATACTTGGGGTGACTATGTAGCTCTGGGTGATGGGCTGAGTACAGATAATACGAGTCCAGCCTATCGCTTTGATAGCCAAAGTCAAGCTTGGGTAGCACTGAGCAGTGATTCGCCACTTAAGCCATGTGATGCTATCTACGTCAGGATGGCTTCGGATGATATAGCACCTATACTCTACAGTCCGAATGTCTCGGTACCGTCCAAGGAGCTGTACTCAGGCTGGAACCTAGTAAGCCTAGCCTGGTTACCCCCTGGTATGGGCGGCTATGGTCTGCCAGCTGATGAAGCCCTAGTAACCGTTGAAGAAGTTTCCGGTGGGCTTACCGGATACAAGCTCGTTGTTAGTCCCAGTGTGAATGCCTATGAGCGGTCTTGGATCTATATAGCCGGTCAAACCATAGAGCCATGGACTGACCCCAATGTTTGGCCACCACCTGATGGCTATATGTTGATAACTAGTGGCTATTGGGTATTCATGCTAAACGATGGCACCTTGGCTGGATTTGCCTTCACCCCAGTGTCGCTTTCAATGCCATTTGATGGAGGCTAAATCATATTTAGGGGGCTCTGGCTATACCGGAGCCCCCTTACAGGAGATAAGTTATGAGGAAGATAACTGTCTTTATCGCTTTAGCATTTTTGCTAACACTGTGTGCTATCCCGGTTTACGCTGCAGATATTCCGCCACTACCCCATGCCTTCTATGGCCGTTTAGATATAAACAATGCATCAGCACCTATTGGCACTGAGGTTGAAGCCATAGGTGAAGGGGTGCGGAACGGCATTGCGGGCAACCCGATTGAAACGGGAGAGGCCGGTAAGTATGGTAGCGCTGACCCATTGGGGTCAAAGCTCATCGTCCAGGGCGACATAGCTGATGGGGCTACTTTAACCTTCCTTGTAAATGGTGTCTCCACTGGAGAGACTGCTGAGTGGCACAGCGGTGAAGTAAGCAAGCTTGACTTATCAGTGACCATAGCGGCACCGCCTAGGCCAGCACCTGGGGTAGGCCCCCCAACCTATTATCTAGCGACCAACCTGTTCGGCATAGAGGCACGCTATCGTATCGAAAGTGATGGCGAACTACGGCAGATAATAGAAGCTACCTCGGCGGATGGTATGGTTATCATTTCCGTCCCGAAGGGCACCATTGCTCTGGATAAAGATGGTAAACGACTTAAAAGTTTAGAGGTAGCAGTTGAGCTGAGCCCACCTGACGCACCTGAGGATGCCCATATTATCGGGCTGGCCTACGACTTCAGTCCTGATGGAGCTACCTTTGACCCACCGATAACCTTACTCTGGAACTATGACCCTGCCGCTCTGCCTGCAGGTGTAGCTGAAGAGGATTTGGTTGTAGCCTTCTACGATGAGGAAGTTGGTGAATGGGAAGTATGCTCATGCGAATGTGACACGGAAGGTAACTGTATAACGGCTTCGGTCTGCCACTGCACCTGCTTTGCCATCATGGGTGCTGTGACGCCCCCACCACCTCCACCAGCACCAGTGCCACCACCTCCACCAGCGCCACCGGCACCACCACCAGTCGTAGCACCAGTGCCAGCCCCGCCACCACCGGTCGTCCCGGCTCCTGCACCACCACCAACACCACCAGCACCGCCAGCCCCACCACCGGAGGTAATTCCAGCACCACCACCCAACTGGCCTCTTATCGGTGGGATTATAGGCGGGGCGGTAATAGTGGGGTTGCTCATCTTCTTCCTAGTTAGAAGGAGAGCTGCTTAGCCATCTCGACACGTAAGAGAAAGGCTCGGGGAGGAAGCAAATTACGCAGGGAAAGGACATCGGGACGAGGGGCTTTACCCTAATTGAGTTGCTGATCGTGGTTGCCATCCTTGGGGTGTTGGTAGCAATAGTCATCCCGAATGTTGGCCGGTTCATCGGCCGGGGTGAAACGGAGGCGCCAGAAACTGAGTTACGCAACATCCAGGCAGCAGTGACAGCCATGATGGTTGATAACCAGTTGAGCACCATACCCCATCCAGTAGATACTGTAGCTACCTCTAACATGAGCGCCTTTCCCGATTCTACTTCAGACTGGACAGCGACTCCGGGAGGTAAGACCACTGACCCTGATGGCAAGGCCTATGCAGCGGAGGACATTCGTGGATACTTACTCTATGGTCATGATATGACGGGGGGTGGTTCACCTGGACCAGAAGTCAACTATGTCGCCACGGAAATGACCAAGGGTACCTACATGGTTGATGATACTGGAACGGTAACCCAAATAACCACCGGCTACGAGTAAGGGACATAAGAGAAAGGCTCAGGGAGGAAGCGCAAAGGAAAGGATTTAAAAAGGTGGTTGCAATTCCGAGGCCAAAGGGCGTTTTAGCATTCATTCCCTCTTCGCGTGTCGGGGTTGTGTAAAAGGCGGGTTTCGGGCGTTCCTGCTTTTCCCCACCTGCCTTTTATTATGATCAAAAAGCAAAGCAGGATGGATTTAAAGGAATTCTTTGTTGATGTGCTCATAATCAGCATGAGCGCTTCATTCCTCTGGCACTTCTCCAACATCTGGCGCTACGGTCAATGTTTGGTAGGGGAACCTAGTATCGCAATTAGAAGTCTGGAAACGGCATGGTTTCTATTTATTTTTGTCTTTGGTATTTACAAACTTGTTTACGACCTGAGGAGGGTCCGGAAAGTAAGAAGGGAGAGGCTAAAACTATTCAGCCAAGGCAAGAAGAGGGGATGAAAATGCCAGCTTGTGAAGAAGGAGGTATCCGGTGACGGAGCCAAGGGAGCGAAGCAAAAAGGCGGTTAAGGAAACCGAAGAACAAGCTGTAAAGCCAGTAGAGGAAGTTCAAGAGCAAGTGGAGCCGACTAGGGAAGCCGAAGAGAAAGCCGTGAGTCCACTTGATGAAGTTCTGGGGCGAGCCGAGCGGGCATATGCCACCTATATGGAAGCCCAGCAGCAGGTGGCGAGGGCTTACAGGCAGCGGTGGAGAAATTACCGAGCAGGATTATGAGGATAAGATAAAAGAAACATTCAGACAGCTCGGAATCGAAACTGATGAGGGGTAGAGCGCCATTTCGCTAGAAGCACGAGATAATCAATTCTGAGAAGGTTATACATTGAGGAAGTGTGAGTGGTTACACTTTCTGGCGCATTTTTGACTCAGGCAACAATTGCTCATTTTGTTCACTTAGAGATAAAAAATAAGGTCGAGGGTTTATCCCTCGACCTTATTCTATTTCTTGTGACTGCTAGAACTCGAATAGCGCGGTCTCCCGGGTCCGCTATCGTTTCCTAAATCTCATCTTAAGCCAGAATCTGAAGGCGCGGCGCAGCAGGATGCTGCTCTCTCTTCTCAGAAATCCAATCCAGATTGGGTCACCGGTCTCTTCCAGCTTGTCCTCACCCTCGACCAACCGCTCGGCTGACCTTAGAATTGACCGACCTGGTGTTTTCACAGTATTGTCCTTGCTGGAGCCCCCACTACCGGACGGGTGCAAGGGGTGAACCTAAAACCCGCCGGCAGTGGGAGCACGCCTCTTATTTAATTTCGCCTGGCATGACAAACCGGGCACACCCGGGCATGCTCTTGGTCACTGGTGTAGGAAGCCACGGTGAGTTGGGCCCGCCTGACTCTCCGCGGGTCCTCGATGATGTGAGACGTGGCTTGGGTGATAAGGTTCATCACATCATAGCTCGTTTGAGGTGGGTTTTCAATGGCCAGCGCTCTTATAGCGTTGGCGTCCTCTCCGCTAATCCTGGCCTCTCTCAGCATAGCCTCGAGCATCGCTGCCCTGTCTCCCGCGGGGATCTGCTCATTCATCATCGCCCGGTATCGGGCAACGATGCGGTCCAGGGCATTGTAGGCAGATCGGGTGGAATTGCGGAACCATTGCCAGATATCGTCCCCTTCGCCGCCACCGCCACCACCGTAGTGGAACTCTCGGAGAATGGTGTTAGAAGTAGCACCGTTGGTGCAGGAGAGGCGTAGGACATAACTCTGCACCATGGGGTCCACTGTTCCCAGGGGGGAGAAAGAGATATTGGCGCCAGCTTGGATCAGGTCGCCTCGGCTTACGGCCTCACGTTTTTCCCCGATTACCTCGAGGCTCACCACATAGTTATCGAGGATGAGGACACGGTGAAACTCAACGCTCCTGATGGCTCCTTCGATGGTCTGCAGGACACGGTTCGCATTCAGGTTGTGGAACTCGCCGGGCTTGGCGAGTCCGGTGATGGCGCCGTCCTTGGTCACCAGAGCGTAGCGGTTCTTCCGGCCGAGCAACTCGGTGGCCACATGGCCGAAAGTCTCAGGCCGCAGGTTGGCAGCAATGTTCCATGGGAGACCGATGTATTTGGTCATGCTCTCCACTCCAGCCTTGGTCATTTCCATGTGGTGTTGCCCCCCGCCAGGGCGAAAGGTAACCATGTCCGGAGTTACTACAACACGGGTTAGTGGTCGGTGCTCTATCTGGCGCACCTGGGTGTCGAGGACCGGGTCCATCCTCTCTAAAACTTCAGTTCTATTCAATTGGTGCCTCCTTGTGTCAATTTTCTGTCAATATTCTATTGTGTTTTTGTCACCTATCACCCCCTTTAATACCCCGGGGCTCTTCGCCCCACCTTGTTGATATCCTGGAACAGGTTGGACAAGTCTTCTGTCCAGTAGTATGGCAGCTTATTCTCAAATGTCAGGAACTTGAAGTCGTCAAAGTCGAGCACCAGGTTAGTCCTCTTCATTATCCGCTTGACGGTCTCGTTATACGGTCTGCCCTTGCGCAACGCTGCGAAGAAGTCAAAGGCTTTCATGGTGAAGTCTGATAACTCGTCCCGCTCGAACAGCTGATAGGCATAGGTCGGCTGCTTCCAGATGATGCGGTTTACCTCTCTCACGACATTCGGGTCCAGTTTCTTCGAGTGGTGGCAGATGAAGATGAGCAACTGATTTCTCTGGCCGGATATGCCTATGAGGTTGTCCAGTTCTACGGCAGCACCACTCTGTGTGCGCCTCGCATGGGCTGTCTGAGCTGCCTCGTCATAGATTACCACCGAGTTCTTGTCCCAATCCTCTTTTCTGGTGGTAACCTTCATGTAATTGGGGAGTAGCTTCTGTATTCTCTGCCGGATTTCCTGGGGTGTCGATGGGGGAAGGTGCACCATTGTCGACACCTTTTTGCTCTTGTGCATCTCGGCAGCTATTTGGTGAGCGGTGGCTGTCTTGCCATAGCGCCGTCTCCCCATGATGAGCACCACCCCCGGGAGTTGGATACACTTCAGGATAGTGCTCTTTTCGGGCTTCTCCATGATGGCCCGGGCATACTGTTCTTCCTTATCCCGGCGCCACCCTTTCAGCTTGTCCAGAAAGGTCTTTTTGGTCATACACACTCCTTTTTTTACCCTCTACTATAGCTAATCCCGCAAGGGGCAAAAAACGTCCGCTTTATTTTTCGAGCATGGCAGTCAGTTCGGCTAGCCTAATGTCGATGTTCTTGTAGGTGTTTACCAGGCGTGTCTGCTCTAGCATGAGGTAGATGATTTCAGCCTTGACTGCCTGGCAGGTCTTCTTCTCAGGATAGTTGCATAGGTAGACCCGGTCGCAACGTTCCCCCTTGATGAACCTCTTTGGCAGCCAGCACCTGGTGCCCAGTTCTTTCGAGCTGACAATGGCAGTATTCTCACTGAGCTGCTTTACCACTATCCACCCCCTTCGCATTTATTTTTCCTCTACGATGTGAGTAATCTCGTAATTGTCATTGCCCACATCGACAGCAATGACGGAGGCCTTCTTGCCGACGACCGCATAATGCCGGTCTTCGCCCGGGTCAGCTCCGCATAGTTCGCAGAGTTCATCCCCAGTGTAGGTCTCTCCCACTTTCACGTTTCACCCCCTTTTCAATTTTCGAAGACTTCGTCCCAGTCTTCTTGAAACTTGCCATCATCGGCCTTGTAAAGGTCTGCACAGCCGCAGATAGCCATCGAGATAGTTTCGTCCATGTCGGCTCTCTCTACTACGGCCTCGGCAAGTTTCGCTCTGTTTGCCTCATTGTTCTCGGGCACGTTTCACCCCCTTATCCGAATTTCCTCGGCCGGATGATTACGGTAATGACTGGCTTGGCCGACTTGCCAATCCACGCATTGTTGTCCACCCTGAACGAGTGGGACAGTCTCGGTTTCCGGAACTGAGTCCGGTAGTGGCCTTCCTTGCTCTCCTTGATGATGCGGGCGATGTTCTCGACCTCGAGCAGGCCGTTGCTCCGGATGAGCAGCTCTTGGTCGGGGAAGCGCATGAGCTTAACCAGCTCTGCCAGTTGCCTTGACCCCACACGGAGCTTGCCGAACTCGGCAACCTCTCCGTCCTTGAGAGCCTTGAGCAGCTCGTCAGGCTGGATGACCCATCCGCCCTTGAGCCGGCGCCCCCACGGACGCCTCACTATTCTTTTTACCTTTTGCACGTTACCCCCTTATTCAGTTTTTTCTTCCCATTCAGCGATAGCATAGCACTCGGAGCAGTCGGCATGAACTACCTCGCCATTGGAAGGGTCAGATTGCAGGACATTCCCATCCTTATCCTCAACACACGCTCTCTCACGCACTACTGAATAGCGTGATTGGTCAGTGCAATGAGGCTTATGTTGGCACTGCCACATATTTACCCCCTTATTCAGTTATTCGAGGCTAACCGCCTCGCTACTGGTGGAATATTCCATGAAACATTCCACCAGTTACCAGTCGGTTACCAACAGTCGTAGTCTATAGAGCCGTCCTCAGCGGCCTCAATATCCGCCTTCAGCTGCTCTACGGTGGCTTCATCGAGTTCTAGCTCTACGGCTTTCTCAATGGCGTCCTTTATGACCGAAGCCTCAACGCTGACTACGCCACCACCATTGGCATTCATCTGTGAGTAGAAGCCCGAGTCATTGTGCGTGTCGATGAAGTTAATTAGCTTCTCATCGTGCCACAGATTGAATGAAGGAATTTCGGCGTATTCAACCTTGAGTATTCGGTGCGCTCTTACGCTCACCTATACACCCCCTTATTCAGTTTTTCTTGAAACCTAATTGGCATGTAGCCCTCTTGCTCGGCTTGTCATCAACTCTCGAAGGCTTCCGGAGGAAGCCGATATAACGAGGTTTTGACTTTCCGAACAGGACGGCGAAGAACTCCCTTACTTCGTAAAAGAAGCCTCTCAATTCTTTGCCCCCCTTACTTCTTATTCAATCGAGCTTGTTTGGCCAGCCTTCTTTCCTTGAGCACTTTGGCATGATGTTCTTTGGCGAACTGGGTATATGGTTTATTTACCTCCATAATCTACCCCCTCTATTGAGTTTTTGCTGACAATCCGACTCCTGGGGGGAAGGCGCAAGGAGAGACCTTCCCCCCAGAGTGTCGAGCGGTTAGCTGTGGTTCTTGTTGCTGTGCACCCGCACGGCGATGACCTGCACCTGGAATTTGACTCCGCCCTCGATGACCTTGCCTTGGCCACGAAAACCATCAGAGCCGGTCTTGAATGCGGCAGGTTTCATTTCGACCGTGTCGGCTGCCTTGGATAGGATATTCTGTCCTTCCATGACACCCCCTATAAGTTTTTTAAGAGTTGGCCAGGCGTAACACGCACGCCTTGAAGTCTTTGACTTGTGCCCGAGTAAAACCTTCACAATAGCGGTTGAGGTCGAGAGTTTTGCGCTTCGGAAGGTTTTCGGGATTACGCTTGAGTAGTCGTGCCCCCAGCATGCCCTTGCCATCATGGAACAGTCCGACAACGTGGCCTCGGTAGGTTAGGAAATGCTTTGGCTGCTTGCCGTTTTTGCGCTTCCGCTGCGAATTGAGTTTTGAGTCGCAGTTATGGCAAAAACCGTTACCATTGGCGGGGCGCTGCTCGCAGATTACACACGTCATGCGACACCCCCTATTCAATTGTTTGGTAGCTTTCGCCACCACCACCGCCCTCGAGGCGAACCTCGGAGGCGGTAGTTGTGGTAAAAACAGAAGACCCCCTGCTCATAACAGGGGGTCTGTGTTATGGCCTTACTCCTTTTGACGTCCAACCCCACCACATCACGACAACTCCACTCGGGACTTTTGCGAGCGGAATACCCCCGTGCCCGGATACAGCCTAAAGGAACTTGCTACTGTCCTGACTAGATGCTCAACACGTGCCCAGCATGCCCCCAGAGCCTCTACATAAGGTTGAGGGAAGGGCATAGTGCCAGCGTCTCCAGTTGCGCTGCGTGCTCTTGGAGTTGGGGGAGACACCACAGCCGTAGCACGGGCTACAGTTGCCGAGCCGATTACGGCTATTCAGTTGTTGCACTTTTACGCCCTGCAAGGCGGCCACAGATTTGCCGTGGCGCACTAGGCAAATTTAGGCTTGCCGTTCCTCGGGAGTTACCATCATCCCGACTAGGGCTAGGGCTTCAGCCTATGCCGAGGGGAGCGTTGCCACGTAGCACCATAAGCCCAGCGTCCGGCCGCAGATCCCCCGGTGCCCCCTGGTCCACCAAGAGGGTTAGCATGACACCCCACGACCCCCACCTTGCGGTCAGCCCGAAGTGCAGAAGTGGGCGTGAGGCCGTTTCCCCCCCTTGCCTTCTCACAGGTGGTAGACTATCGAGGCTTGCCAAAACAAAACCTCGAGGCCGAAACCTCGAGGCTTGTTTTGTTGCCTCTATTGAAGCTAATCCCCCAACCCCTTAAAAACGTCCGCTATGCTAGTATTAGGCTCAAACCGTCCGCTTTAATATAGCGGTTCAACTTGTTGCGCTCCGAACTGTTGAGCGCTTTACCTAGCAGTCTGTTTTGAACTATTGGCTTAATGTGAGACGGAAGTCTATCCCATATCCGCTCGGCGTCCATTTTCCCGTCCATTTTTAGCTCGAACTCAGTCTCACCAATTAACAACTCTGCTAGTGTAACAGGATTACCGTCATTGTCTTCCGTGACACTATCAAGGCTAAGGTGTTGACGGACTTTGAATTGACGCCACCAATTCTGCCAGTCACATCGAGCTATCGCATAGGCTAACCGCTCATCCTTAGTTTTGGCCTTAAAGACTGCTAATGCAATGTCCTGATATAAGTCTTCACGCTCTTGACGTGGCACCTTGCGACTAAAGACATAAGCCACCTTGAGGGCGATTTTAGCCTCTTGAGGTAGACTCTTGATTGCCTCAAGAGTTTCACTCACCTTGAGGCTGAATTCCTCGCCCTCGACCGGAAGAGCGCTCGACATCATTTTTGCTATATCCCTGTAGGTAACCTCAATATACTGTTTGCTCATTATTCACCCCTTGCTTATTATTGAGGCCAAGAGATTAGCTTTGTTTGAGGCCGTCAATATTCAATTGTTAAAGTGCTTTTTTGTTTTTGCTAACTTGATTATTGAACAAAAGGGGCTTTTGTTATATCAGAGGAAGCAATTGCATCCTTCCATCTGGGGTAGTTTAAAGCTTGATAAAAAGAAAAGACCTCCCAGAGTGGGAGGCCAATATAGAGGGGTCCAATGTGAAGGACAACGAGTTGCTATTAAGCTGCCTGTTTGGAGTTCACTTTACGCTATGGCTAATTATCGAATCTGCACGTGACTACGCCATTTCTCTAGCCAGGCTGAGGTTGAGAACACGTAGCAATATGTTCTAAGCCGTCGTGTGCATTCTGCCTCAAGACCCTCAGTGACTTTTCGAGCGGAACAGCGTCACCTTCACTAATTGATAACATCACCCGG
>Ga0209979_1000832_pt1 | contig 37443 bp, 29 predicted proteins | sample AnhtaG_FD_183114 | JGI IMG/M metagenome (GOLD analysis project Ga0209979, IMG submission 183114) | Deep subsurface microbial communities from Anholt, Denmark to uncover new lineages of life (NeLLi) - Anholt_01485 metaG (SPAdes) (version 2) | ecosystem: Environmental > Aquatic > Marine > Oceanic...
CTGCGCCCTTACCAATCTCTTTGGCTGCCCAATAAGTACCATTGGCCAGAACATCTCCTATCCCTTCCCGCCGGACAATTCTGTCAAGTAACCAGTAAAATCTCTCCTCGTTAGCGGCTGGCAATCCTGGCATATCGTCATCAGTTAAAATGTCATTTTCATATAGTTCAAGGGCGAAGGCCATAACTTGTGGGGTTGAAAATGCGTCCACTCCATACTCTGTTGCACGTTGAGCGATTGTTAAGCCAAAATCCAGGTCTGACATGGCCGCCATTGTATACGTCAGTTTCGAGAAGCATTTCATCATGTATGTTTGAACTCCTGGCATGGAAATCGTAGCCGCGCATTTCAACGGACAGTTATAACAACTTATGAGCCGCGTTCGCGCATTTTCCATAGTCTCCGTCCACTCCTTTTCGACTTCCTCGGTCCAAAAGTCTTTTCTGCGGTGGCGGGAATTACCCCACATGAAACTCTCGGTGTGCCACTTTTCATTATGGATTTTCATCTCTTGCGGTGACCCAAGCCCGGCTAAAATGGGCATTACTCCCGGAATTGGCTTTTCTTCCCGGACTTTTATATATTCCAGCACTTCATTGCATAGTTCCAGGAATTCATCCGGCAGGGCAATATTGACGTCCCCTGTTCCTCGAACAGCTATCGCCTTTAATCTTTTGTCTCCCATAACGGCCCCTATTCCACCTCGGCTGGCACTGGAATGGCCTTGCTCAATAGAGGCAAAATAAACCCTGTTTTCACCGGCCAGGCCGATGGCAGCCACCTGGGCTTTCGGCTCATTCAACTCCTGCCGAATAAGTTCTTCAGTTTCAATAGCGCCTTTACCCTGCATATGAGAGGCGTCACGTATTTCTACTTTGTCATTGCTTATCCACAAATAAACCAAATTGGGGGACTTGCCGCGAAAGATCACTTTATCATAACCGGCATACTTCAATTCCGGTGCCCAAAATCCCCCCATCATTGAAAATGCCATTAACCTGGTCTGAGGGGAAATGGTAGAAACAATGGTACGATTACAACCGGTAGCAGGTGTGCCACATAAAAGACCAGCGGCAAATATTAGTAGATTATCAGAAGAAAAAGGTTCAACTTCAGGGGGAACCCTGTCCCATAATATCCTGGCGTTCGTACCAAGCCCCCCCAGATAAAGCTCGGTTTCTCTTGGGTCCGTTGCAACCCTCTCAATGCTTCCCCGGGTTAGATCAATTTCTAGATTAAATCCTGTCTCTGCGTACCTCATTTTTTCCCCTTTTTATTCATTTCCTTCTCAAGAGGTATCATGTTCAACATATTGAACCCTAGTGATTTAAAGAATGAAATCAAATCACCCGTATACCATTCCGCCATTGTCCTGACTCTTTTAATACCCCTCCGTTCAAAATGCTCTAGGAGGGCTTCTCCCAATTTTCTGCCAATTCCGCGTCTTTGAAAGTCAGGATCTACACCCAAAATTCTAATCCATCCGGTTTTTTCTCCGATACCGAATTCCCAGATTCTTATTTCTCCGATGATAAATCCAACGATATTTTCATCAAGCTCCGCTCCGAGGCTCATCATGGGGTCGCTGCGTTCAATATTGTATCGTGTTGCCTCTTTTAAATATTCCATTCGCTCTTCATTGATTATCCCCAATTTCCCTTCAATCCGCTTTTCGATTCTCACTATATCTTTAATATTATCCAAACTGAGTGGTCGTATCTTCACTCCAGCGCTGGCCTCTTTCCACAATTTTGTCCTGCCGACTGTCCTGTGCATCACGAGCTTTTTGGCCTTCAAAATCTGAAGATATTTGCTAACCGTGTGCCTCACGAGATTCAATTTTTTCGCTATCTCATCCACCTGAATCCCGTCTGGAGAATCTTTAAGTAGGGACAGTATCTCTTTTTCAACTTTGCTCATTTTCTTCCTCTATGGTTACCAATAAATCTTAATGAGATGGTGAAAATCTTGTGCTAAATTTGAATTTTCCCCTTATTGTTCCCACTTCTGCTTGTTTTTTTATTATTCGTGCCAGCAATATTGTATTTCATGGTAACCAATATTTGTTACTAATATACGAATAAACTGAAACATTGTCAAGAAAAAAATCTTGGCCTACGCTCTGACTCAGATGTGAAAGTTAAAGCCCGTGTGGCGCCGGTTGATATCAAAGAAAATATTAAATATCTGAATTTGATCTGTGGCTAGGATTGTGGCTAAAAAAACACCAATTTTTAAACGAAATCGGGAGGTAAAAAAAGAATGTGAATTTCTATCATACTGATATTAAATGAGATAAGTGGTGGGCGATACAGGATTTGAACCTGTGACTTCTACCGTGTGAAGGTAGCACTCTACCACTGAGTTAATCGCCCAGCCTTTACTATTTTTAGTAGATTTTTCTTCAGATGTCAATGGGAGAAAAAGGATATTACTTAATTGATTGACAAGATGGGTTTTTCCCATTATAAATAAGGTAATGGCAATTAAAAGGTGCCCCTACTGCAAGGCAATAATAGATGAAGGTGCGGAATACTGTTCTAACTGCGGTACTCAGCTTCTTTTTCCTGAGGATGAGTCTATTGATGAGGAAATCCCAGGAGAAAAGATAGAGGAAGAGAAGATAAAGGAAGAAAAGCCTGAGCCTGAAAAAAAACGAAAACTAAGAAATAAAAAATCAACTCCCAAGAAAAAAGCGAAAGAGGAAAAGGAAGAAAAAACACATCCACCAGAAAAACCAGAACAGGATGTTCCGGAAGAGACGCTTGATAAAGAAGACACAGAAAAGGAGTTAGGAGATATGATCTTTTCAGAGGACAAGACAGAAGAAACTCCTGCCAAAAAAAGAGAGATAGATTTTAAAACAGCAGACCTTGAAGGGATCGTCGATTCTGATGAGCAAGAGAAGGAAGATATTGAAAAATTCCTAGATACAATAAGGAAAGATCGGAAGGAAATAAAGGAGGAAACCCAGGAGACAGGGGACGAGCTTCCTCCCTGGGCTGAGAAGCTCAAGGAATCGCCTCCCTCCGAGGTTCATGATACTGAAGAAGAGATACCAACAGAAGAACCCCTTGAGCTAGGAGAAGTTATTCCCCCCGAGGTTAAAGATGCTGAGGAAAGCGAAGAAGAGATACAAATAGAAGAACCTATTGAACAAGAAGAAGATATTACAGACGAGGAAGAGAAAGTTGAGGATAAAGAGATTGCTCCAACCGATACTGGGAAGGGCCTTCCTGAAGGAGTAGATCAGGAAAGTCTTCTATTTGACGGAATGATTGAGAAGAAGGAGAAGAAAGTTAGAGAGCGACCTCCCTCAAGGTTTTTTTTCTGGCTGAAATCTAGGGTTTTTGATTTACTTTTTATTGCAGCTCTCTGGCTTGTTACTCTCTGGCTAGCTTCTCGGGTGGTAGAGGTCTCTCTTTTTCAGTTAATTTCTGCCTCAATCCTGTCCGTCGCTGCTTTTTACATTGTACTTTTAGTTATTTATTTTTTTCTTTTTTTTGTTTTCCTGGGAGAGACGCTGGGTGATCACCTATTCACTCAGGAAGAGTAAATTTCCACTTCATCACCTAACTTGAAGTTTTTTCCTAGAAATCTTTCTTTGGCTATCTCTTCAGCAGCGATTTCCTGAGGACTGCCTTCAACAAGTATTTCACCCTCATCTATGATGTAAGCGCGATTAGCAATTTTAAAAGTATCACGCACATTGTGGTCAGAGAGGATAATGCCGATTCCTCTATTTCTAAGCTTTACCAGGATTCTTTGAAGCTCGACTATTGTTAGAGGATCGATGCCAGTAAATGGCTCGTCAAGAAGCAGGAATTTGGGCTTGATAGCGAGGGAACGGCAGATTTCAAGTTTTCTTCTTTCCCCTCCGGATAAGCTGTGAGCATGCTGTTTGGCCAACGGAAGAAGGTCCAGTTCCTCAAGGAGATGTTTGGCTTTTTTCTTTCGCTCATTCTTCGTGTAGTCTTGCAGTTCAAGGACTAACTTGATGTTATTCTCTACGGTTTCTTTTAGAAAGACAGAATTTTCCTGAGGGAGATAAGAGATCCCTTCTTCGGCTTTTCGATAGGTCGAATGCTGCGAAATGTTTTTCTTGTTCAGAAAGATCGCTCCGCTGTCAGGTTTAATCAAACCCACAATCATCTGAAATGTTGTTGTTTTGCCTGCTCCATTTCTTCCCAGAAGGCCAATAATTTCACCAGATCTGATTTCGATATCAACCCCCTTGACGACGAGGCGGTGATAAAAGCTTTTTTTCAGGTTTTTCGCGCTAAGGACAGACCCTATTTGCTTTAATAAATTTTCAATAAATGATATACTATTTTCCTTTTCTTCTTCGGAGTCAAGGGAAGAATCGAATGATTCTTCGTGATATGTTGATTCAGAAGCTTCCTTTTCCACAAGGGCTAAAATTTTAGTATAAGCCTCTTCGATATGCTGGAGTATCTCATGCCTTTTCTCCTCTAAGAATTCATCGGCGATTGGATATGTCTCGACAGAATCAGTAGAATATAATTTTTTTAGATACTCATATGTATTTTTTATCTCTTTCAAAGAAGCACCAGGGGTGAGTTCGAGCATCTCAAAATATCTTTTGTACTCTTTTCTTGACATAATCATTCCTTCAATAGTCTTATCTCTTTTCCCCGGAGCAGATTCTCGGTAAAAAGTTCTATCTCTTTTGTCAAACGAGATGAGGATTGATTCGGCATAAAAGGCTGTCTTTGGCGGATAGATCTCCAGATGGAATCGTCATATTCCATAAAGCCTACATACTGTGTGCTTATCCCTAGATACTTTGTGAAGGTGCTTTTTATAGATGCCCCAATAAATATATCTTGTTTGTTTCTTATTTTGTTGAGGATGAGGCAAATCTTAAAGTCGGACAGCTCCTCCTGAATGATATCCCCGATATCTGGAAGACCCATGAGATAGTCAATAAGTCCTCTAAGATTTCTTATCTTTTTTGTTTCCCTGTCTGCCCATGTTTCGTGAGCAATTCCCTTGAAATCATATGCTCTTAATGCCATTCTTAATTTTCTGAATAATGCGTTTTTAACAAAATGATACATATTTTCTATCGCCAGCAGTTCCGGAACTAAAACAGCGATTTTCTTATCAGCAAAAAGAAAAGTATCGATGACATTGTTGTGAGTGCCAGCACCGACATCGATGAGGACGTATTGTGTGTTTAATTTTTTAATATGCCTGAATAACTTAAGTTTTTGAGTGTATATAATGTTATCAGAGGCGAGGGAGTGAATGTCTCCGGTTATCAGGGACATATTCTCTATTCCGGTCTCTACCAAGAGCTCATTCAGGGGAACTTTTGTTTCAAAAAAATTCGTTAGAGATTTTTTTGGGCGCTCGATACCGAATAATGAATGGAGGTTTGCCCCTCCCAGGTCAGCGTCTACTAAGATGACTTTCTTTCCCTTTCTTGCCAAATAGGTGCCGATAATGCTGGCGATAAAAGTCTTTCCTGTTCCTCCTTTGCTGCCGCCAATAACCCAAATTTCAGCTTTTTTTTTACTGCTTAACTTTTCCATTGTCAGATATTGTATTATTTATTAAACAGTATATTAAATTTGACGTTTACGTCAACAATTAAAGGAGGACTAGAGGGGTCGCGTCTCAACATTTGACATTTCAATCACATTTTTTTTATAAATAGATGCATTTTTTTGAAATATTTTTTAATATAAAAACTAAATGAATGAACAAAAATGTCAAATGTTGAGACGCGACCCCTTGTACATGAAAAAAGTTATCAGTGCCTCACGAAGAACAGATCTAGTGGCCTTCTTTCCTGACTGGCTTTCCTCTGTCTTCAAGGAGGAGAAGGCGCAGGTTTATGGCCCTTCCGGGCACACCTACACAGTGGACTTAAACCCCCAGACTGTGCATACAGTTGTTCTCTGGTCTAAGAATTTTTCAAACATAATTGAAAACTGCTATTATTTGAAGGATATACTTAAGAAATATGACCAGGTTTATATGCATTTTACAGTCACCGGTTTAGGGGGAACTTTCATAGAACAGGGAGTTCCTTCTTTTTCTGAGGCTCTTTTGCAGCTTGATCATTTGGTAAAAATAGCGGGGAAGCCTGAGAGGATATCTGTCCGTTTTGACCCTATTGTCTACTGGGAAGAGGAGGGAAAAGTCAAATCCAACCTTCTTTTTTTTAAAAAGCTTGCTCCAGAACTCAGCTCTCACGGCATTAAAGATGTCAGATTTAGTTTTGCCCAGTGGTACAGAAAAGCTAAAAGGCGGGCGGCAAAATATGGTTTTTCCTATGTCGACCTTTCTAAGGATGAAAAGAAGGAAGCCGCGCGCTTTCTTGTACAAATAGCCCAACGATGGGATTTGAACCTCTATTCCTGCAGCCAGAATTTTTTAACAGAGGTTCCAGGTATATGTCCCTCTGCCTGCATCGACGGGTTCTTCCTCCAGAGCCTTCACCCAGCCAGGGAGCCGGCCGCAAAGAGGAAAGACAAGAGCCAGCGCAAAGAATGCCGCTGTACGGAATCGCTGGATATTGGAAGTTATACCCAGTTCTGCCCGCATTCCTGCCTTTATTGTTATGCAAACCCTAAAATTTAGGTCGGAGTCTCTTCTCTCTCTAGGCGGAGGAGGAATTTCTTGAGCTCAAGACCTGCTGAGAAGCCCCCCAGGTTTCCGTCTGACCCAAGAACTCTGTGGCATGGTATGACAATAAGCAGCGGATTTTTAGACATAGCCTGGCCAATGCTCCTGAAACCTCTGTGTTTCAACTTAAGTGCAAGAGATTTGTAAGTTGTTGTTTTTCCATAGGGGATTTTTCTTGCTTCTAGCCAGACTTTTCTCTGAAATGAAGTTCCGAATGTCAAATCAAGAAGCAGGGAAGTAAAATCTTCTCTTTCTCCCGTGAAATAGCGCTTAAAAAGCTCTTTTTCCAGCTCAAGTTTTTGCTCGTCACGCTCGATAGGGACAGCTCTTTTTCTAAAAAAATCAACCGCTTTTTCGACCTCTCCGTCCGTCTTTAAAAAATGAGCAGAAACTAATCCTTTACTGCTCTTGGCCAGAAAAATTTTCCCTAGAGAAAATTCAAAAATAGTATAGAACACGTTTTTTCTTAAATCCCTACTGCGAGTCTTTCTGCCAGCGCAGGAGGCAGCTTTGCTTCCAAGATTTTTTTCTGGGCTTTTTCTATATCGTACTCAAGCCGGTAGAAATTAATTTTCCTGGTTTTGGAGTCATAGATGGCACACGCGGCTCGAGGATCTCTATCCCGGGGCTGTCCAACAGAGCCTGGATTGATGAGGTATCGCACGCCTTTTTCAAATTTTGTCTCGTTGGAGTCTCCAGTCAGGAATGTTCCCTCAACAAAATGGTCTTTTTCCGTGTAGACAAAGGGAAAATGGGTGTGACCGAAGAAGCAGATTGGCGTTTTAATATGAAGAAAAGCTTCAGCCGCATCGAATTCCCCGAAGATGTAATAATCTTCGTCGAATGGTGTTCCATGACAGATAGTGATTTCATTGTTAATGATCAAGGGCCCTTGTTTAAGGCGGCAGAGAAAATTTAAATTTCTTTTCAAGGTGTTTTCCCTAGTCCAGTGGATAGCGGAGGCAGCTATGGGATTAAACGTTTGTACAGAGTCGAGTCCGCAGACTGCCTTATCGTGGTTGCCCCTGATCATCGAGATGGGTTTGAGAGCGCGAATTTTCTGGATGATTTCATTTGGAGAAGCACCGTAGCCGACCAGGTCTCCGAGGAATAAGTAATGATCGATTTTTCGTCTTTGGGCAAACTTAATGAGAACAAGAAAAGATTCCAGATTTCCGTGAATATCCGTAAAAATAAGATATCGCATTCTTACCAATTATACTGCTTTTTAAACAGGGAGTTATACATTTTGTGAGCTCTGTAGGAACTTCTAACCAGAGGGCCTGATTCAACCTCCTTAAAACCAAAATCTAAAGCGATTTTTTTCAACTGTTCGAATTCGAGAGGATAATAATATTTTTTCACATGGGCATTATTTTTTGTCGGTTGGAGATACTGGCCAATGGTTAAAAGATCGCACGAGACGCCTCTTAAGTCTGCGAAGGTTTGGAGGATTTCTTTTTTCGTTTCTCCCAAACCAATCATTAGCCCGGATTTTGTAACTGCTCCCATTTCCTTGGCTTTTTCCAGTACTTTTAAAGAACAACAATAATTCTCTATTGCTCTATTTATTAGAGGATAAATGGATTCCGGCACCTCCAGATTATGGTTAAGAACATCAGGAAGAGCCATGATGACTGTCTTCAGGGCATCCTCGCTTCCTTTAAAATCGGGTATTAAAACTTCTACCTTTATGCCAGGATCCTTCTTTTTTATAGCCTTTATTGTTGCCGCAAAAATGGAAGCGCCGCCGTCAGGTAGATCGTCCCGTGTGACAGAGGTAACCACCACATAACGAAGGCCCATAGCAGAGACGGCCTCTGCCACTCTTAAAGCTTCATTCAAGGATGGAGGAGAAGGCAGCCCTTTTTTTACAGCACAGAAAGCACAGTCTCTGGTGCACCTGTCTCCAAGAATTAGGAAGGTCGCTGTTTTTTGGGACCAACATTCAGAGATGTTGGGACATTTCGCACTTTGGCAGATGGTGTTCAGGTTCTTCTTTTTCAGAAGATTGAAGACATAAAAGAAATTTTTATCTGAAGCTAATTTTACTTTTAACCATGGAGGCTTTATTTTGGTCTGAATTTCTGTAGAAGACACGTTTTTGATTGATAGGGAAAATAATTTGATTTATTGAAATATTATTTAAATGCTTATCTTATAAGGAGACTAAAGTATTATCAGTAATACTCGAATTCTCTTTCTCTTTTGAGGCGTCTTCTCATGCGTTTTCTAGCCAGTGCGTCTTTCATTCTTCTTTTTTCGCCTGGTTTAAAGTAAACAGAATGTTTTTTAATCTCTTTGATTATTGCTTCCTGTTGAACTCTTCTTTTGAATCTCTTAAGTGCGCTTTCTATATGTTCGCCTTCTTCAATGACGACAAATGCCAATTAAATTCACCTCCTTATAATCAAGTATCAAATTATTTCTAATTCATCCCATAAAGTCAAGCAACAAAATAGTGACCAAGACGAGCAATACAAATTTGGTTTAAGGTTTAATGTTTAAGGTTTTTATACTTTAGACCTTCAACCTTACGCCTTTAATCTTTTTTTGAGACCTAATTTTTCTCATATTTTTTCTGATTTCAGGCAATACTCGGTCAATAGTTTTATAAAGATCTTCGGATTTAAGCGGTTTGGCAATATAATCATCCATCCCGGCTTCTATACACCGTTCACGGTCGCCTTTCATAGTATGGGCAGTCATGGCAATAATCGGGATGTGAAAGCCGCTTGTTTTCTCTTTTTTCCGGATAGCAGCAGTTGCCTCTAAACCATCCATTTTGGGCATCTGTACATCCATGATGATTAGGTTGAAATTGTCTTTTTCATAAGCTGAAAGAACCTCTTTGCCGTTATTAGCCACGGTAACTGTGTATCCCTGTTTTTCAAGGAGATGAACCGCTACCTTTTGATTGATGTAATTGTCATCGGCCAGGAGAATGCGGAGCCGTTGGCGGGATTCTCGGATGTAATGATGGGTAATCAAAGGAGCTTTGTATTTTTCTTTAGGAATTCTTCCAAGGGCGAGCATGATGGCGTCCAGCAGTTCTGACTGGTTGACTGGCTTGGTTAGGTAAGCTGAAATACCCAAATTTCTGCAGCGGGCAGCATCCCCTCGGATGCCTGAAGAGGTCAGCATCACTATCGTAGTCTTGGAGAAATTTGGGTTCTGTTTGATTTTCTCTGCTAGAGAAAAGCCATCCATCTCAGGCATTTGAGAGTCAATAAGCAATAGGGCGAAAGGTTGGCCGGCGTTTTTAGCTTGTTCCAGAATATCAAGAGCCTTTTGTCCACTTCCCACCTTTGTTGGCTTCATATGCCAGTTAAAGAGCGTCTCTTCGAGTATGCGTCGGTTAGTAGCGTTGTCATCGACAACCAGGACAGGAAGATCCTCCAGGTCTTTGCGTTTTGATGGAATTAATTTTTCTTCCTTACCTCTCTGGAGGCCTAAGGGCAATGTAAAGTGAAATGTACTGCCCTTTCCAGATTTGCTCTTAACCCAAATTCGACCTCCCATAAGCTCCACTAATCGCTTTGATATTGCAAGGCCCAGCCCTGTTCCCTTGTGTTTTCGTGTCATGGAGCTGTCAACCTGGGTAAAAGATTCAAAAATCAACTGTTGCTTTTCTTCAGAAATCCCGATTCCTGTATCAATTACAGCAAAATGAAGGAGAATTTCGTCTTCTGTCCGGGATTCTTCTTTGATGTCGACTACGACTTCTCCTTTTTCTGTAAATTTTATAGAATTACTAGTCAGGTTTAGAATAATCTGGCGCAGTCGGCCTGGATCACCGATGACTGCATCAGGTATATCATAGGGAATGTGATAGGCAAGCTCTAATCCCTTCTGGTGTGCTTTTGGAGCAAGAGATGAAACCATGTTACCGATGGAGCTGCGGAGGTTAAAGTTGATAGGTTCAATATCTATCTTTCTTGCTTCAATTTTGGAAAAATCAATAATGTCGTTGAGTATATTCATCAATGATTCTGCCGACACTTTTATTGACTCAAGGTACTCGTGCTGCTCGGGTGTAATTTCAGTATCGAGGGCAAGCTCGGTCATGCCCATGATTCCGTTCATAGGCGTGCGTATCTCATGGCTCATGTTAGCTAGGAATTCGCTTTTGGCTTGAGTGGCAATTTGTGCTTCTTTTCTGGCGGCAACCAGCTCTGTGACGTCAACAAGGTTGAGGATTAGACCTTCGTAATTTCCGTTTCGGTAAACAGGCTGAAGGCGAAAAATCGTTTCTAAGCCAAGCAAAGTCCTTTGAATTATAACAGGAGATGATTTAGGGTTGCGTTTAAAGCTTTTTAAATGTCCTTTTAATTTCTCAGCTACTTCACCTAAATGGGAATCCCAGAGTGATTTGCCGACTATGTCAGATCTTTTCTTATTAACTAAATTAAGAAAATAATCGTTTACTTCCGCAATTTGATCCTGACTGTCAGCGAATATCACTCCTTCTTCCATACCGGAGATCATTGCAGAGAGTTTAGCTGCCTCTTTCTGTGTAGCTTCCTCCGCCTTTTTGCGAGCACTGATGTCTCGGTAGATTCCATATGCCGCTACTTGTTTACCTTTTACTAAAATTGGTGATGCTAGAACAGAGACATTGATTAGTGTCCCATCCTTACGTCGACGCAATCTCTCAATAGCTGATTTTTCGCCTCTCAATATTTTTTTCGTGATCGATACTGCTTCGTTAAGGGTATCCTTGGATGCAATCAGTTGATCCAGCACCTTACCTATTGTTTCATCGCGTGCATAACCAAATAATCTGCTGAATTCGTTGTTCACACGTATTATGCGGCTATCATTGTCGACCACTACAATTGCTTCCTGGGCACTTTCAAATAAACTGTCAAGATAAGCTTTTTCTGTTTGGAACGACTTCTCCGCCTGTTTGCGCTCAGTGATGTCACGAGCAACTTCGACAATTTTTATGATTTTCCCATCTTCATCCAAAACAGGAGAGGCGCTTACATGGAGATACTTATTTAATCCCTTACTATACTTTTCTATTGAAAAGGCCTTTTTTGTCTCAAGGGTTTGTTTTACCGGGCAGTCTGGGCAGATGCTTTTCCTTTTATGGTAAGCAAAGTAACATTTTTTTCCTATCAGAGCTTTTTCTTCCTTCACACCCAGCCATTTCTGGGTTGTTTTATTGGCGCGAATTATGTTGAACTGGGGATCAATCACGTTTACCATATCGCCGATTGCCAGGAAGAGGCTTTCTAAATCGGTTTTTTTCTCGTTTAGTTCCTCGTTTGTAGACTTGAGTTCTTCATTTATGGCCTCAAGCTCTTCGTTAGAAGCTCTTAATTCTTCGCTTGTAGCCTCCAGTTCTTCGTTTATTACTCTCTGTTCTTCTTCTGAGGACTGTAGTTTATCTTGTAAAATCTGCATCTCTTTATGCTTTCGTAGGAGATTTTTGCGAACTATATCAATGTCCTGATAGAGCGTTTTTAAAGATTTAACGTCCTGGCCCAAAATTTCAAACAATTCCTCGAAGTTTTTGGTTTCTGTTGTTTTCTTTTTGCCCATTTTTTTACCTCGGAAATTCAGGTTTATGGATGATACAGTAAGTTAGCCTCATTTTTATGTTATTTTCTGATAAATATGATCGCTGAAAGATAGACAGCTAAAAAGGTCTTCATATTTTACTGTTTCAGCAGTTCCCAGAACCAAAATCCCTTCTTTTCTTAAAGAAGCATGTATTTTTTTTATCAATTCCTTCTGCGGTTCTAGTGTAAAGAAGATAAATAAATTTCGGCACAGAATTAAATTAAACTTACCCAGTGAATTTCCTTTTATAAGATCGTGCTGTCTGAATCTAACAAGTTTCTTGATGTTATTTTTTATTTTGAATTCATTATTATTGTTTTTTATGAAATATTTGTTCAAATATTTTTGAGGGACATTTTTTATCTCTGATTTTTCATATCGAGCTGTCTTGGCTTGTCTTATGACAGAATTATTCAAGTCTGTGGCATGGATGATGATTTGAAAACGGTTACTTCTGTTTTTCAAGATTTCCTTCAGAATAATGGCAAGAGAATAGGGCTCTTGGCCTTTTGAACAGCCGATCGACCATATACGAATTCTTTTTTTCTTATTGGCTGCAGTTTTTTCTAATATATCTGGCAAAATCTTTCTTTTAAGTGTGTGGAATATTCTTTTATCGCGAAAAAATTCTGTCACATTGATAGTGAGAGCCTCTAAAAATTTATTGTGTTCTGACGGATATTTTTTCAGATAGACAAGGTATTCTCTATAATTTTTTGACCTTGTGGCAAGAAGTCTGCGTTCAAGCCGTCTTTTAAGGGTGGAAGGTCGGTAGTGCTGGGCATCGAATCCAGTAACTTTGTATACCTGGTCTAATATGTTGAGTAATTCTTTGTTTATCATTTGGACACAATATTAAAATAAATATCTTGTTTCAAATTTTACGCGTATATCTAGTTTAATTAGAGGTGCAAACAATAATCAATCGCCTTTTCAGGTGAATAAAGGGGTGGTATTCATCCTGCGATTCTCACCCTTAAAGGGGGGGATATATACTCCGTTTAGTCCGTTGTGTCTGTTAAGTCTGATTTGATTAAGTTATGGAGGAGTAAGGAATAGGAATTTAAATTTTGACAATTGTGATGAAAAGATAGATTTCAAATAGAAATAGTATCAATAACTATAACTATTTTGTTTTCAAATAAATGCAAGTCTACATATGCGCACAAACAGGCTCACGGAGACAGGCGCAAAAACTTTTTTTATGTCTTGCTTGCCCTGTTAAATGCGAACCTTATTTAACAGGGCCTGTCTTGCTCATATCTTAACTCATACCCCGCCTTCACAATGCATGCCTCAGCAATAATCTGCAAAGGCTCAACTAACGGAACAGCGATATCCTTACCTTTCAGAACAAGGGGAACCTCTGTGCAGCCTGCAATTATGGCCTCGGCTCCCCTCTGGATGAGGGCTTCGGCTGTGTTAATTATGATTTTTTTTGACTCTCCTTCAAGAAAGCCTCCTTTTATTCCATGTTTTCCAAAAATGGCATCCATCACCTTCGCCTGCTCCCCATCATTCGGAGCGATGACCTCTATCCCCGCCCCACCAAAAGTATCATGAAAAAGCTTGGATTTTACAGTACCTGTGCTCGAGACAAGGCCTGCTTTCTTCAAGCCGGGAATTTGCCTTTGCACCCACAGCAGAGTCTCATCAAGCAGGTTGAGGAGAGGAAAATTATCCTGCGCCGCAACCTCAGGATAGAAATAGTGGGCCGTAACACAGGGAATCACGATAAAATCCGCCCCTGCCTGCTGCAGAATCCTGACTCCCTCCAAAAGATAAGGCACAGGGCTCGGTGCCGTCTTAAATATGGCATCTGTCCTTGGAGGGACCTTAGGATTGCTGTAGATGATTACGGGTATATGCTCCTGGTCTTTTTCAGCTTTTGTGTTTTTTATGATGAGCTCAAAAAGATAAGCTGTGGCTTCAGGGCCCATTCCTCCCAGGATTCCTATTGTCTTTTTCATTTATCTTCTACACATTTTTTATTATCTATATCGCTTTTCGCTTAAAAACAGATTCATCTTTTCTTCCAGCTGTTCGGACTTTTTTATGACCGTCTCTTCTTCCAATCGATTCTTTAACACAATCAGATCTTTTTTCAACTTTTCAACGGTCTGGATAACATCATAAACATCAGATGAGATATCCATACCGCTGACGCCGTACATGCGCATGGCCTGCTGGTAACGTGATAAGGCAGCATTAAAATCTTTCTCCAAAATCTTCAGTTCCTGCTCCTCTTCTGATAGGGGCCTGCTTGTAAAATGATTGTAGATAAGATAGCCAGCCACTAAGAAAATAATCAACCAAATAAGTTTTTTTATCTTTTCCTCCTGGTTTTCATTGCTTAATGTATATACAAATATTGTCAATGATTGCTGTTCAATGTCAAGGCGAATCTCTTTTTAATAAAAAAAAGTGCTGGCTGTTTGGAGAATTAGCAAAAAGGGATCATGAAATGCCTAAATGTATAAACCTTGCCCAGCCAGCACAGCAAAGTTATTTTTATTATAACATATTTTTCAAGATTTAGAAGAGTAATAATGTTGCTTTTTTCGAAATTAATTGTTATTCTCCTGCAAAGATAATCAGAAGGGTTAAAAGTGATTATTCAATGCCCAAAATGTCATTATGAAAATCCTGAGGATAAGCTTTATTACGGTAAGTGTGGAACAGAGTTATACATGAAATACCTAGATCATGGATTTCGGGACAGCTTGATCGCTTGAAGCAAGAAAAAAATACTAACACTGAAGAGGTAAGAAAATGGTAAAGAGACTCATTGCTTTTTTCACGTTTGTGATTATCCTGGGGTTTAGTTTTCAATCCATAGCGCAGCTCACTCAAGAAGAACTGGCAGAAAGGGGCAAATGGGAAAAATTCCTAAGAACTGCAAAGATCATAAAAGGCGTAGATATTGGTGAGGGGATAACAAAGCCGAAAAGACTTTTCTTTAAGAAGGGAGATATAGAAGGAAGTGGTGTCTGGAAAAGGCCCAGCGGTACAGATGCTGGAGTATTTGATAAATGGGAGTGTGAAATCGCTGCCTACGAGATGGATAAACTCTTAGGATTAAACATGGTTCCACCCACCGTCGAGAGAAGGTACAGGGGAAGAAAAGGATCTGTTCAGCTTTGGTTCCCGCTTGAAATCAGCGAGCTGGAGAGATTAAAACAAGATATTCCGATTCCTCCCGATAAATTAGAAAGTTGTGAAAAAGCAATATATTTGCATAGAGCTTTTGACAGTTTGATCGCCAATTCTGACCGTACTCTGCAAAACATTCGTTATACAAAAGACTGGCGTTTGATTCTCATCGATCATTCCCGTGCTTTCCGCAGCTCTAGATTTTACACAGACAAGTTAATTTATGGAAAATATGGATCGAGGAAAGATAAGTGCTTTGAGAGACTTCCACGTGCTTTTGTTGAGAAGATTAAGTCTTTGGACTTTGAAAAAATCAGAAAAGCCGTGGACTTTTATTTAACATACTCAGAAATCGAAGCCATTCTCATCCGGAAAAAGCTTCTTTTAAAAGAAATTAATGAAATGATAAAAGAGAAAGGGGAAGATCAAGTTTTGTATTAGATTATCAGAACGGGTTTAGAAGATTCTTTGTTTAAATGGGAGCAAAATTCCTCAAGGCTTCTGTTTGAATGACCTATGGAGTATATCTTCATAGCTTAAACAGTTTATAATATCTTTTTTTTCAAGCCACGCCCGGCGTGCAATCCCCACGCCAAAGCGCATCATTTCAAGCCCGCCGGCATGATGAGTATCAGTCCCCAGGCTGATCTTTATGTTTTTATCTTTGGCCTTCTTTAAGTAAAATTCGTTTAAATCCAGACGGTCATAATAGGCATTGAGTTCCAGCACAACACCAAATTTCTGTGCTCCTTCCATGACATTTTCTAAGTCAACGTCATAGCCTTCGCGCCCTGATATGAGCCTCCCGGAAGGGTGGGCGATTATGGTGATGTACGGATTCTCCATGGCCTTAAGCATTCTCTCTGTCACGTTTCTTTTAAATCCTGAATGGATCGCCGCCACAACGATATCCAGATCTTTAAGGATTTCATCCGGGAAGTCCAGCCGTCCATCCTGGAGAATATCCACTTCTGTTCCTTTCAGGATTTTTATGCCTTTAAGATGCCTGTTGATACTGTCGATCTCATCTATCTGGTTCCTAAGACGCTCCGGAGATAAGCCATTGGCATATTTTACCGACTGGGAATGATCGCACACAGCGATGTATTCATAGCCCAGGTTTTTCGCTGATTCAGCAATCTTCTCAATAGAGAGACTGCCATCGCTGTATTGAGAATGGACATGAAGGTCTCCTCTTATGTCAGTGGATTCCACGATCCTTGGAAGCTTATTTTTCGCAGCCAATTCAATCTCGCCCCTGTCTTCTCTTAATTCCGGATGAATGAAAGCCAGGTTGAGAGTTCTGTAGATTTCTTCTTCCTTGGTCCCGGCAATTTTTTTCTCGCCCCTGAAAACGCCGTATTCTGAAATCTTCAATCCCATCTCTTTAGCAAGGGATCTCAGTTTGATATTATGGGCCTTCGAGCCTGTAAAATACTGAAGTGCAGATCCGAATTCTGATTCATCAACGATCCGCAAATCAACCTGGCGTTCGCCTTTTTCAGCACTGATCATGACCGAGCCTTTTGTCTTTCCTGCAGCCAGAGTTCTGGTCACTCCGGGAAATTGAGTGAAGTAATCGATGATTTTGGCGCCGTCTTTGCCGGTTGCAAGAATATCGATATCTCCCACTGTTTCTCTCATCCGGCGGAGTGAGCCTGCAGGAGAGATACGGCCGATGTAAGGTGCCTCCTTAAGATAATCGATCACCTCTTCCACTATGTTGGCAGCTTCGAAGATATGGATACGTTCTTGAGCGTGTTCATAGATTGTTATTCCTTTTTTAATGTTTTCAACCTTTTTTTCCCCAAGCCCGTATAACCGTGCGAGAGACCCATCATCGATAACTCTTTTGAGGTCTTCAAGGCTTTTGACTCCAAGCTGTTTATAAGCCAGATGGACGGTTTTTCCGCCTATGTTCTGGATATTTAGAAGCTCGAGGAGGCCTTCCGGAATATCTGAGAGAGCCTCATCTAATTTTTTCATATACCCGGTCTTGAGGTATTCCTCAATTTTCTTTGCAATTCCGCTTCCGATTCCTGAGATCTCTTGAAGTCTTTTTTCTTTAGAGATGTCTTTGATATCCTCGGTTAGATCATCGAGAATACGGGAAGCTTTTCGGTAAGCGATAACCTTGAATCCTGTCTCTCCCTTGATCTCCAGGGCATCGGCAATCCTGGAAAAAATGATGGTTATTTCCTTATTTTTCATTGGGAGTCGTTTAATCTTATAATAGTCGAACTTTATTTAAGTTTCAATGGTCGAAGCAGGTCAGTTGAAATATAGAGACACAATACTTATTTCCTCATGAGGTAAATACATATTTACCAGTGACAAATGAGGAAATAAGTATTGTATCCCATATTTCCCCATATGGAGAACGTCCATAATTTTCATTGACATGGCATCTCTCTTTTGATAATATTAACTGCGTTGAAATTGAAGAGAGACCTGTCCGATTGCAAGAACAGGCAGGAATCGCAAGGGATTAGGGAAAATTTCAACAAGTAGAAGATATGTCCCCCCTTATTAAAAATCCAATATTAAAAGGAAGTCAGAATGAATATTTATGTAGGTAATTTATCACGGGATGCCACTGATGAGGATTTGCGAAAGGCTTTTGAAGCCTTCGGGCAGGTCACATCTGCCAAAATCATCACAGACAAGTTCACCGGCGATCCGAGGGGATTCGGATTTGTAGAGATGCCAGAAAATCCCGAAGCCCAATCCGCGATCTCCGGGCTTGATGGCAAAGATTTGAAGGGGCGCACTCTAAAAGTCAATGAGGCCCGCCCTCGTCGTGACGACCGTCGAGGTGGAGGAGGTTTCAACCGAGGTGGATTCGGAGGTAGCGGAGGTAGAGGACGCTTCTAATAACTAACACTCGGACATTCAAGATAATAATCAAGTTTCGCATTAAAGCAGGCGATATATCTGTCTCTCATACAAAAACCCTAGAAACACCCATCTAAAAACTAACAACAGGCTACACCTTTGCAGGGCGATATCAGATTATTGAAGAAATGGGCAAGGGTGTTTGTCCTTAAAGAAATGCCTTATGCCCTGGGCCCGCCTTTGGTATAAAAGATGCTAATACGGATTATCGCCGTATAGGAAAAATGATTGGGGAGTGGGGATTGTCAGTATTGTTGTTTTTTTGTTTTTGACATCAGATTTGTCATTGTGATATAAGGTTCCCTGAGTAAGGAAGGTTAATTTTTAGTGAAGAATAATGCAAACTGTAAATGACTAAAAAGACAGTTTCCAATATGTATAAAGAACAGAGAATCGGAGTCTTCGTCGATGTGCAGAATATGTACTATTCTGCAAGATATTTGTACAAAGCAAAGGTCAATTTTAAGGTGATACTCAAAGAAGCAGTAAGGGAGAGGAATCTTATACGGGCAATCGCCTACGTGATAAAGGCAGATGTAAAAGATGAAATCAATTTTTTTGATGCACTTAAGAATTTAGGTTATGAAGTCAAAGCAAAAGACCTTCAAGTTTTTTATGGAGGGGCCAAAAAAGGTGATTGGGACATTGGAATAGCAATGGATGCGATTGAACTTGCTCCAAAGCTTGATGCGATCGTTATTGTTAGCGGAGATGGAGATTTTGTGCCTTTAGTCCAGCATCTGAAGCACGCTATTGGCTGTTATGTGGAGGTTATTGCTTTCAAGAAATCAAGTTCCCAGAAGTTGATTGAGGAAGCGGACAATTTCATTGATTTGGACGTAAATCACGAGAAGTTTTTAATTCCTGGAAGGAAATAAACCGATCGGTTATTTGATCAGTTTGACTTCAATCTTCATTTCCTGTGTCATAGGAATTGTCATGCTCTGGGCACCGCTTGTAGTAATAGTGCCTTCTGTTGAGACATCTGTTATCATTTTGACAAAAATCCCCTTCATATAGGCAAAATACCACGTATCAGTGCCTTTAATTTCTCCTTTAAAAGTCAAGTCCATTCCCTGTTCATATCCTTTGCCGTCAAGTGTGCCTGTTACCTCAGCAGTTATTTTGACGCATTCCAGTCCATTTACGGTTTCGAATCCTTCCAGGGTGTTTACGCTTTCCAGATTAATGCGGACTTCACCATTATCACTTTTTTCAGTAATAGTATCTTTGGTTGTCCAGGTATCTCCAATCTTTACAGGCCTTCCTGCCAGGTTCGGGAATATGGCTTGAAAATCTGCTGAAATACTTCGTTTGCCGCCCGGCCCCAAATCATACTTGATGGAATCAGCGCCGGATAAATCCATTTCTTTTCCTAAAATAGAGAGTGTCATATCAAAGCTCTTTCCTATTACAGTACTCATGTTGGGAGAAAGGTCGCCCTGCGGACTTGTGATGTTGATACTCATAGAATCGATAGTAACTTCAAGTTGAAGATTATTTTCCTTCAGCCCTTTTGATTTCACCGAGAATTCAATTGTTTTCTCGGTCTCGACTTCAACAGACTGGCCCATTACTTCTATGATCTGAGTTTGTTTAGCTGATGTCTGATACTTTAGTACTTGATTTTCAGGCATCCAGTATTGAAGGGCCAGGGTTGTTTTTGGATCTCTCCAATAAGTTCGTTTTTCAACGGCGCATCCGGCCAGAATAAAGATAACCAGAACAATCGATATAAATACCAGCCGGGTCTGTAGAGTTTGTTTTCGAATCACCTTTTCCCTCCTTTTACTTATGTATACTATATATATTAATCAACTAAACGAAAAATTCAAACCAATCTAATAAAAAATAAGGGGTCGCGTCTCAACATTTGACATATTTTTTTATTCATTTAGGCTTTATATTAATAACTATCTCAAAAAAAACATTTATTTTTTAGAAAATGTTATTGATATGTCAAATGTTGAGATGCGACCCCTATAGTTTTTCTCTTTATTATGATTTTTTTATTAACAGACCTTTTTACATTTTAATATCAGCAAGAAATTCGTGAGCTGGTAACATTTGCATTAGTTTTGTCGATTTTTTTCGTTTGAGATTGTAAACCAGTTGGATTGGCTTTGCATCTTTGAGAAATTTGTGAAAACGATATAATGATTTCGAAAAGCTATCTTCACTAAGTTTTACTTCAATCATAAATGAAGGCTTATTGTCCACTAACGTTAAAAAATCTACTTCATTTTTTTCTTTATCTCTTAGGTAGTTTAGAGAAACCCTGCAACCAGTTGTATCTTCTAAAAAATGGAGCTCACGTAATAGTGCTGATGCGACAACATTTTCAAGTTTTGCACTAAAGTCCCCATCAACTGCCCCTGTGTCATAAAGATAATATTTGGCTTCTTTCAATATGCTTCGTGCGATATTCTTATGATATGGGCGTACAGGGAAGATAACATAGAGATTTTCCAATATTTGCAGCCAGTGTTTCACTGTATGTACTGATACTTGCAAATCATTTGCTAAAGAACTGTATGAAGTGCTAGAACTAACTCGAGCCCTTAAAAGATCTATTAATATTTCAATGGATTTTAAGTCTCTTACTTGTTCGAGATCTAATAAATCTTCTCTAATAATGGTATCCACATGAGTTCGCCGCCATCGCTTAACAAAGGTCTCGTTATTTTTCAAGTAAGGTTCAGGAAATCCACCAAATTTAATGAGTTTATCCAGAGCGTTTTTTGGTGTTTCATTAAGAAAAAAACAAATTTCCTTAACTGTGAGAGGATGGAGGCGGTGGGAGAAAAAACGGCCTGCTAAAGAATCTCCTCCTTTTTTGTATGTTTCGAGCCTTGCAGACCCTGTGACTAATAGAGCAGGTGGGATTCCTTCAGTATCGTAAATTCCTTTTATCCATGATTTCCAGTTTTTCATTTTATGAAGTTCATCAAAAATAACCAGTTGAACATCTCTTGCCCACTCTTCATTTTTTATAATTTTTCGATCACCTGTTGAATCATAATTCAAATACACAGTCGAGGAGATCAATTGTTTGGATAAAGTTGTTTTTCCAACTTGTCTAGGACCAGAAAGGATGACAATTTTTTCCTTTAAATCTCTTTTAATATGTGTTTCTAAATAGCGTTTCATATGACTATTATGAACCATAGTTCAAAAAAGTCAAGACTTTATTGAAGTTCGATGCAATTTAGTCAAGAAGCCGAAACTGAGAAGCGAGAGCCACAAACTTAATTCCTTATAATTCTTAAGCATTTTACTCGAACCCCTGACCCCTTGACCCCTTGAATCCTTATGATCCTACCAACTAAATGGGAGAAGAACCTATATTAATAACTATCTCAAAAAAAAACATTTATTTTTCAGAAAATGTGATTGATATGTCAAATCTTGAGACGCGACCCCTCTAGTCTTTTCCTTAATTAGACCAAATCCTATTATGATTCCTTCTGTTTTCCTACTTTACCCATAATCAAAGCGATAACAAATAATATGCCTGCCATGGCGGCTGCAATAGGTAAACTCTCTTGTACGGTTGAACCAACACTGAGGTTGCCAATAAATTTCGGCACGAGTGTACCACCCAACAAACCGACTGCGAAAATAATGCCGAAAATACTACCATAGAGGCTTGAGTCAAATTTAGCAAATGTAACTCCTACAATGGTTGGGAAGATAGGCGCGAATGCTAATCCAGCGAGAATAATAGCTATGATGGCCAAAACCGGGCTATTGGCAATGATCATGAGCACTATAGCGCCTAACGCAATTATTGACATAAGTGGGATAATTTTATTGCCTATAGCTGTAACGTTCTTTATGGTGGAGGTGAGAAATCGGCCAGCCATCATTGCAACACCAAAAGCGCTTAAAACCAACCCGGCATGATATGCTGCATTTTGATTGGCGTTGCCTCCAAAAAGTTGTTTCATGAACGGTTTAATCCACGTACCCATAGATATTTCCAGCGATATATAACAGAATAAAGCCAAAGCAGCAATTAGGATCGCGCCTTTTCCCAATAGTTTAATAGCCATGGAAAACTTGTATCCAGTAGAAACCTGAGGATAGCTTGTGGTCAAGGCGAAGACAAGGAAAATAAGCACCAACACTCCAAGAATTGACAATGAAGCACTATAACTTAAAGTCAGATTATTGAGGAAAAAAACAAAAAGAAAAGGTGTGAGCACATATCCAAGCCCGAAAAATGCGTTACCGAAATTGCTGGCACGCGCCGGATCTTTACCTTCAAAAAGAACGATTGGGATGAGAGTATTTCCAACGGTATTCAAAGACATTGCGCCTATACCCAACAGAATGCAGGCGGCTAGAGCTAATCCAAAATTTGTAGCAAAAGCCAATAAAAACAAACTTGCGCTGGTAACTACAAATCCGAGAATGGCTAGGGGTTTGTAACCAAGTTTATCTACCAAAGGGCCAATTATGAGCTGCACGATGCAGCTCGTTAAAAATAGACCCATTGCCAATGTGCCAAATTGCCCCTCATCAATTCCGAGTGAATCCATCAACTCGACCGATATGGCGCCAAGAATGATAAAACAAACGGCCAGTGTAAACACCGCCATCAATGCTACGACTGCTGTCATTTTTTTCATTGTATTTCCCTCCTTATAAAATCTTTTTATAGTTAATATCACAGAAAAAAATTGGTGTCAAAAGAAATAAAAATGGGGTCAAACCTTGACATTTAACATTGGACATAATAATAACAAGAGCATTTAAGTGCTTGTTAGCTGGAAATGTCTAATGTCAAGGCCTGACCCCACGAGACAAATCATGAATCAAAAAAAGAGACTAACAAAAGAGAAAATCCTTGAGTGTAAAAAAGAGGCTGAAAATTACCTCATAAATGAGTTGCTGCCTTTCTGGCTGACGCGTTGTAAAGATGATGTCCATGGTGGTTTTATCACCCAATTTGACGCTAAGGGAAATGAAACCGGCGAGGATCAAAAGTCCTTGATTGCCCAGGCACGGACGGTATACACAATGGCCTCGGCTCACCGGGCAGGATATGGAAATGGTAGATGTGAGGAATTCGCCAGGCATGGTGTCGATTTTCTTATCGACAAGATGTGGGATAAGGAATATGAAGGATTTTATTGGACGGTCGATCGCAAGGGAAATGTTGAAATCGACAAGAAGATTCTTTATGGATTAAGTTTTTCAATCTATGCTCTGTGTGAATATACTCTGGCAACTGGTGATCAACGGGGTATCGAGTACGCTGGAAAAGTTTTTGATATTATACAAAAATATTCCACAGATACGATGTACGGTGGATACTTTGAAATGTTTGAGAGGAATTGGGATCTTTGCGGTCCGGGCAGTGGCGGAGGGGATAGAAAAACATTGGACTCTCATATGCATCTCATGGAAGCATTAACGAGTTTATATGAATGCAGCAGAAAGACAATTCACCTTCGGAAACTGAAAGAAGTGATAGAAATCCTCACAAAACGCATGCTCCATCCTGAATATGCAACGGGTATTCCACAATTCTGGAAGGACTGGACAACTGCACCCCAGATTAAATTTGATATTATCTGGGGTTGGGATCGATTTGCCGATAGCGGTGCTAAAAGCCATGCCGAAGATAATACATCTTACGGTCATAATGTGGAATTTGCCTGGCTTTTGTTGCATGCCCTGGAAATCATGGAACTAGATAGAAAAACCTATGAAAATATTATAAAGAAACAGTTAAATCATACGCTGAACAATGGCATCGACTGGAAATTCGGTGGCGTCTATATTGAAGGGGCGCATGCAGGGGGTGTATACGACAGAGAAAAAGAATTCTGGCAGCAGGCTGAAGTATTGATTGGTATGCTGGACGGATGCCTTTACTTTAAAGAAGAGAAATACTGGCCTGCATATGAAAATGTGCATCGCTTTGTCTTTGACAGGATGATTAATCATAAGGTTGGAGAATGGTGGCCCCTATTAACGAGAGATGGCAAACCCATATGGACCTATATGAGCAATTCATGGAAAGTGAATTACCATACTGTCCGTTGCATAATTCAATGTATCAAACGGCTGGATAAGCTCAGTAAAATGGGGACATGATACCCATTTCCTATTTTTTATATCATCCAGTTTTTTTTAGAAAAGACTAGTCGAATATTGAGCCTGTAGAAGAGACCGTCGAAAAAAGGGAAATAGATATCATGTCCCGAATTCGCGATGCTGTTCATCTCATAATATTTAGTAGACATATACATCGATAAACTGATCGATTATGAAACTTTTCCAGCGATTCTAAAGTTTGTATAATAACGGTTGCTTTTGATCAGCCGAGGAAATCGTTACCAACCTTGAACTGATTAGAGAATTGAAAAGGATTAGAATTTTCTAGATTAGGAGAGAAAAATGACCCGAAAAAGATACGCACTCTTTACTTTCATAATTCTATTCTTCACAAGTCAATTTAGGCCAACACTCGCCAGTCCTCAATCTCTGCAAGATGTGCCTCTATCTCATCTTTTTCTCGATCAGCCTTCATGGCAAGATCGAAATTCTTTCGTGCCACCCTGGTATAATAACTTATGTTCTCCTGAAGAGACAACAATAAATCTCTTGCCTCACTTCTGCTCAGGCTCTCTACTTTTTTATTGTCTTTTGCCAACGATGCTCCTCCCAACTCCCTCTCTCTCAGTTATAATTATATACTAAATTGATAAAATAAGTAAAGTACTATTATTAAAAAGGCAAAAATCAGAAAAAAAACAGACCTTAGGCGTTGGGAAGCCTACCTTTTATGGCAAAAAGTAAGCATCAGGATGCTTAAAACGTGCACCAGTACGTATGTGTTTGACACTGAGTAAGAACCGGAGAAGACTGCGTGCAAGCACCCCAATTGGTATTAGTTATCCTAAACTGAAGGGTGTGCTGACCAGCAGCTTGCGTGTAAGTTTGGCTCGATGTCCCAGGCGCAATGGTCGTCAATTTCGATCCATCCCAAATAACGTCATAGGTTGTATTGGTTGTGCTCTTATTCTGGAATATGACTTGAGCAGTATGATTTCTCTCGCACTCAAGAATCACTGGCGGACTCGGCGTTGTCGGGCTTTTTTTGCAGCAGATGCATAATAAAAGACAAAAAATCAAAAAAACAGGAATGATTCTTTTCATTTTAGTCCCCTAGACAAGCTAATTTATATCAGAATAAAAGAAAAGTCAATAGCCTTTGGGGACGATTTTTTTCTTTTAGCTTATATTCTGCATGAAAATCCTGTGTTTTGGGATGTTGCACCCCCTATAAGCCTTAAAGCAGTGCGAACATTTTCACCCTGAATAGGAACATTTTCGCAATGTGGGCAAACATTAGTAAAATGTTGAGTTTCCCCTGAAAAACAAGCTCAAACAGCCTTATAGCAGCCCGATCGCGAATCCTTTAAGGGTAAAGTATAGCTAAATGTAGGGTGTTTTAGGCTGTTCCTTTGGCACTTTTCGTAAACCACCGCTTTCTTTCAGTACACGTAAAAACTCCATTCCGATTTCTCTCGATCTTAGAGCATCTTCGCTTAACCCAACAGGCATATAAACTCTATTAACATCAATATGTGTAATTTCCTTTCCATAGCCAACAACTTTCGCCATTTCAGTGATAAGTTCAAGGTTCTTAGTCTTTCGTTGTTCCCATCCTGTAGGATTGTTTAATCCTTCATTAAGAAGCATATCATAGTATTCATGCCAAAGCTTTCTAACCTTTTTCTCATTATAAAATACTACATCGATAATATTTAGAGCACGAACAATTTCGTCAGAGATGACTTGATGCCTTGATGACATTAAACTTGAGAAGATTAATTTTTTATGCTGTCGCTTCTCTCTCCAATATTGTACCCAAATTGATACCAAAACAGCAATAGCAGGTGAGAGAGCGATAGCTATAATGGTTATAATCTCCATAGCGTGCCTCCTTTTTGCCTCTTATTATAGCACACCGCGACAGCAAGATAGGAGCTCTCTGGCTTTTGACTCGCCTGAAGGTGACAAGCAAATCTCATAGAATCTTCTTGGATCAAGGATAAGACCTTTTTTGAATAGATTTGAAAGAGATCTGCTGAGACTAACAGCCTTTACTTGCTGTGGTTCATCAAAGAATGCTTTCACATGAAAACCACCTTTTCCTGTATGACAGGGAACGTGGTAATAATCCCTATAGATTTCATATTTCGTGACGCTTCTGTTTTTGCTCTCATAGGCTTGCGTGAGAATCCAGCGTTGCAGTTTGCCAATTCTTTGTTGTTTTATCATGACATAATAATACTAATCTTCAAAAGTATAATTAAGGATAACTTTAGTTATTTAAAGTATAATTGAAGACAACTCTGGTTATTCAGTCTAGAGTTATACTTTTCCTGCAAAGTTTACACATTTTCCTGTACGTTCCAGCAGTGCTTTGTCCTTAGGTAGGATTTCCTGCCCATATCCGCAGCGTTGCTTCCCTGGGGTAGATGATAGAGGATAACAGGGTTTGAGAGTAATACTAGGATACCTTGTTGCACGCTGTGCAAGGCTGTGAGAGCCTTTTCCTTGTACTATTAACCTACCTACCTATAAAGTATATACTATAAGGCTTAGACAGCCTGTTATCACCAGGCTTTAAGTATAGTACTTTACGTCTACCTCAGGTCAGGCTTACTAATAGGGTAAAAAGCAGGAGTAAAAGACTGAAAGAGAGCCTGAAAAGAAGATTGTGATAGGGAGGCAGACATTGAAGTGTTTACCTAGGATCGCTGTTTCAGTGGATTTTGGCAGCAGGATAATTTGTCTTACAAACAACAACAAGACAATGCTAATTTGAATAAGGTAGTAAGGTAGTAGTACTTATAAGGGAGTGCGCGAAAAGAAGCAAAAGAAGTCAAAAAGGCTCTATATTCTATGTTTACGCTTAAAGGCTTACTATCTTACTACCTTAATATAATATATATACTATATATATATATAAATAAATAACTTACGTCTGCTGAATAAGGTAGTTAATAAGGTAGTTTACCCTGACTATCTTATTATTATCTTATTACCTTAATATCCAGAAAACAACTAAGATTTGTGCCAAAGTGATTAGGTAGTTAATAAAGTAGTAAGCCTAAAACTACCTTATTAAGCCCTATTTAATGAGAAAGAATCTTCTTCCTGGCCGGCCTCTTGTTCCTGATTTTGTTCCTCTTGAACCAACAAGACCTTCTTGTATGAGATTTTCCAGATGCTTAATTCCACTTCTGGCATCAATATTGGCAAACTGATAAATCTCTTTTGATGTAGGTTTGCTTCTACGCTCCAACACATTTATGATTCTTGCTCTTTCTCTGTCCCAATCTGACTGTAGAAAATCTCTCAGCAAATTAGGCAATTGTCTCTTAAGCCATTCACCGATGATGATAGCATCCTCCATTGCTTCTTTTTCAACAATTACAGAGTGATCGGTGGCAAGCTGGAGAAGGCATGCGATCTTCAGTACATTTATCTCTAATTTGTTGTAAAAGGTTTCAGCAATAGCGTTGCCAAGGTTCTGCTTTTCTTCAGTGAGTTTTACCATCCAATCCTCAAACATTGGTTTCACTTTTTCTAAATTCATCTCTTTTGGAGAGAGAGGAGCAAGACAATAAAGCTCTTGAATAATTTCGTTGTCACTAGGAAACGATCCTGGCAAACGATAACTCTTTTTTCCTGATGCAGCAGGAACGAAAATAAATCGTGTCCACAGACCTCCTTGAAAATCCAAACGCCGGAGACCTTCTACAAGCCACTCTCCGATGCCTCCACAAAGAATACTAACAACAGGATTATCAACTCTTCTAAATCCTTCTTTTTTAAAGTGTTGACTGACAGGTCGTCCATCCCAAATATCAGTGAATGTAGAAGGCAGTCCTTTACCATAGGCTTTGCCAAATAGTGCTTTTACTGTACTCAGTTCTCTCCAGAGAATTATTCCACGATTGCGCTTTTCAAGAATATCAAAAAGGGCTTCAGGAGAGAATGTGCTTGGAAAGATCAAATTGGTTGATTCAAAATTAGCTTCTTCTACTCTCTTCAAATAATCGTAGACTATATCAATTAATGTGGATTTGCGTTCAGTTGTGGATTGAGCAAGCAGCAGAATATAGAGGTTCAAATTGGTTGGCTTTGCCCAAACAAAATAAAAATAATTCAGCATAGCAGAGAGTAAAGCTAATCCTGAGAAGAGAATAAAATGCTGTGGTGCATCAGTAATTTTAGAATGTATCTCTACATATTTACATAAAAAAGAATTTGCAACTTCGATCTCATTATCCATCGGAGTTCCTTCAAATACGGAATTGGATTGATAAGATATACTCTCTTCATAGCGTGTGGCATATTTTTCATAGAGATCTCCTATAGCTTCTCCAATGGCCTCTTCAATAGTTTCTGCTTTTCTGTCTTTACTTTCTTCTAAATAATCTGAGAGATCATATTCCTCTATTTCAGATGGGAGATTAATGATAAAAACTTCTTTTGCTACAGCTAACAGATTATCAGCCACCATTTCGGCATCTGACTCATTACCTACATCATAGCAAATGTAGACTTTCTTCTCCTTGAACCAAGGCGTTAATTCTTCAGGCCAAGAGCCGGCTCTAAATGGTGCACAAGTAGTTTCAAGACCAGGACATAAGGCAGCCATAGCATTAGCATCTTTCTCTCCCTCGCAGACTGTAATCTCTGGTTTATCTTTCCAGGATGATAATCTGTATGGCACTGCTGTTATACCATTTAGATTATAAATAGGTTCGTCTTTGTTATCAGGATTAGGTCGTCTGAATCGAAAAAACTTTTTCTTAGTATCTAAGTCTAAGAAACGCAGCTTTTCAAAAAGCAATACATTATTTTCATCATTAAAGGCATAAGATTCTATAAATTTTACATTTTTATGTTTTTGCGGATCATAATTACGTTCCCGGTTATAGTCATTCATTTATGTTTCCTTATTTCGTCAAAAAGGGAAGAGAGAGAGCCTCTTGTACTGCAAAAGGCTCTCTCTTTGTAACTACTTATCTAGATGTTGAGCTCGAATTTTCGCAACTTTCCTGGCAACATCTTCTGGGATAGAGGTCTCTTTTGCTTTGGGAGATGTCTTCTTTTCAACTTTCTCTTCTGGTTCAGATTCCTCTTTGGATTCGTCTTCTTCTTTCGCAGCCCGAGCTTCGGCGGATGCTTCAATGGCTTTCTCTTCTGGTGATTTTTTCTCTAGGGTAGCAGCTCTTACTTCGGCAACTTTTTTTGCTGCATTAGCCTCAGCCAGTTCCTTTTTCAATCTCTCAACTTCAGAACTGTCCTCTTCTTCCTCTTCTTCTTTAGCTTGATAAGCCTCTCTTAAGGCTTGTCTAAGTTCCTCACGCTCCTGGGGTGTTCCAAAAGTTTTAACATACGCAATATCATAGCTAACTTCGGGATAAAGTTCCTCAGCGATAAGTGGTTTTGCTTCCGCGAGCCATAGAGCGATTTGTTCAGGAGTGCCTAGCACTGATGTCTCATCAGGCCAGATTCTGTACTTGTTTGCAGGAGTTTCATCTGGTTTGTAATTGACATACAAATCTCTTCCCTCTAGTGGATTCTCCTCTGTGCCAACAATGTTGTTGAACTTGCCATTACCTCTTTGCCATTCGATAACAGGTCGCCAAACCATTGAAGGCGGTGCCTCCCAGGATTTTACACCATCTTCTTCTGCATCCCTATCTATCACATTGAACACGCCATATCCTGTTACTCTGTACTCGGCGGCAGCCTTCTTGTCTACTTTAATAAGCTGATTGTACTTCTCGCAAGCTGGGCATTTTGATCCATGTGTCATGAGAGGACAGACAAAAACTTCCGTTCCATCCTCATGTCGAACAAAGTGCTTTCCGATTTTCAAATGCCAAGAGGCTTCACCTATCTGCGGTAGGATGCGGATTTGATTATCTTTGCCCTTCTTTGGTTTCCAATACTGTGCTGACCAGTTGCTTCTGTTCCGATCGAATTCCTCGGCTACTTCATCTGTTTGTTTATTAAATCTGTTCGGACTTCCAAATGTCTTTTTCCTAAAACTATTTTTAGGATTACTCATTAATTTCCTCCTTATGAGTATTTTTTTCAAAGTCATCGTCTGAAAGATCGCCTTTAGCCATACGGCATTTTTTTATCTCTGCCAGCAGCTTGACATCCTTTTTTCGATCTGACTTCGTGACACCATGAAATTTCTTTTTCATCTTGTTCCTCCTTAAAAAAAAATATCGTTTCCCAAAAAAAAAGAGAGGGAATCTTTCGATTCTCTCTCTTTCTCGCTCTCTCTCTTTCAAGAAAGAAGAGAGTTTGTTTTTACCCCAATTAGGGGTAAAAACAGCGTGTCAACCTTGACAAAAGGTGCTAAAGGTTTTTTCGTCTACCCTGGAGATTTTGATTTCCTGAGGTAAAACAGCGTGTCAGTGTAAAGTTAATTATTTCACGACATTTTATCCATAACCATCCTTTGATGTCAGCCAGTGAAGGGGATCGGTCCAGTTAATTTCTGTGTGATAGTTTGTATTGCTAGGTCAGTTGGTTTATTATTCTGCTTCACACTTAAGGATATTAAAAAATGTGATATGGCAAATACAGCTAAGGCAACTTTGACAGAAGGCCCGGTGGGTAAAACCCTGGCCCAACTAACCTGGCCTGTGGTCTTTGGTCTTCTGGGCATGGTAGCTTTTAATCTGGTTGATGCTTTTTTTGTCGGCCAGCTGGGAACAAAGGAACTGGCGGCTTTGAGTTTTACCTTCCCGGTTGTTCTGGTGATACACAGCCTGGCCCTGGGGCTGGGTATTGGTACTTCCGCTGTTGTATCCCGTGCTATTGGAGAAGGTGATCAACAAAAAGTAAAACGTCTGACTACAGACAGCCTGGTCCTATCTGTCCTGATAGTAGCATTTTTTGTGGGCATTGGGCTTTTAACTATAGGACCGGTATTCCGCCTACTAGGAGCGACTCCTGAACTGCTGCCTCTTATTAAAAGTTATATGAGGATATGGTATTTAGGGATGGTCTTTGTTGTTGTACCCATGGTAGGAAACAATGTCATCCGGGCTACGGGAGACACCAAAACTCCCAGTGCTATCATGCTGACAGCTGTGGGCATAAATCTCATCCTGGACCCGTTATTGATCTTTGGACTGGGACCTTTTCCCAGGCTTGAGCTACAAGGAGCAGCCTTGACGACTGTTTTTGCCCGGGCGACTACATTAGTGGTGGCGATTTATGTTTTGGCTCATCGTGACAGAATGATTACCCTGGTGATGAAGCCTTTTAAATCTATAATTGATTCCTGGAAAAGAATCCTATATATAGGTTTGCCGGCAGCAGGAACTAGGATCATTATTCCCCTGGTAATAGGATTTATTACCAGGATAGTATCTGCATATGGTGCCCCTGCAGTTGCCGCTTACGGGGTCTCCTCGCGTATCGAATACTTAGCCCTGGCTGTAGTGTGGGGCCTGGCATCGGTTCTCGTGCCTTTTGTGGGACAGAACTGGGGTGCGGGCAGGTTTGAGCGGGTTAAACGGGGAGTAAGATTGAGCGGAAGGTTTTCCCTGGCCTGGGGATTCGGGGTGTTTATTCTGCTTGCAGTTGCAGCCCATCCTATAGCCTCTGTATTTAACAAAAATCCGGATGTCATCTCAGGGATTGTGCTGTACCTCCGGATTGTCTCCCTGGCATTTGGATTGCAGGGCGTGCTAATTCTATCAACTTCGGTTTTGAACGTTTTAAACAAGCCTCTCCATGCGGCGGGAATGATTCTTTTACAGATGGTTGCTCTATATGTTCCTCTGGCATATCTTGGTTCTGCTCTGTTCGGGCTGACCGGTGTGTTCGGAGCACTAGCCCTGGTTTATACTCTCGGCGGAACGGCCGCACACTTATTACTAAAGCATGTTATAAAAACAACTGTTTAACCTAAGGGTAAAAAAGGGGTTGGTTGGCCGCGGATGTTCATCAAGGTTTGACCCCATTTTTCTCATTACAATTTATGTTTTTACTTTTCTAAGATTCTGATATAATTTAGTTGTGGAGAAAACAACTAGAAAAATCACTTTTAAGGATGCGGAAAGATTAGATATCGAATATTGGAAATCCTGTACACCTGAGGAAAAACTCGATATACTTCAATATTTAAGGGAATTGTATTACGACTTTAAAAATGAGAGCCGAAAAAGATTTCAAAGAATTTATCGCATTGTTAAACGAACATAAGGTTCGTTATCTCATCGTTGGAGGATTTGCTTATAGCTTCTATGCAGAACCACGATTCACGAAGGATATAGACTTTTTCGTAGAGGCCTCAACTGATAATGCAGATAAGATGCTTAATGTTTTGGAGAAGTTCGGATTTAAAAATGTGGGGATAACAAAGGACGATTTTCTAAAGTCGGACCAGATAATTCAATTGGGCATTGCCCCCTTGCGAATAGATATTATTACTTCGATAAGCGGAGTAAGCTTTAAGGAGGCATGGAATAACCGCACAGTGGGAAAATACGGGAATATTTCCGCAAATTTTATCTCAAAATCTGATTTGATAAAAAACAAGAAAGCAACCGGCCGTGCTCAAGATATCGCAGACATAGAAAAACTTAAGAAAATATAACCCTCAGATAGAATTTATCCTTCGAAGAAACAAATTGGAACAAATTGTAGGCCAATTTTTGCGGTCTCTTGAAAATTTCAGGAGAAAATCTTTGTTGTGGCATCGATGGGTGATATGCCAGACAATTCCTGGGATGTAATAGAGTTTAGCACGAGCCATAATATCCTCCTTTTCTTAGATAGACGATTTTGCAGGTAAAAATTCTCATTTAAGGCAATTATCGGCAGGAAAATAGGCAATTACTTCATTGAAATCAACAAGTTAGAACAGCCAAACGTAAGTTCTCAATAATTGGGGGTAGATTATATTGTGACTAATCACTGGATTCCTGCTTTCGCAGGAATGACAGGCACTTACACTCAATCGTCATTCCCGCGGAGGCGGGAATCCATAGCTACTACCCACACTTATTGAGAAGTTACAGCCAAACTAGAGAATAGGACTTAGAGAATAGGACTGACTGACAGCCAAACTAGAGAATAGGAGCAAACAGCCAAACTAGAGAATAGCCAAACCAAAATGAAGACATGAGGAGAGGTCTGCTTTTCCGTTCAATTGACATCGCATCCCTACTGTGATAATAATTGCAATAGGCTTGACAGTGATTAAAAGAGCTTCAAGTGAGAACTTTACTTTCATTCCATAAAAGGGGGTGAAGATGGCTATCAAATGCCCTAAATGTCAGTTTGAGAATCCCGACGATACTGTTTATTGTGGCAAGTGTTCTACTCCACTTAAGCCCTTAGAGGAAATTTCTCCCACAAAAACTCTCGAGACGCCTGCGAAAGGATTAACAACAGGAACTACTTTTGCATCCAGATATGATGTCATCGAGGAGCTCGGAAAAGGAGGCATGGGCAGGGTTTATAAGGCTTTAGATAAGGAGATTAATGAAGAAGTTGCCATAAAGCTCTTGAAACCTGAAATTGCCTCTGATGAAACTACTGTTGAACGCTTCCGGAATGAACTGAAATTTGCCCGCAAGATCTCTCACAAGAACGTGTGCCGGATGTATCACATCGCCAAGGAGGAAGGTACTCCATACATCACCATGGAGTATGTTCCGGGTGAAGATCTAAAGAGCCTGGTAAGAAGAAAAGGGAAGTTAGCTAACGAGGAAGCAATATCTATAGCCAAGCAGGTGTGTGAAGGACTTGTTGAGGCACATAGGCTGGGTGTTGTGCATCGGGATTTAAAACCTCAGAACATCATGATTGATAAAGAAGGCGATGCGAAGATCATGGATTTTGGGATAGCTCGGTCTGTTGAGGCACCAGGGCTGACAGTAACAGGTATGATGATCGGGACACCGGATTACATATCGCCTGAGCAAGCAGAGGGAGAGGAGGCGGACCAGCGGTCGGATATCTATTCCTTAGGAGTAATTCTGTATGAGATGGTGACAGGGAGTGTCCCTTTTAAAGGAGACACTGCACTTAGTGTCGCTTTAAAACACAAGGCCCAATTACCTCGAGATCCGAGGAAGCTCAATCCTAAGATTTCAGAGGACCTTAGCCGGTTGATATTGATCTGTATGGAGAAGGATAGAGAGAAGAGGTATCAGAGTGCAGGAGAAGTGCAATCTGAACTGGACCGGATAGAAAAAGGGATTCCCTCCACAGAACGGGAAATTCCAAAGAGGAAGCCTCTTACTTCGAGAGATATAACAGTAACATTCGGATTGAAGAAGCTTCTCATCCCAGCTTTAATTGTTGTTGTTCTTAGCATCATAGGAATTATTATCTGGCGACCCTGGTCACAAAAGGAAGCAGTCCCTCCCCCATCAGATAAACCCTCCCTTGCTGTTATGTATTTTGAGAATAATACAGGAGAGGAAGGCTTAGAATACTTAAGGAGCGGTCTTGCAGAATGGTTTATAACAGACATAAGCCAATCGAGGTACATCAATGTGCTAAGTGGAGACAGGATTTTCAGTATCCTAAAGAAACTAAATCTCCTTGAGGCAGAGAAATACTCTTCAGAAGATTTAATTAAAGTGGCGAACCGAGGGAGAGTCAATCACATACTGAAAGGAAGCTATATTAAAGTAGGTAATAGTTTCGTAATAACAGTTATGCTCCAAAGACCTGAGACAGGGAAGGCTGTAAGCTCCAGAAAGGTAGAGTGTAAAGGAGAAGAAGAGATACCACAGAAAGTCGATGAACTGACAAAAATGATCAAGATGGATTTGAATCTTTCTCGAGAACAGATAGCCAGCGATTTTGACAAGCAGGTGGGAAAGATCACCACAAGTTCCCCTGAGGCTTATAAATTTTACATCGAGGCTCGTAAATATCACTACCTTGGACAATATAGTCAAAGCATCCCAATCTATGAGAAAGCTTTAGCTATTGATCCTGAGTTTGCTTTGGTCTACGCTGATATGGGAACAGCTTATTTCTGGCTTGGTTACCAGTCTAAAGCAAGAGAGTACCTTCAAAAGGCATTGGATCTGAGCGATAGAGTATCGGATAGAGAGCGTTATTACATCCAAGGATTTGTCTATATGGGATCTGATAAAACGTATGACAAATCCATCGAGGCTTATAATAAATTACTGGAGCTTTATCCTGACGATAATGATGGAAATAATAACTTAGCTGTTGTGTATTCTTTAATAGAAGAATGGGATAAGGCCATAGAACCACTTATATCGTGCATTCAGCGTAAGGATGAAGTCATCTGGTCCTATTTAAATTTGTCATGTGTATACAGGGCCAAGGGCTTGTATGACAAAGCAAAGGAAGTTCTTGAGTATTATTTAAATAATATATCAGATAATGCTGAGATCCATAATCAATTAGCCCTCACTTATCTTTGCCAAAAGAAATATGATCTTTCCCTGGTTGAAGTAGATAAAGCAATATCCATGGAGCCAGATAATTATTTTTATTTTTTGACAAAGGGTGATATTTATCACTGCAAAGGAGATTTGATTAAGGCAGAGAAAGAATATCAAAAGGTGCTCGAGTTAGAAGAAAAAGTAGCTAATTTATTTGGCAGGCAGAGCTTAGGAGCCTTATATTTATCACAGGGAAGATTTGAGAAATCAGAAGAACATCTCAAACAAGGAATCATACTGGCAAAAGAGCTCGACGAAAAAAGGTGGGAATCGAGCCTCCAATTAGACTATACATACAGATATCTGAAATCTGGAAGGTTTAAAGAGGCATTAAAAGAGTTCCAAAACGCACAGCAGGCTGCTATTCAAGGGGAAAACCTTTTCCTGCAAATATTCTCTCTGCACTATAAGGGGATTGCTTATCTTGAGATGAAATCAATGGATGAAGCTCAAAGAGCAGCAGCGGAGCTTAAAGAGCTGATAGAGAGTGGAATGAACAAGAAAGCGATAAGATATTACCACCATCTCTTGGGAATGATAGAGCTTAAGAGAAAGAATTTTTCTAAAGCTGTTGAATTTTTTAAAAGGGGAATATCTCTTTTACATTATCAATGTTATTTTGATTATCCTCAATGGTTAACACCTGATTCTCACGCTTTATTTATGGATCCTCTAGCTTTGGCTTATTACAAGATGGGCGATTTAGATAAGGCTCAGGAAGAGTATGAAAAAATCACTTCTTTATCAAGAGGGAGAATCTTTTTTGGCGACATCTACGCAAAGAGCTTCTACATGCTAGGGAAAATCTATGAGCAAAAGGATTGGAAAGGCAAATCCATAGAGTATTACGAGAAATTCCTCGACCTGTGGAAGGACGCTGACCCAGGTATTGCTGAGGTTGAGGACGCGAAGGAACGACTGGGAGACGGGGGGACGGGGCGACAGGGAGACGAATAACAGACAATAAGCTTGTTTTTACCATTTCTGGAAAATAAAGGTGCAAAACACTATAGGGATTGATAAGCCCCAATGTATTTAACAGGGGTGGCTGGGCTGAAGGTACCGTAACCTGAGGGCGGCAGTATCCCCCCAAGGGCAGCTTCTGTTGGGATAAGCCGGTCACTCATACGCAATACCAAAACAAAGAATTTAATCCAGTTGACTATTTTTACATTACTTGATATTCTTTTCCACCCTAGGTAAAAGGATTAATCATGGCAGTCAAATGTCCTAAATGTAATGCCGATAACCTTGATGATTCCCGTTTTTGCCATAAGTGTGCTACTCCTCTGCCCTCACAAGACGACATCCCTGTCTCCCACACCAAGACCCTCGAAACGCCCGTAGAAGAATTAACTAGAGGAACTATTTTTGCAGGGAGATACGAGATCATTGAGGAACTTGGAAAGGGTGGAATGGGGAGAGTCTATCGAGTTGAAGATACAAAGTTAAAACAGGAAATCGCACTTAAGCTCATTAAACCTGAGATTGCTAAAGACAAAAAGACTATCGAAAGATTCAGGAATGAACTAAAGCTTGCTAGAAACATCCGTCATAAGAATGTCTGTGGGATGTTTGATTTGGGTGAGATAGAGGGAACTCACTTCATCACAATGGAATATATCCGTGGGGAGGACCTAAAAAGTTTCATACATAG
>Ga0209979_1000833_pt1 | contig 37442 bp, 37 predicted proteins | sample AnhtaG_FD_183114 | JGI IMG/M metagenome (GOLD analysis project Ga0209979, IMG submission 183114) | Deep subsurface microbial communities from Anholt, Denmark to uncover new lineages of life (NeLLi) - Anholt_01485 metaG (SPAdes) (version 2) | ecosystem: Environmental > Aquatic > Marine > Oceanic...
ATACATCGACAAGTACCATAAAATCCAAGCACAGCTACACCATAGGGGAAAAGATACGTAGTCCGCTTATCCCGGTCTTTGAATCTCCTGTTGAACAAGATGGCGAATTGTGTAGTTTTCCAGTCGCCTTTAAGCGCTAAGTAATAAATTCCATTCCGCCTTTGGTAATCCGGCTCAGAAAACTCCGAAAGGCAAAGAGCTAAGATTGCCAGCTAGCTTATTAAGGTTGTTTAATCCCGCCGCGGCTCTATTCGTGCTTTAAGTCTGCCTCAAGCGCTAAGAGTCCTTTTCCTAGCTTCCTAGTCATGGACAACAGAGTTAACAATCCGATGTTTTGTGTTGCTTCCCTCCCAAGCAATAAATTACTCAGACCTTTCCTTGATATAGCCAGCGCTTGACAGGTATTATATGAGACGTCGAACTTATCCTGTAATCGGGGCTCTAATGATTAAGAAGATAATGGTTATCTTAGCCAACTACGCTGATACTGAGGAGGGCTATGCCTTGTTGGGTCCGCAGATGGCAGCCACCATTATCCAGAATAATACCGGCTATGAGTGTGTCGTAGTAGCAGTAGGTCACGATTTTGATAAGGAACTCATCAAGAAAAATGTAATTCAGCTCGTTGGTAGCGAAAGACCGATTCTTGGCTTCAGCAGCCTCGGAGGTCGTCCTGAGCTCTGGGAGCTGGCTAAGGAGCTGAAGGCGGAAGGGGCTATAACCATTGTGGGTGGTCCTCAAGCTGACGTCGATTATGTAGGGGAGACAGGTTGGGAACAACATCCTCACCGATTTCCCGGGGTAAAGGATAGCTTCAGTCTTGCTCTCCAAGGACCTGCTGAACAGCTAATCCCCTTTATTAATTCTCAGGGTAAAGAGGTGCCTGAGAAAATCTCGGGGGCGCTTTTCACTCAGAATGGTAGATGCCGGATAAATGAGCGGGATAAGTGGAATGGAGATTTTCTGAGGAAGGTCAACTGGGGGAATCTGTATAGGCTGGGCTCATCGGGACTGGAGCCAGTGTCTGTAACCAGTACTCAGGTGGTACAACAGATAGGGTGTCCTTACGCTGCCAGGACGGTGAGGGTCAGCATTGATTATCCAACTAACTTGAAAGGCGCCCCCTTCAACAAGAGGGGCCAAATACCCCTTAGTCTTCGGGGTTGTAGCTTCTGTGATGTAGCTCGGGATAAGGGGTTTGGCGGTAAGCTATCACTTGATAATGTGCTGGCACAGATAATCAACTTGCCTGAGGATGCGGAGGGGAGAAAAATCCCCTTTGAATTGATAAACGAGGCACCCTTGACCACACTGCCTGAATTGCTGTCAGCTATTAAACAGCAGGGGATTAAGATTTCTCAGATAGATCTGGTCAGCCGAGCCGATTGGTTGATAATGGGCGAAGAGAAACTTCGGGTTGCTTTAAAGTTGGCTAAGGCCATGAAAGCGCATCTCCTCCTGTCAGCGGTAGGCTTTGAATCCTTCGCTAACTCTATCTTGAGGAATTTGAATAAGGGTTATATGGTCGATACAAACCTTTCTGCCATTAAGCTGATGAGGCAGCTAAAGGAAGAGTTCCCAGACAACTGGTTCTATACAACTGGCGACGGGGCAAGTCATGGCTTCATACACCCTACCCCCTGGGATTCTACGGAGACCGAGCGCGAGATGAATAGCATCATATTCGCTTACGGCCTAAATCGGGATATTCTTCCCAAGCTTAGCACTCCGCTAATTATCCATCATGCCTGCGGGTTAGCCGATTGGGTAAGAGAACTAGAGATGAGGGAAGGGATCACATTGAAGAGACGGGCATCCATTATTGAGTGGTGGTAGGTGATAGATACCAAATAGGCTACTGTGCTTCTAATGCGTTGCACAATCTGGCTAAACGTGCAGTTTTCCAGTCACCTTTAAGCGCTAAGGGATAAGATTGAATTCCTATAGGACAAAGTAGGAGTTTACCTTGACATAGATAATGAAGTAACATTTATCCACCAGTTAAACCGGGGCCTCAACAAATATTGTGGTGCCTTTACCTGGCTTAGACTCCAGCTTTAACCTACCACCAAGCAACTGCACCCGCTCTTGCATTCCAGCCAGGCCCAGTTTACCTGTGGATGGCAGTACACCGAGGCTTTCCGGGGGCTCAAAGCCTTTACCGTCGTCGCTTATAGTAATCGTTATCTTGTCCTCGTCGAACTTGACTTCGACTTCAGCCCTGGTGGCTTCAGCATGCTTGGCAATATTTCTAAGCGCCTCCTGAACAATGCGGAAGAGTAATAGTTCTGTTTCCGGGAATAACCTCCGCTCATTCCCAAGCACTTTCAAATTAACCTCTATCAAATATGTGTTTTTCAGGTCCTGGGTTACCCATTCCAATGCCGGGAGCAGACCTAAATCGTCAAGGATAGACGGCCTCAGGTCACGGCTGAACCGACGCACCTCCTGGAGTGTATCCCTTATTTGCTCATAGAAACCCCATAGTGCCTTAGCCTCACTCATCGGCAGCTTTGTCTTGTCAGTTAGCAAGTTGTCCAACTGGTGAAGCAGAGCGATAAGATTTTGAGCACTGCTGTCATGAAGTTCACGCGCAATACGTTTCCTCTCCTCTTCTTGAGCCTTGGTAATCTCCTGCAAATAGTAGCGTAGATTCTCTTCTGCTTTCTTTCGCTCAGTGATGTTTTCCAGTGTTTCTATTGCGCCCGTTATTTCTCCGTTGTTATTTCGGATAGGACTTGCCGTAAAATGGAGATACTTTCCATCCTTGCCAAGAGTTGGAAACCAACCTTCGGCTTCATAAGCATCATCAATCAGCTGACTTCTCTTGTATCCATCTTTATAATACGTCTCTATTTCGTTTTCCGACGCCTCATCTACTATTAAATCAGCCATAACCGGCCGTTTCTCAGTGTAAAATGCCCGCCACTGCTCATCCGTCCCGATTATCTCCTCTCTCTTTATACCGGTAAGCGCCTCGATAGCTGTGTTCCAGTGAGTTACTTTATGCTGGTTATTAATTACAAATGATGGAATAGAGGAACCATCAATAATCCTTACCAGTGCCTCTTCTATGCTCCGACGCTGGGCGATATCTTTACGGTGCATGTGGAACCACAGATTTACCATGCCGCCGACGATGATAACGCCGCTGCTCTCAAGTATGGCTTCAACCGGAACCAGGGAGATAAAAATAGCCCGTGGCATCATAATGAAACCAGCCGCCAGCAAGCTGGCTATCCCTCCCCGCAGGCCAAAGATAAAACTGGCATAGGTTATAGGTATGAGAAGGAAGACTCGCTCTGCTGTGTACCGAGTTGCCCCTAAAAGCGAGGAAATAGTGGCTGCGCCCCCAGGGATTAGTTGTTCCGGATAATGAATGATGACGCCAATGGCAAATATCACCAGCACTCCCCAAAAATGAGGATTGCGAATAACCCTTAGTGCTGAACTTGGTAAACCTGAAGACATATGCACAGCATCTCCCATATCTCAAAGTGGCAGGGACACGGTCAGGACAATTCTTCCAGGGTGAACCGGCCTCTTCGCATAGCCTCTATCACTGCTTCGGTACGGGAACCCACTCCCAGTTTATTAAAGATACTCCCCAGATGACTCTCAATAGTGCGCACGCTTAGATGTAACTCCTCGGCAATTTCGCTGTTGCTCATCCCTTTAGCTGCCATCTTAAGTACGGCGGTCTCCCGCTGGGTGAGTAAATCCGGTTCATGTTCCTTCTCACCTGGCTCTTTAGTCCGCCGATATCGTTCCAGTACCTTACGGGCAATTGCGGGATGGAGCACTGCCTCTCCCCTATACACGGTCTGGATGGCATTGATAAGTTCGCGACTACTTATATCCTTCAGCAGGTAGCCAGCAGCCCCGGCCTCTAGCAGCGGGAAAATGTACTGCTCATAATCATAGGCAGTAAGTACCAATACAATGGCAGAGGGCTGAAATGCCTTAATTTGCTTTGTGGCTTCAATGCCATTGATTTTGGGTAGAGATATATCCATGACAATGACATCGGGCTTGAGTTCTCGTGCCATCCGCACTGCCTCTTCGCCGTCACCGGCTTCCCCAACCACGGTGAAGTTTGCCTCGCGTTCCAGAGACTGATGGATGCTCTCCCGCACCACCACGTGGTCCTCAACTAGAAGAATAGTAATCTTTTTCACTTGACATCCTTTCCGACATTATATAACGAACAGCCTTCCACTCTGCCCTGCTTAATCTTACCCTGCCTCTCCGCTTTCTTCAACCGAATAAACCCTAGAGAATAACCCACAGCTTTACGGGAAAACCACAGGCAGTGAGTTGCGGAAATCCCTGATGAAACCGGTTTCTTCCTATGGGAAAACCCCTAGCAAAAAAATAGGCATCACACGGATGTATCCGCTATATGGCCATGGTTTACTTAGAGTAGATAAAAAGGAAAGGAGGAACTGAAACGGTCCTGAGAGCATACTTACTTTAGAGCAGGTAAAAAAGAAAAAAAGGAGGAACTGAAATGGGCCTAAGAGCATATTTACTGGTGAATGTGGTGGATGATATGGAACAGCAATCGTTTATCAAAGTGCTAAGACAACTTGAGGGAATGCCCGGCGTAGATTTCGTTGACCCAGTCATCGGCTCTCACGATATGATTATAATGGTGGACGCTCCGGTGACAGTTGAGGCTCTAGCCAGCAAGATCCGGGAAAAGAGCTGGGTCAAGGATATGGAAATCCTGAGAATCGTTAGTATGTTTGAACGCCATCGCGCTTCTAAAAAGGAGCTCCTCAAGGCTTTAACCCATAGTGGTGCGTGATTTTCCGCTTATTATCTAAATCTATGGGAGTCTTAAAGGAACCAAACTATAGCAGCAGGAGGTCGGATGGCTATTAAAGCAAAAGCCAGAGAAGCACTCAGTTTTACTGTGATTGACGCTATAGCCCATAAGCATAATGTGCAGCCTGGAGCTGTAATACCAGCCCTTCAGGAGATTCAAGATGCTTATGGCTATATTCCTCCAGTAGCAATCGAGCGCATAGCAGAGAACATAGGTGTCCCCGCCAGTGAGATATATGGCATAGTTACCTTCTATTCTCAGTTTCGCCTGGAACCTGTGGGTGAGAATTTAATCAAGGTCTGTCATGGGACTGCGTGCCATCTGAGCGGAGCGGAGAGAATAGCGCAGACACTAGTCCAAGCGACAGGTGCCGCGGAAGGAGAAACCAGCGAGAATGGTAAGTTCACTGTGGAGCGGGTAGCTTGCCTTGGCTGCTGTAGCCTGGCTCCTTGCATAATGGTCAATAATGAGGTTCATGGACGGCTCACTCCTGAAGCTGTCAATAAGACAGTGAGCCAGGTCCATAAAGCGGAGAAACTTACTCCGACGGAGTGAGATAGATGATGTCCTGGGAAAGAGATAAAAAGAACGGAAGCTGGGTTGTAAAGGTAGGGCTCGCCTCTTGCGGAATAGCCGCTGGAGGCCGGAAAGTCTATGATACTCTGAAGGCCAGCCTTAATGACCATGGTTTAAAGAATGTAGAACTGAGGCGGACCGGGTGCATGGGCCTGTGCTACAGCGAGGTCTTGGTCGAGGTCTTTCCACCACAGGGTAGGCGTGTGTTCTACAGAAATGTTACCCCCGAACAGGTTCAACGCATAGTTGAGGAACATATAATTGGCGGTAAGCCTGTTACCGAATGGGTTATGCCTGCTGATGAGATAGATAACCTTTTGTCCAAGCAAAGGAGGATTGTGCTCCGAAACTGCGGCATAATCGATCCCGAATCTATAGATGACTATCTTGGAGCCGGCGGCTATAAAGCTCTGGAGAAGGTATTGCACAGCATGTCACCCCAGGAGGTGATTGATGAGGTTACCAGGTCCGGCTTGAGGGGAAGGGGTGGAGCTGGCTTCCCCACTGGCGTCAAATGGGGTTTTGCTAGAAAGTCTCCGGGCAGTCAAAAATATGTAATATGTAACGCCGATGAGGGAGACCCCGGTGCTTTCATGGATAGAAGCGTTCTGGAAAGTGACCCTCACAGTGTTATCGAAGGGATGTTAATAGCTGGCTATGCTATTGGCGCCTCCGAAGGCTATATTTATGTTCGGGCGGAGTATCCGCTGGCAGTTAAACGATTAGAGATAGCCCTGGCCCAGGCTAGAGAGAAGGGATTTATTGGTGATGGTATCCTGGGCTCTGACTTTGATTTCAATATAAGCATCAGGCAGGGAGCCGGTGCTTTCGTCTGCGGGGAGGAGACAGCTCTTATGATGTCTATAGAGGGACGGCGGGGAATGCCTAACTTCCGTCCACCGTTTCCTGCGGAGTCCGGATTATGGGGTAAGCCTACCAACATCAATAATGTAGAGACCCTGGCTAACGTGTCCTGGATTATACTCAATGGCGCTAACGCCTTTAATGCGCACGGCACTGAGAAGAGCAAAGGCACCAAGGTCTTTGCTCTGGCGGGCAAGATAGCCCGCGGCGGACTGATAGAGGTCCCCATGGGCATATCCCTGAAGGAAATTGTCTTTGACATCGGTGGAGGAACCTCAAAAGGGCTGGATTTCAAAGCAGTCCAGATTGGCGGACCATCTGGAGGTGTTATTCCTGCCAGCCTGGCTGAGACTTCTGTAGATTATGAGTCAATTACTCAAACCGGTGCCATCATGGGCTCGGGTGGATTGATCGTGATGGACGAGAGCGCCTGCATGGTGGACGTAGCCAAGTTCTTCCTTAACTTTACGCAAGATGAATCCTGTGGCAAGTGTACCTTCTGTCGAATAGGAACATTACGCATGCTGGAGGTCCTGGATAGAATTAGCAAAGGCGAGGGTAAAGAGGAGGATATAGAGCACCTTGAAGAACTGGCTCAAGGTGTGAAGAAAGCATCACTGTGTGGTTTGGGGCAGACGGCACCTAACCCGGTATTGACCACGCTGAAGTACTTCCGTGGTGAATATGAAGCCCATATCAATGAGAAGAGTTGCCCAGCTAAGAAATGCCAGGCCCTGATTACCTACGAGATTATCCCGGAGAAGTGCCCCGGGTGCGGGTTGTGTGCCAAATACTGTCCTTCAGATGCTATTTCAGGGGAGAAAAAGAAACCTTACCTCATAGACTGTGAGAAGTGCATCCGTTGTGGGCTGTGTATGAGTGTATGCCGTCTCGGTGCCATATCTGTCCATTAAGGAGATGAAATGGCTAGAATATCATTTATCTTAAACGGGGAAAAGGTTGAAGCGGAAGCAGGAAGCACTATCATGGAAGCCGCTCAGCAGAACGGAGTTGAGATACCCACTTTATGTCATGACCCCCGTCTGAAGCCTACCGCTGCCTGCCGCCTCTGCTTAGTGGAAGTAGAGGGGGCTCGGGGACCCATGCCTGCCTGTGCCGCTCCCCTGGCAGAAGGCATGGTAGTGAGGACGATGACCGACGAGCTTGTTAAAAGCCGCCAGATGGCTCTGGAATTACTCCTCTCTGACCACTATGGCGACTGTGTTGCCCCGTGCAAATTAGCCTGCCCTGCCGGAATAGATGTCCAGGGCTATATCGGGCTTATCGCTAATGGAGAGTACCAAGAGGCGTTGAAGCTGATTAAACAGTCTAACCCTTTGCCTGTTGTCATCGGGCGAGTATGCCCTCGCTTCTGCGAAACCAAGTGCCGTAGAAACCTGTTAGAGGGTCCGGTAGCTATAAATGCCTTGAAGAGATTCGTCGCCGACTATGACCTGAATAACGGAACCCCTTATGTCCCCGAGGTCAAACCAGCTACCGGGCACAGGGTAGCTATTATCGGTGGAGGCCCGGCGGGCCTATCAGCAGCCTATTATCTCGCTCTGGAGGGGCATGAGGTAACCATCCTCGAGTCGAGTTCAGAGCTTGGTGGAATGCTGAGATATGGAATCCCTGAATACCGCCTTCCCAAGGCAGTTCTGGATAAGGAAATAGACAGTATCACTGACCTGTGTCATGAGATTCGCTGCAATATCTGCCTGGGTCAGGACTTTACCATTGATAGTCTTAAGAGTGACGGTTATGAAGCCATCTTCCTTGCCCTCGGTGCTCAGGCAAGCCAGAAGATGAAGGTAGAGGGAGAGGACTTACCGGGTATTCTTTCCGGGATACGATTTCTGAGAGATGCGGCTCTTGAGCAAAAGGTAAGCCTGGGACAAAAGGTAGCGGTTATCGGTGGCGGCAATACAGCCATTGATGCTGCCCGAACTGCCCTGAGGCTGGGCACCAGCGAGGTAACCATTGTCTACCGAAGGTCAAGGGATGAGATGCCAGCTAACGATGAGGAAATAGAACAGGCTGAGCAGGAAGGAGTAAAGTTTCACTTCCTGGCAGCACCTGTGAAAATCAGCGCCCTAAATGGTAAGGCTGATACTATGGAGTGCATCAAAATGGCTTTAGGGGAGCCGGATAGCTCAGGGAGGCGAAGACCAGAACCCATAGCCGGCTCGGAGTTTACCGTGGATGTAGATACGGTAATTGCCGCTATTGGTCAAACTATGGAAGCTTCCGGGTTTAAGGATGGGCAGATAAAGTTCAACCGCTGGGGATATGTTAGTGTTAATGAAGAAACAATGGAGACTTCCCTGGAAGGGGTATTCGCTGGTGGCGACTGCACTTCAGGACCAGCTACCGTAGTTGAGGCAGTAGCTGCCGGGCAAAGAGCTGCAATTTCAATAATCCAATATCTTAATGGCCAGCCAATTTTACCGCCCAGGAAACCGTACAATTGCAGCAAAGGCGAGTTGCAAGATATTGACATTGAAGACTACGCTGATGTGCAGCGTGTTCCGAGAGGTGAAATGCCGGTTCTTGACCTGAAGACAGGGAAAGGAAACTTCGCTGAAATTGAGCTCGGGTTCACTGAGGATATGGCCAGAAGTGAAAGTGAACGCTGTCTAGCCTGTGGCTGCCAGGATGTATTTGAATGCAAGCTACGAGAGCTGGCTACCGAGTATGATGTGGACGATACTAAATACAGCGGCCGCTGGCACCATTTGCGTATAAGAGAGAATGAACACCCTTATATTTTAAGAGACCCGAACAAGTGTATATTGTGCGGTCGTTGTGTCAGAATATGCAACGAAGTTGAGGGCCTCAGCGCTTTAGGCTTTTTCAATCGAGGCTTTGATACTGTGGTGGGTCCGGCTCTTGATATGCCGCTATGCGAAACAGCTTGCGATTCCTGTGGTCAGTGTGTCTCAACGTGTCCTACGGGAGCGCTGACTCCAAGGGCACAGCTGCCCAAACAGGGTCCATGGGAACTTGAAACTGTACCAACCACCTGCCCCTACTGTGGGATTGGCTGTAACCTGGAGCTGAATGTTCTCGGAGACAAGATAGTAGCGGTTACCTCCCCGATGGGTAGCCCGGTGAATAACGGTAACCTGTGCGAGAAGGGCCAATTTTACCCGACGACACTTCACAACCTGAAGCGACTCCGCACTCCTCAGGTTAAGCGAGATGGTGGCTTGGTTGAAGCCAGCTGGGAGGAGGCTATAGCCTTAGCCGGTAAGGGACTGAAACAAATCAGGGATAAAATCGGTAGCGACGGGTTAGCCGTCCTATCCTCCCCCAAACTGACCAATGAGGAGAATTACCTGGTTCAAAAGCTGGCTCGAGTTGCCCAGGGAACCAATAATATAGGTTCCCTGGCCACTACCGGGGTGAATGACAGCCTGATGAAATGTCTTGGCAGTGATGCTTCCACCTGTTCTTACAGTGACATTCTAGGTAGTGACCTTGTCCTTGTCTTCGGCTGCGATATTACCGAAGAGTATCCTGTAATTGCAATGAAAGTCAGGGAGGCAGTTGGCAGGGGCAGCAAGTTGATTACGCTTAATCCCCACCCCACCAGGATGGATTCACTGGCAAGGATTGTTCTAAAGGTCAATCACCGAACAAGCGTAGATTTGCTTCAGGCAATGGTGGGTTATATCACAGCCTATGATCTCGTCAACCATGACTTCATCAGCGCTCGAACTAGCGGCTTCCGAGATTTCGCCTCAGCAATGAGAAGATATTCTTTGGGAGAGATTGCCGATGTACCCTGGGTAAGACCTTCAAAAATTATCGAGGCGATACACCTTTATATCCGCGCTCAAAATCCAGTGATAATAGTGGATGCCAATACGGCTACACCCCCTGAATTAGCCCTAATCTGTGAGCTGGCATTGATTACCGGTAATGTGGGACGAGATGGTGCCGGTATAATCATCCTCCGCACTACGGGCAATGCTCAGGGGCTGATTGATATGGGGGTGAACCCGGATCACCTTCCCGGGCAACAGCCAATCACCAATGTAGCTGCCAGGCGAAGATTCGAAGCTGTCTGGGGCAAACCTGTACCTATTACAAAAGGCAGAAATTCTATCGAAATCATCCAGGGAGTGGAGAGAGGAGACATCCATGGTGTCCTTGTTATCGGCAGCGATGCTGTCGGCGAAATGAGGAACGCTACTTTCGAACTCCCGATTTTCTCCGTGCTTATAGACACTGTGCTTCCCAAAGAGCCGCCCTACCCTGATGTAGTCCTTCCCGGGGCCACTTTTGCTGAAAGTGATGGTACTTACACCAATTGTGAACGGAGGATACAGCATCTGCATCGTGCTATCTCCCCACCTGCTGGTAAGCAAAACTGGGAGATTATCTCAGCTTTAGCAACTTCGTTGGGCTATCCGATGCATTATCCAAAAGTCTCAGACATCTACCAGGAAATTATCGGACTTGTTCCACCTTATAAAATTGCTGAGGATAGTAAGACCGCCGAAGGGACAACACAATGGTCATTACCCGAGAATCGTAAGTTTCGTTTCGGAAAAAGCCTGGCTCGCCCTAACCCCCTTGACCTCCAGAACTATGAAATCCTGGAAGCTTTAGAAAGCTTGTCGTAAGTCCTGTCTTTTTTTGCTAATCCTTCTGATAGTGGATTTTTCCCTCTTTGAGGCTTAAAAAGTTCGAGTTATATTCCTCAATCAGGCCGGCATCGGCAAAGCTGAAGTATCTATTCTCGCCTATTATGATGTGGTCCAGAACCTTAATCTGCATAATATTGCCGGCGAAGACTAAAGCCTTGCTTGTCGTTATTGCTCAATTGCGGCGGTGCTGGGCTCGGTGGCGGGTTTGCGCCCGCTGAAAACCCCGCCAGTAATGGCGAGAGCGCCGGGAAGCAGCATTTGACCGGTCAGAACCATAATTACCCCTCCAGCCACACCCAATTTAAGTCCAGATTCACCCCTTTTTGTCTTTCTCCAGGCGACGAGAGCGAGAACCCAGCCGGGGAGTCCGAGAAAGACAACCGACGTAAAAAGTACGCTATACCACCAGAAAGGCCCAGGCTCCTCCAGTACAGGTAGCCCCCTAATAACCACATTCATAAAGAAGGCCACGGCCCCTGATGCCCACATCCAGACCCCCAAGCTGAAGCTGACCAGCAATGCTGCCATGCCTTTCCTCGCCTCTGTCACCTTTTTCTCCCTGAGCTTATTCCATATGGCACCAACCAACGCGCCGAAGGCCAGAGCGAATGTAATGCTTACCAATGCCAGGCTAATCGATGACAGGCTAACAGTTATACCCGCCGTAGAAGTGTGACCCCCACTGGTAGGCCATCCAAGGGTTGTGTAAATAAGCCCAACTGCACCAAGTATCCAGAGGAACGCCGAGAGCACCACTCCCTTTTTAACGGCAGTAGTGCCGGGCAGATAATGGTTCAGGGCTGCGAAAACCGCCCCAAATACGATTCCGCGGACAATACGGCCAAGAATCGAGAAAATCACGAATGAGGGATACGTTAACTCGAGTTGGATTGTGAGTCCGGCTGCCAGCATAATACCTGAAGGAGATAAATGGGATAACTCAAGTATTACGGAGATGATCAAGTAGACTGCTGCAGCAGCCACACCGGCTTTGATCCCCCGCCTGAAATCAGCCATTTATCTCACCTCACTATACATTCGACGAAGCCTTGTTTATCGTTATTACCCAATTTCGGCAGTGTCGGACTCATCGGCGGGTTTGCGCCCGCTGAACACTCCGCCAGTAATGGCGAGAACCCCGGGAAGCAGCATAATACCGGTCAGTGCCATAATTACCCCTCCAGCTACGCCCAATTTAAGTCCAGATTCACCCCTTTTCGTCTTTCTCCAGGCGACGAGGGCGAGAATCCAGCCGACAGGCCCGATAAACGTAACCGCCACATGAAGTATGTTTCCCCACCACATAGGCCCAGGCCCTACTGGAAGAGTCCCTTCATTAACCACATATCTGATGATACCTATTGCGGAGGATGCCCACACCCATACCCCCAAGGCGAAGCTGACCAGCAATACCCCACTACCTTTTTCGGCTTGTACCAATCTTGTCGCCCGAAACCTGTCCCCCAGGAAGCCTGTCAGCGCACCAAAGACCATAGCGGATATGATGCCAGCTAAGGCCGGCCCAATCATTGGCAGGGTAACCTTAATACCCGCCACCGTCAGGCTCGTCGACCACAAAGTCTGGCCACCATCAGTGGGCAATCCAGCCATCGCATGAATCCATCCAGCCATTGTGTAAACAAGTTCAACTGCACCAAGTACCCAGAGCAATGACGAGAATACCACTCCCTTTTTAACGCTGGTGGTGCCGGGCAGATAATTGTACAGGGCTGCGAAAACCGCCCCGAACATGATTCCTTCGACTATACGACCAAAAATCGAGCCAGTTAAAAGTAAGGGATCGGTTAACTCGAGTTCGATTCCGAGTCCGGCCGCCGTAATAACCGGAAACTGATAGGAGAAACCGGTTAACTCAAGTATTACGGATATGATCAAGTAGACTGCTGCAACAGCCACACCGGCTTTGATTCCCCGTCCGAAATCAGCCAATTATCTCACCTCACAATACATTCAGTAAATTTGCTTATCGTTATTATTGCTCAGTTTCGGCAGTGCCGGACTCGCTAGCGGGTTTGCGCCCGCTGAGCACTCCGCCAGTAATGGCGAGGGCGCCGGGAACCAGCATAACACCGGTCAGTGCCATCGCTACCCCGCCAGCCACGCCCCATTTAAGCCCGGATTCGCCCCTCCTCACCTTCCTCCAGGCGACGAGGGCGAGTACCCAGCCGGGGAGTCCGAGAAAGACAACCGACGTAACAAGTAGGTTTTCCCACCATAAAGACCCAGGCTGTATTGCGGGAGCCCCACGAATAACCACAGCTATAAGGAACGCCACAGCCAATACTACCCAGGTTACTCCCCCCAGAATGAAGCTGACCAGCAATACCGGACTAACTTTCCTTTCTTCTGTCAATTCTTTCCCCCGAAACCTATCCCACAGGAAGCCGGTCAGTGCGCCGAAGACCAGAGCGGATATAATGCCACCCAATGCCAAGCCAACCGATGACATGCTAAGGGTTCCACCGTAAAAAGTTCCGCGAGTCAGGATGCCATTGTTAGTCCAAGGCCATCCAGGGGTTGTGTAAATAACCTGAATTACAGCGACTATCCAGAGGAACAACGAAAGCACCACTCCCTTCACAATGCTGGCGGTGCCGGGGAGGAAATTGTACAGGGCTGCGAAAACCGCCCCGAATACGATTCCGCGGACTATATATTGAACGAGCAGGGAAATCACGAATGAGGGATTCGCTAAATCTCTTAATAATAACAGGGGGGTGAGTCCGGTTCCGAGTATGAAGTGCGGGATGGACAAAGGATTATTTTGGTAAATTGCTGAAAGTATCACAGAGATAACTAGGTAGACGATTCCGGTTACTACGCCAGCTTTGATACCCCGCTTGAAATCAGCTATTTTCCACCTCACTATACATTCAGCAAATTTGCTTATCGTTATTGCTCAATTGCGGCAGTGCCGGGCTCGTCGGCGGGCTTGCGCCCGCTGAGCACTCCGCCAGTAATGGCCAGAACCCCTGGAAGCAGCATGTGGCCAGTCAATGCCATCATTACCCCTCCAGCCATGCCCCATCTAAACCCGGATTCGCCCTTTCTCGTCTTTCTCCAGGCGACGAGGGCAAGAACCCAGCCGGGGAGTCCGAGAAAGACAACCGACGTAATAAGCAGGTCGAACCACCAGAACTCAGGCTGTATTGCAGGACCTCCTCCAATAACCACACCTAGAAGAAACATCCTGGCCCATATTACCCAAATTACTCCCCCCAGAATGAAGCTGACCAGCAATACTGCCCTACCTTTTCTTTTTTCTGCCAATTTTTTCGCTCGAAACCTATTCCACAGGAAGCCGGTCAGTGCACCAAAGATCAAAGCGGATATAATGCCAGCTAATGCCAGACTAATCGATGACAGGTGAAGCGTTGTACCATAAAGAGTCCAAGCGTAGCCATCGGTAGGCCACCCCGGGGTTTTGTAAATAGTCTCAACTACAGCGACTATGCAGAGGAACGACGAGAGCACCACTCCCTTCTTAACGCTGGCGGTGCCGGGGAGGAAACTGTACAGGGCTGCGAAAATCGCCCCGAATATGATTCCGCGGATTATATATTGAAAGAGCAAGGGGAACACGAATGAGGGATCCGCTAACTCCCTTAATAAGAATAATGGGGTGAGTCCGGTTGCGCTTATAAAGTGCGGGACGGACAAAGGATTATTTTGGTAAATTGCTGAAAGTATCACAGAGATAACTAGGTAGACGATTCCGGTGGCTATGCCAGCTTTGATCCCCCGTCCGAAATCAGCCAATTATCTTGCCTCACTATACATTCAGCAAATTTGTTTATCGTTATTGCTCAATTGCGGCAGTGCCGGGCTCGTCGGCGGGCTTGCGCCCGCTAAATACCCCGCCAATAATGGCGAGGACCCCGGGAAGCAGCATGTGACCGGTAAGTGCCATAATTACCCCTCCAGCCATACCCAATTTAAGTCCAGACCCGCCCCTTTTCGTCTTTCTCCAGGCGACGAGGGTGAGAACCCAGCCGGGGAGTCCGAGAAAGAAAACCGACACAGCAAGTACGCCATACCACCAGAAAGGCCCAGGCTCCTCTATTATAGGAAGCCCGCCAATAACTACACCTATGATGAAGCCTATGGCAAGGAGTGCCCACATCAATACCCCAAAGATGAAGCTGACCAGCAATACCGGCCTACCTTTTCTTTCTTCTGCCAATTCTTTCCCCCGAAACCTACCCCACAGGAAGCCGGTCAGTGCACCAAAGAACAGAGCGGATATAATGCCAGCCAGCGCCAGGCCAGCCGATGACAGGCTGATCATTCCACTGTAATAAGTCCCGGAACCCGAGAAGCCAAAGCCATTGGTATGCCAAGGCCATCCAGGAGTTGTGTAAATAATCTGAACTACAGCGAGTATCCAGAGGAACGAGGAGAGCACCACTCCCTTCACAATGCTGGTGACGCCGGGCAGATAATCATACAGGGCGGCGAAAACCGCCCCGAATATGATTCCTCGGAGTACATAGGGGACTATATTGGTAAGGATCAAGGTAATCACGAATGAGGGATCCATTAACTCGAGGTGGATTCCGAGTCCGGCTGCCATCGTAATGGCCAAAAACTGATCGGAAAAACCGGTTAATTCAAATATCACGGAGATAATCAAGTAGACCGCTGCAGCAGCTACACCAGCTTTGATGCCCCGCTTGAAATCAGCCATTTTCCTCCTCCTTGACCATTCGCATCTTTCGTTTTACACTAAGGAAGGTTATTATAACATGGGATTATCCCAGAGATGAATTATAATGAAAAGTAAAAATCCAATAGTTATAATCATCTTGGTTGGTCTCGCCATTATTGCCGCCGTTGCTGCCTATACCTTTCTCAAACCGGAGCCCGAGCCCAAAGTCCATTCTGCAACTTACGGTTATTATTTCCAGGAATCTAGAGTAGGGGAGCTACAATTCGCATCAGTCGGCGATAGGACTTATCAATTCGAAGGAGAGTTCAACATAGATATCACCATCGGAGAGGTCGGGGCGAGTTTTGATGGAGAGGTTGGGCCTCAATCCAAGTCTTCGGGAGGGAGCTACGAGGACTCTTCTCTGCCATTTCCTACGGCAATAGATGCGGCCATTTTCGTCGGCGTAACCAGGGAGATGACGTTCTTACTACCACCAGAACGCTGGGGGGGCATTGATGTAGGGTACTCAGAGCAATTCACCTACACCATCCATTTGGGTGGTATACCGGAGGTAACCGTGGAGATGATTGCCATCGAAAAAGAGGACGTTGTGGTCCCCTCCGGCACCTATGAGAATTGTTTCGTGGTGAATGGAACACAACCTGAGATGGACCTGGAGATGACACTTTGGGTAACTGAGCAAGGTGTTGTGCCCCAAGCGGAAGTTACAATGGCCGTGCGGGGCGTTGACCCTCTTACGTTAACAATGAAACTTGAACATTATGAATAAAAGAATGGTAGAATTCCTTAGCTCCATTCCCAAAACGGTACCACCCATTTAACCGTGGTTAGGTTCAAAAAATAGGCGACCGAGTTTGGTTTCTTAGGTTGTACAGGGGCAACAATCGGGGCAGATTGTGCAGCTTTCAACCATCTCTAAGCACTGAATAATGAGTTAAATCCCGCTCTGGCTTAAGTCCTTTTCCCCTCTTTAAGGCTTAAAAAGTCCAGGTTATATTCCTCAATCAGCCCGGCATCGGCGAAGCTGAAGTAGCGATTCTCGCCTATTATGATGTGGTCCAAGACCTTAATCTGCATAATATTTCCGGCGAAGACTAAATCCTGGGTTATTTGTTTATCGTTATCGCTGGGTTGAGGATTCCCTGCCGGGTGGTTGTGGACAAAGATTAAGGCCGCGGCATTATGTTTGACGGCGCCCTGGATAATCTCCCATTGATACCTTGAGCGCAGACCATATCATATTGGGCGCTGATACACCCTGGGATAAAGACTCGCTAAGAAACAAAATAGCAAGAATCATATAGATTGAATATAAATAGCACTGAAAAAGAGCGAATTCTGGGGAAAACACTATGGACATATTAAAGCTAAAATTACCAGACAGACGTGCTTAGTGTTATTCGGGAGTAATGATTCCAAGAAGTTCATTATGAGCTTGCAATTAGCCGAGGAGAGGCTTTGCAAGACAAGGACAAAGGACTATGACCAGACGCTTCCACATTAGGCATGGCTACGAGATAGTAGCCTGCGCCCCTGACTTTTGTGCAATTTGCCGAATTGTACAAAAAGTCAGATTGTGACTTAGCATTCCAAGGTCTTCGATACCAATAGGCACGCCTGACGTTGCACCTTGTGACGAGTTCAGCTACCACAGTGTCCGTTGCTGAATCATGCCAACATCACTGACGATGCACACGGGGGTTTGGCTCAACGTCTTCGCCTCCGTCTTAACAACGACATAAAGAACAATAAACCAACTACACCGAGAAAAGGAAACGGTCGGTAGGTGACTCCCTCGCCGGTTCCGGTAACCGCCATCACTGGGGTGGGAGGTGGTTTTAAGGGAGCTACTGCTTCGGCAGGTATTTCGTAAGCAGGTACCTCGGCAGAAATTTCGTAGGTAGCTATCTTGACATTGCGGTACTGTTTAGGCACCCAACCCAGCGGATTGTTTCTGCCGGTAGCCTCCGCCCAGACCCACCCTGGCTCACCTTCCAGTTCAAAAACGGCCGTTGCCTTGCTATATTCAGGTAGATAAACCAATACCGCAGTGTGCTCTGAGACAATCGCTATGGCTGAGCGAAATCCGGCAGCCTTATACATAACCGCCAATAATACCGTCATATCTTCACAATCACCATACCCAATTCCATCCTCGACAATAGCTATAGCCAGCTCGTCGGCATTCTGGGCAAACTCTTCATCTCCAGTTTGCTCTACATCAGGAGTATATTCCACCCTGTCACGAACAAAATGAAATACCGCCTCTGCCCTCCGTACTGGGTCTGGATATTTGGCGGCAATTTGCTCACCCAGGCTATAGGCTAGGTCAGCCTCTTCCCCCAGGCTCTGGAAGGCTATAACGGGGCGAAATCCTATCTCAGTTATTTGATAAAAACCGTCTTCCCCAAATGCCCTGGTTCTACATATCTCCCAATCATCAAAGATATCGCCGCCTCTCTCGTAGAAACCTTCAGACGGAAATGCCGAGGCATAACCAGTAGTCGCCACCGCAGCTAATAAGACAACTATTAAACCTAGTAAAACCCCGGCTCTCTTCATAACGGTCCGGTCAGTGCCGCATGGAGTATTAAGCCAAAGAAGACAAGATAACCAAAGACATGCAGCCCTGCAGCCACCGGGCTTTCCTTAATACTGCCAAACGGTATTTTAGGCGTTAGCTTGTCCACGATATAGAATAGAGCCACTCCAAGAAGTAAGCTTGTCGCAAAGCTTATAGCTAGTAACCCCCACGTCCTAAAGTCGAAGATGTACCACACTATTGGAGCTGTGACCGCAGTCAGTGCGGTAATAGCGCCGTGGATAACAAGACCAATCAGGATGAAGAAGCCGGCCACGAACAACCCGATAGCCACCGGGCTCTCGCCTATCCGCTCGCGATAAGGGACATGAGGGATAAGAGCATCTAGTGCTCTGACTCCAAGCCACGCCAGAAGAGCAGAGACGAAAACCAGCAACACAACCTTAGCTAACCATATCAAAGCAATTACCCAGAAGGGGACGCCTAAACCTAACTCTGGCATATTAGTGCCTCCTTATTGTTCATATTCGATTAATGGTAATGGCGTAACATGGGTTTCAACAACGACCGCTGGTTATGTATAGTCTACAAAAACAGTGCATTCTTTCGCGGAATTATGGGACATTTCCTAGTTCCGAGTACCACCCGCTTACAGCGCTATTCTATTTATAGTATAGCATTTTCGTGTCTCTAGTGTCCTGCTTTACGCCTCAGTTCGGCAAGCTTCGCGGAAAATCTCCTGAACGAGCTCACTTCTTGCCTATGACGGATTGGAAAATGGTAAACTAGCCACAAAATACGGAAGAGGATAGTAATGATCATAGGATTATTAGCTTTTATGGTTTTCCTGGCCCTTCTACTTGCCTTCTGGGAAATCCAAATCGAGGGTAAGGATGGCTGGGCATCGAAGCTACCTGGCTGGCGTATAGAAAAGGGATGGCTTGTCAAGTTGGCGGGTGGACGCCCGATAACCGGCTACCACTTTTTTATGACGCTGTTCTTGATTGCCATAGTTCATCTGCCGTTGTTTTTTGTTCCGTGGAGTTGGCGGTTAGAAAGTCTGCTGCTTGGCTTTTATGTAGGTATGGTTTTTCTAGAAGACTTCTTGTGGTTTGTTTTAAATCCACATTATGGGATTAAAAACTTCCGCAAAGGAAAAATCTGGTGGCACAAACCATGGTGGGGGCCGGTCCCTGCTTTATACTGGTTTTTACTCATCATCGTCATCGTACTAATTTATTTCGGAAGAGCCGCTATCTAAACAGGAACCGGGAATCGTCCAGACCATTAGCCAGGGGTGATAATTGAGTAGTCTCTACCACCCGGTCAAGAGAGTAGAATTCGGGCGTCAACCACAACATACCCTTTCCCCTCCTCCTGAGCTTTCACCGGATTGAGGTCCATCTCTTCTATCTGGGGTAAGTCTTCCACCATAGCAGATACTCTCAGCAGGAGATCTTCAAGAGCCTTAACGTCAGACGGCTTGGAGCCTCGCCAGCCGGCAAAGAGCTGGTGAGCCTTCACTGAGCGCACCATCTCCTGGACATCAACGTCAGTCAACGGGTGAATACGGAATGTAATATCCCTGAGGAACTCGGCGTAAATGCCGCCCATACCGAACATGATCAGAGGACCGAAGGAAGGGTCCTGGGTTAGGCCAACAATTACCTCGATTCCCTCAGATATCATTGGTTGAACGGTGACACCCTGCATCTCATCGGCTTTTCCCAGACCCTCAAGGCGTTCTTTGATTTGGTTAAAGGCTTTTTTTACCTCGTCTGATGAGCAGCATGAGAGGACCACTCCTCCAACCTCAGTCTTGTGGGTTATCTTGTCTGAGAGGAGTTTAACCGCAACCGGGAAGCCGATTTTTTCAGCTACCCTGGCTGCATCCTCAGCTGTCTTTACCGACTCCGAAGCTGTGACCTGGATTCCATATGCGTTGAGCAGGTCGGAGACGGAGGAAGCTTCCAGCCAGAGGGGTCGGGTAGAGCTTTGCTTTAAGGCTGATGCCACTACCTCCTCAGCCTTTTCTTTGTTGATCCCTGTCAGTTTAGGAACCATTCCCTTTGGTCTTCGTAGCCACTGACTGTACTCGTACGCCCCAGCGAGGGCACCCGCGGTACGCTCCGGAAAGGTAAAAAGGGGTATACATCCACCACCTTCGGAATCATACTCAATACCAGCACCACGCGAACCCATAAATGAAGCTACTAATGTCTTGCCGCGCCTGCGAAATTCCGGTGCTAGCTCCCTTATGGCATTGGCTACTGCTTCAGCCTGCGTAAGTATCGGCGGGATAAAGATGACTATCACAATATCTATGCCGTCATAGCGCGCCAGAATCTCCAGCGCCTGTCTGTACTGCTCAACGGAGGCCTCAGCCGTCATATCAATGGGATTGGTAAGGCTGGCTCGAGCTGAGAGAAAGCTCTTTAGTTTTGAGACGGTCTCATCTGAAAGAGTCTGCAATTCCAGTCCTCTATCAGCACAGGCATCGGCGGTCATAATGCCAGGGCCCCCTCCATTGGTGAGAATAGCCACTCTTTTTCCCTGAGGAATGGGCTGGTGAGATAACAGGTTAGCCACATCAAAAAGCTCTTCCAGTGTATCCACCCGAATCACTCCGGTCTGGGCAAACAATGCTTCAGAAGCTACCTCAGCGGTAGCCAGCGCCCCGGTATGTGAGGCAGCAGCCCGGGAGCCTGCCGAAGTACGCCCGCCTTTTACCGCAACCACCGGCTTGGTGAGCGTGATGCTGCGGGCTATGCGGACAAACTTCTTGGGATTGCCGAAAGATTCAAGGTAAAGGAGGATGACCTTGGTAGACGGATCCTTTTCCCAGTATTGGAGCAGATCGTTGCTGGAGACATCAGCCTTGTTTCCGACGCTGACAAATGTGGAAAGCCCGATGTTCAGGTTTCTGGCATACTCCAGGATAGCCCCCCCAAGCGCACCACTCTGAGTGCCCATGGCAATACCGCCGGCGGGAGGGAAAACGGAGGAAAAAGTAGCGTTCATATTGACTTCTGGATCAGTGTTGATGATGCCCATGCAGTTGGGTCCCACTATGCGCATCCCATAGCGCCGAGCAATCTCAAGTATCCCATCCTGCTTCGCCTTTCCCTCAGGGCTGCTCTCTGCAAAGCCCGCTGATATTACAATTACGCCGCGCACCCCTTTTTGCCCGCACTCTTCCATCAGCCGGGGGACCGTATCCGCAGGGGTGATAATAATGGCAAGGTCCACTTCTCCCGGTATATCCAGAACAGACGGATATGTCCGCACTGCGGCGACTACTTCGGCGTTCGGATTCACCGGGTAGACGACTCCCGTAAACTCATGCTGCAACAAATTACGGAAAAGCCTATTGCCGATAGTGAGATTTCTGCGTGAGGCTCCAATAACGGCTATGGAGCGAGGCTTTAACACAGCCTCGAGCGAGGCAATGTCAAAATCCTTCTCTTGCTCTAAGGGCATCCATTCCATATTAAATCCACCATTGATGACGCTATGAATGATTATATGTCAAAACGGTGGTTTATGTCTAATGCGGGGATTGGACCAGAGCTACACCGGTCACTGCAGCCGTGTTACTAGCATTACTTGGGTGTTCTCCACAAACATTAGCGACAACTGCTTTTGAGCCTTTTCTCACTCCTATAGTTCATGACCGCTACGCCAATAGCCCAAGCCAATTGCACCTTCTGGCTAAGTGCTACACATCTCCAGAGTAATGAATATATCTTGCGTCTTAGGCGGAAATGAATGAGAAGGAGTTTAATATCTTCTCTGTTTTCCTCTACTAGGTCCACCGCGTTTTCTGTTGCCGTAAGAGCCACCACCTCCGCTCTCAGAAGGTGGGCGAGCCGCGTTAACATCAAGCGTCTGGTCCTTCAGTACTTTCCCGTTGAGGCCAGCAATTGCGGCTTGACCTTCAGACACTGATGCCATTTCAACAAACCCAAATCCCCTGGGTCGCCCACTGAACTTGTCTGTTATAATGTTTACAGACGTCACTTCTCCAAAAGTCCCAAATTCTTGACGTAATTCCTCTCCAGTTATCTCATCGGGTAAGTTACCCACATAAATCTTCATACTAGTGCTCCTTTCGCTTAATCTCGTAATCCTTCGCGGAGAAAATGGCGGTGGGACTTTGCCTCGCGCAGAATTCCACTCATTTGCACCATCCTTTGAAAGCGACACAACAGGGAATCTTGAGAGTCACCTTCACGTATCGAGACTCCCATTGAGATGATACATCACCACATTATAGGGACATACACGGGCCAGGTATCCCCGGCCCGTGTACGCCCCTGGTCAAACCGGCATTATCTACTCAGTCTGACTTTACTGTAGCAATCGCTACAATAGACCGGCCTGCCATTGGTAGGCTCAAAAGGCACTTCGGTGTCTTTGCCGCACTCGGCGCATATGGCAGGAAACATTTGGCGTGGGAGCCCGTAGCTGTTACCACGACTTCCATTCCGCTCTGTCTTCCTTGCCTGTCGGCATGAGGGACAGCGTTTGGGCTCATTAGTATAGCCCTTGGATTGAAAGAACTCTTGTTCCTCAGCGGTGAAGCTGAAGTCAGTCCCACAATCGGCACACTGGATCGTTTTGTCTTGAAAACTCATTGGATGACCTCCTTTCTCAAAATTTTTAGCTGGGGTTTGGGTCATCCAATACTTGATATGAATCTAACAGAATCCTACGAAGCTTGTAATAACCTAAACTTAAACTATTAAATATATCATACACCAATTATTAAGATTGTCAAGTCCCGCCGTGGCTCCATTCGTGCTTTAAGTCTGCCTCAATTGTACACTGCTGTATTCTCTATACTTTGATGCCTCCTGGTAATTAGAATTTTATGCCAATCACTGTAACAATAAATACCCTGGAAAACCAAGCCGCCTAAAACTCCGTAGGATATTGCCGAAGCCAAAAAGTGGACGCTTATTATCAGGCTAAGAATTATTATCCCTGAAGAGATAAGCCAATGGTGAAGGTGAACCCCATGCCTCCCAAAAGGAATGACAATTGACCTTATTCTACCCTGTTTTCCACTCGTTTTGCCGGCCATATATTTGGTTAGCCCAAAACCTAGAAGCCAGCCTGCAAAGAAGAGATAGCCAAGAATAATACCAATAGCTATTAGTAGCAGGATGCAAACTAGCCTTCTCTTCATCTAAGAGATACTCCCTATAAGACATCGGGGTGAGAGGATTTGAACCTCCGACTACCTGAACCCAATTCAGGTGTGCTACCAGGCTGCGCTACACCCCGTCGTCTTGCCTTTTGTAGTATATTATCATATGAAATTGCCAGGGAATTCCAGGGACACCATACCAATTAGGCCTACTACAAATTAGGTATTATGTCCCCAGAATACCACACTAAGGTCCTATTCATTAATGACTATAGGCATACCCTTATTAGTTTATTTAAGCTTTGCCCTCATACTTGAAGGAGATCCGCACCTTCGCACGATAAGCGACAACCTTGCCGTTCTCGAGACGCATGTCCAACTCTTCAACCTCAGCAATGCGCAGATCACGCAAGCTCTTCGAGGCCTGTTCAACGGCGGCGGCGGCGGCCTTTTCCCAAGACTCAGTACTGGTGCCAACCAACGTTATTATTTTATAAACACTCTCAGTCATGATACCCTCCTTTCAGATTTGTTGTGTATTATACAGCCAATGCTCTCAATGAGGCAATTAACAATGTGACGGATTGTGCAGTTTTCCAGTCGCCTTAAGCGCTAAGTAATAAATTCAATTCCCCCTTTGGTAATCTGGCTCAGAAGACGCCGAAGGGCAAAAGCTAAGATTGCCAGGTAGCTTATTAAGGTTGTTAAATCCCGCCGTGGCTCTATTCTAGGCCTACGTCTGCCTCAGATGTTATGGATGGTAGAGTGAACAATGCGATGCGTTGTGGTAGTCGCTTGTCTCGGTCAATACAAAACGAGGAACTAAACAGAATGGCTTTATGTGCAATTTGCCTGGTATTATCCCTCGCCTGCTATAACCGACGGACTCTCCGCTTCCAGTAGCTTCGCCATTTTAATCAGCCATTCCACCCACTACTATCGTCCTAGTACTATTTTCTGCTCAAATTAGGCCATTCGGGTGATTTACAACTGAGAATGCTTAGGTATAATTGAAATATGTCATTTGTGTAATGTGCGATTAACTGATTTATGAAAGGCTAACATGTGCGAAACAAATTTAAAGTGGAAATTCGCCAAATGGCAAAAAGGAGGTAACTATGTAGTAGTTAATATTTTAGCAAATATTAACTCGAGGAAACCTAATTAAATGAAAAGGAGGTGAAAAAAGTGAGAAAGATATTAACAAGCCTGATGATAATCGCTGTTCTGGCAGCCTCGATTACAGCCGGGGCAATGGCTGTATTTACTGACCAGCAGACCAACCCGGACAATGTTTTCACAACAGGCACAGTGATTCTCGGCATTGACCCAGCCACTGCCATGTTTACCGTGTCAAATATGGCGCCGGGTGACGTAGAGTACGGCGGTCTCGAAGTCACTAACGACGGTAGTCTGGAGCTAAGGTACGCTATGACTACCACCGCAGATGACACTAGCACCCTTGATGAGCAGCTCGATTTGACCATTGATGTGGTGACAGACTTCGGTGTTGATAGCACATGGTATACAGAGGATGATGTGGTCGGGGAAGCAAATATCTATGGGCCCGATGGCGTGCTGTCATCGGCCTTATTTGGTGATCCGGCGCAGGGTGAACAGGCTGGCGATAGAACACTTGCTTCATTAGCCAGCGAGAGGCTTCGATTCAAGGCGACGCTGCCCCTGGATACAGACAATACCTACCAGGGCACTAACTGCACCGTTGCCTTTGTCTTTGATGCCGAACAAACTGCCAGTAATCTATAATTAGTATGCGAGATAGGACTAAGGGGAGGCACCAAGTCCCTCCCCTAGTCTGCTCCAGACAAGCGGAAGAGGAAGTTTGGCGGAGCGAATGATGAACAGGCTATTAATGGTCTTGCTGTTGGTTGGCTTAATTGCCGGCCAAGCTGGTATAGGCGCTACGGCATATTTCACTGATGCCGGGCCGAATGCTGATAATACCTTCGGGGCATCATGGGAGTCATTATGGGGATATTTATATCCAGATGCCGGGGTGGATAAGACCGGTGCTACCTACAACCTGTCATCAGCGGACTTAGATAAGCTCAATGCAAGCGATGATCAACGCTATACAGTGCAGGCCAAGTGGGGCGATAGCTACTCCGATGCTGTGTATCTGGGTTTTACCTTCCCTGATATTCCGGCTGATGCCACCGTTATGCAGGTATTAATCACTATGGAATGGCAAAGGGGTCCACATGTTGATGCGGCGCGGCTGAAGGTATTTGATGGCCTGGGCAGTGAGCAGATTTATACTCTGACCGTACCACCGACGCAGAACCAGGACTTCAGCGAGACAATAGATGTGTCCGCCTTCATCGATACCGCTCAGAAGGTGAATAACATTGAGGTCTGGTTCCAGGCTATGGGCAGCAAGGGAGATACCACTGGGCACGACCTGGTTGAAGTCCGGGCTAATTATCATCTTTAGGTAGGGGGAAATGCTATGCGGAAAGTAGTAAACTGGATAGGTAACATACTTTTAGCCTTGGTCATTTTGGCTATGATCTTCTTTTTCCTGGCGCCTCACTTCCTGGGGATGAATTTCTTTACTATCTACGGCGGCAGCATGATGCCCACGATTCCGATAGGCTCGGTAGTCGCGGCGAAATCGGTGGAAGCATCTGCTATCAAAGTCGGCGACATCATCACCTTCAGGACAGGCACGGAAGCGGACAAGGTGGTGACTCACCGGGTGGTTGAAGTGTCAAACGACAGCGGGGCACTCAGCTTTCGCACCGCCGGCGACAGCAACGCTAAGCCTGATGGAAGTGCTGTTCTTGCGGAGAATGTCGTAGGGAAGGTGTGGTTCCATGTGCCTTTTCTAGGCTACCTCTCCTCTTTCGTCACCACCAAGTTAGGATTTATTTTGCTAATCATAGTACCAGGAATATTCATCATCTCACTGGAGGTCAGGAACATCATAGCCGAACTTAGGCCGATGAGAAAAGTAACTTGCACTGCCGGTGAGGCTGGTCAATAACCCAGCTACCCAGTAGCTAGCGATAGCCGAGACTTCAAAGTTATGGTTGCCAGACCTTCATTCATGATTCCATTCCCTAGGCAAAGTAACGAAATGACGGATTGTGCAGTTTTCTAGTTGCCTTAAGCACTAAGTAATAAGTTCAATTCCGCCTTTGGTAATCTGGCTCAGAGGACGCCGAAGGGCAAAAGCTAAGATTGCCAGGTAGCTTATTAAGGTTGTTAAATCCCGCCGTGCTATATTCCAGGTCTACGTCTGCCTCAGGTACTAAGGATGCCAAAGTGAACAATATGATGTTTTGTACAGTCGCTTGTCTCGGCCAATGCAAGACGATGAACTAAACAAAATGGCTTTCTGTTCAATCGTACACCCAACACAGCGTATACTGCAGGGACGTTGCAATTGGCTTTAGACATTCTCAAACCCATCCTGTTGCCCGATGGCGGCTATGTCACTATAATATTCAAGTAAAACTAGACTATGTTGTACAAATTTACTACTCGAAGTGCTGGTAATTAACATGCGAAGGCGTTTCTCATTTGTTATCTACTTAGCTATTGCATTTGTGGCGCTTTCCGCAATTGCATATTTCATTCATTACCTCATTTTTCGTGATATTCACCATATATTTATCTATATGGTCGGTGATCTTGCCTTTCTGCCCCTCGAGGTTCTATTAGTGGTGGTTATCATCGAGCGCCTCCTAGCCCGCCGAGAGAGGCAAGCTAAACTGGAGAAACTCAATATGGTGGTGGGAGCTTTTTTCAGCGAAATGGGCAACCGCCTCCTTCAAGACCTCCTCAAACATTTCGATAACCGCCTTGAGATTTCCAGACACCTGAACATTACTGAGAGCTGGACAAAGAAAGCTTTCCAAAAAGCTGTCGACTTTGCGCACCACCTCAGAGTTGAGGTTGACTGCCGAAATATAGACCTTGGCGGGCTCAAAGCCTTCCTGGCGCAGAAGCGAGAGTTCCTGCTGACGATGCTCGGGAATCCCAGCTTGCTGGAGCATGACCGTTTTACCGACCTGCTCTGGGCAATTACCCACCTGGATGAAGAGCTTGAGGCAAGACCATCGCTTATTGATCTTCCTGGTAAGGACCTGGAGCACATTGCTGGTGATATCCGAAGACTGTATGACCACCTAGCCAGTGAATGGTTAGACTACGTTCAGCACTTGAAATCGAAGTATCCCTTCCTTTTCTCACTAGTCCTGAGAACGCATCCATTCCAGGAACATCAGTCTCCCATAATAACCTGATAGAGCCGGACTGTGTTATCTCCAGGTGCAGAAGCCTCCAGATTTGGGCTGGAAGATTTCCCTCGGTTTCGGCGCGGAATTCCAGGGACACCATACCAATGAGGCCTACTACAAATTAGGTATTATGTCCCCAGAATACATAAATTCGGTTCCGCCTTTGGTAATCCGGCTAAGAAACGCCGAAAGGCGAAGGGCTAAGATTGCCAGGTAGCTTATTAAGGTTGTTAAATCCCGCCGTGGCTCTATTTTAGGTCTACATCTGCCTCAGGTGTTAGGATGGCAAAGTGAAAAACACGATGTAATGTTCAATTGTACGGCCAGGTAACGTTAATGGGCGAAGTGGAACTAGACCACTATCATGCTCTATCAATACAAATTTGCACGATTGAATTGCTCACTGTCCTGCCTATGCTATACTAGCAGCTATCGGCTTTAAGCTTCGAGGGATTGAGTTCATGTATAAGAGTTTTCAAATAATAAGCGATTTCGTAAAGGATATGTGGGAAAGTGATTTCCTCGTAAAGGCCTTGAGTTCCACGATAAGCAAAATACCAGAACTGAAAAGGGCACACCACACGATGATAAGCATACTTAATGAGCGAAGGAAGCCATCTACCAGAGAACTAACTGAGGACATATACCCATTGCTGGAAGTTTCAGTGCCGTGGAAGCGTCTCAAAGATGACACTAAACTCCCTGCATATTTCCTCAGCCATTATAGACCGAGGCTAAAGACACAAGGAAATTACTATGGGAGCATATTTGAAATAAAAATTGCTTCATTCTGCCTTTTATCAGGCTGGGACATAGCTTTTCCGGAGGATTATACCGAAAAGGGAAGGCAAATAGATTTCGTACTTGTCAGCAAGGCCCAGCCGCATACAGTCGCTGTGGAATGCACATCAAAAAGATTAACGCAAGATCTGACATACGAGAAGCTTAAGAAAACTATCGAAGAGAAGGCAAAGAAATTCAAATTAGAATGCATTGACCGTTTATCTAAGAAATTGGGGACTAATATAGATGAAAAGCTCCTAGTGTTAGATATAACAAGAGCTGATTATTCGAACCCCAAAATCTTAGGTGATTTGAGTAATTTTGATAGAAAAGTGGCGGGCAGCACTTTTGATGGCGTTACCCTCGTTTGGACAGAGGATGTCCCGGAGGAGAGTGATCACAGTTTACGACCAAAATCTAGGACTAGTGGAGCTAGTATGCCCTTCGCGCCAGAGGTTGCTACGGAGATTCATGCTACCAAGGATGGGTCTGTATTATTCACTCGGAAATATGTTGAGCCGGAGCCAGCATTTGTCTGGGGGGATGAAGAGAAAAACGAGTAGACAGGAATAATGGGCAACATACGCTGCATTCGAACCGGATGAGACACATTCTGACGGATTGTGCAGTTTTCTAGTCACCTTAAGCGCTAAGGGATAAATTCGAGTTCGCTCAGGCTTAAGTCCTTTTCCCTCTTTAAGGCTCACGAGCTCTCATTTATGAAGATTGATATATATTTATAAAAACAGGAAGGGGCTGAGATTTCCTCCCAGCCCCCTTTGGGTTTGATGATTCAAACAAGTTCACTCATCATTAAGGCATAGGGTAAAAGCGGACCTGAATTAGCTTGGAGCCATTGTTCTGAAGCTGCCAGAAGTAAGCCGTGTCACTGTACTGTGCCAGCCCTTCCAAGTAATTGAGGTAATCAAAAATCCATACCTGTCCGGACACTGTAGGTAGACCCGTTACAGCATTATTGATTTCGTCATTATCAATGAAGAACAGATCAGTAGCATCAACCCATTTCCTTTTAACAGTAACTGTGCCAAGATTCAGGTAGTAGTAAAGGGACCCGTACTCGTCATAAACTTGCGCCCAGCCGTCAATTACCGGTGAGTTTGCGACTGGCTTTGCTTTTACTGCAACAACCACCCGATACTCACCAGCGGCAAGGTCTAACTCACATGGGTCACCATCGAAAGCGCTGCCGTCGATAACTGCGAAATCATCGGTACCACTCTGAGTCATGTAGATTGCAAAACCAGGTAGCGAGGTTACGTTCGTGGAAACTGAACCATGATTGACCACTTTGTTGCCGGCGGGTCCCGACTTAAGGTCAATGTCCCAGTTAGTTGTATCCATGGGAACGAACATTGTATGCCTCTCTGGATTTGAAACCTCTTTATCGTTCCAGCCATCTCTCTTACCGAGGAGATTCAGGTTGTAGTGAGGGCCATTCAGATCAAATTCGGTTTTCGGACTCTTAGCAAACATGGCTGAAGGTACTATAGTGGCTACTAAGACTACCACTAAAAGAATACCAAATATTTTCTTCATCATTCCTTCTTCTCCTTTCATTTATTCTTTTCTGTATAGTTATATCTGTCGACCTCAGATATAAGGTTTTTGACTTATTAATCTTTGCCGGCTATCACCCCCTTTCTTAGTAATAAACCGCACTTTGTGAAGTGCGGTTTCATCATTGGCTCCCCACCACCCAAATGACCAATTACAGGTGATGGTTCGACGCCTACTTCTTGGTTTCTTTTATATTTTATTGAATTACTTTTTTACTATCGAGTTCTCCTTTGATTGTCTATCGAGTGTGTATAACGCTGACTTTGTATTACTTCGTGAATAGACCCTCCATATGCTTAGTCGCAGAAAGTTTAAAAATCCCTCACATCCTCCATTTTTTGTGGTATATCGAATGTGTATAACACTGATAATTAATCTTAAACGGAACATGAATAATTAGTCAAGCTGCCTCTAGGAATTCCAGGGACACCATACCAATTAAGCCTACCACAAATTAAGTATTGTGTCTCCAGAATATGGCTTAAGCCCTCTTTCCCTCTTTGAGGCTTAAGAAGTCTGAGTTATATTCCTCGATTAAGCCGGCATCGGCAAAGCTGAAGTATCTATTCTCGCCTATTATGATGTGGTCCAGGACCTTAATCTGCATAATATTTGCGGCGAAGACTAAATCCTGGGTTATTTGTTTATCGTTATCGCTGGGTTGAGGATTCCCGGCCGGGTGGTTGTGGACAAAGATTAAGGCCGCGGCATTATGTTTGACGGCGCCCTGGATAATTTCCCGAGGATAAATAGCACTGGCGTTCAATGTCCCTTCAAAAAGGTCCTCAATCTCGACGACGCGATTTTGGGAATCAAGGAACATGACTTTGAAGACTTCTTTTTTCAGGTCCCGTATAGAATGGTACAGGTAATCGAAGACCTCCTTTGAGGACCTGGAATAAGGTTTATCGAGGACTTGTTCCTTAAGAAACTCCCTGGCTACATCCTGCATGAATTTGATTACAAAGATGTGTGTTGGACCTATTCCTTTAATCTTCTGCAATTCCTCTGGAGGAGCTTCCAGAACGCCTCTCAGGGTTTTGAACCTGTTTATGGCTTCTTTAGCTTGTGGTTTACAATCACTGCGAGGTGTCCCCAGTGTCAGCATTAGTTCCACAATTTCATAGTCGAGGAACGCTGCCAACCCCGATTGATTGAACCTTTCCCGTAGCCTTTTCCTGTGCCCTTCCTGGCTTTTAGCTTCCATGCTTCTGGTGTTTCTATAGTCCTCCGCATAATTTCGTATAAAACCCTCTCCCTCAAAGGGAGAGGGTCTGGGTGAGGGTGAATTTCCCCCTCACTCTAACTCTCTCCCACCAGGGGAGAGAGAATTATAATGATTTATGCAGTTAACCATAATTATATATTTTAACTATGGTTATGGGAATTAAGTTATACGACTGCAACGGAAGTGCTGATATAATACTAATGTAATGAATTTAGCCCGGCAAATAGAGCAATACCTCCCCCGGCAACTCCTGGAGCTAGTCAAGGATATCAGCGGACAGGCGGCTAAGCAGGGGCAAAGGGTATATCTCGTCGGTGGTGTAGTACGAGACTTGCTCTTAGGTTATCCCAACTTCGACCTCGATCTGGTAGTCGAGGGCGATGCGGTGAAACTGGCTCAACAAGTGGCTGAAACCAGTCAGGCAAAGTTGCTGGCCCACCACCGCTTTGGCACCGCTAAGCTCAGGTATGAGAATTTCAGCCTGGACCTGGCTACAGCACGAAGGGAAACCTATGCCAAACCGGGGGCATTGCCTACGGTCACCCCGGGCACCCTCAATGATGACCTCTTCCGTAGAGATTTCTCTATCAATGCTATGGCTATATCCCTCGCTTCAAACGATTATGGGGAGTTAGTCGACCCCCATCAAGGTAAAAGCGACCTAGAGCACCGTCTCATTCGTATTTTGCATCCCAGAAGCTTCAGCGCCGATGCCACCAGAATTTTACGGGCCGTCCGTTATGAACAACGGCTAGGTTTTGAGCTCGAAGCACAGACCGCTCAGCTACTTAAACGGGATATCCCTATGCTGGATACGATAAGCGGCGACCGAATAAGGCACGAGCTAGAACTAATTTTGGAGGAAAAACAGCCGGAATTTGTCGTTAAGCGGCTTGCCGAGCTAGGAGTGCTGCAAAGAATAAGCCCCTTGCTCAAAGGCGATGGCTGGATAGCTGAGAAATTTGACAGAGCGCGCCGGCTAAAGAAGCCCACCCAATTGCCCTCGCTCTATTTCTGTCTTCTTATTTATTCATTTAGCGAAAGGGGCATTGAGCAATTTCTCGCTCGTCTTAACATATCGGCAAAATTATCCCGAGCGATGCGCGATACGCTCCACCTCAAAACCAGGCTTCTCCTCCTGGACAAGTCTTCCCTGAAACCCAGCGAGATTTATTATCTGCTCCGGGAATATGAGCCTGTGGCAATACAGGCAAATGCCATAGCTTCAGACGAAAAAGAAGGCACCCCATCCTTAATCGTACATCACCACCTCCAACTATTTCTCACAAAACTGCGCTATGTAAGAACTTCCCTCGACGGAGAAGAGCTAAAAAGACTGGGCATCTCCGCCGGACCGGAGATGGGAAAGGTCCTCCAGATATTGCATAGGGCAAAATTAGATGGAGAGGTTAGCACCAAGGCAGACGAAAAAAAACTAGCCCTCTCTTTATCACCGAGGTTATAGTGGTAGAGGGGGAAGAAGACGCCGGAACGCCTCCAAAACCGGCTCGCCGAGGTAGCAGGCCAAAAGATACTTGGGAAATTTCCCTGCCCAGCAAGGCAGTAGGAACTTCCATACCGGTAGTTTAGAGGCTCCAGCAAGGAGCCCAGCTACATCAATTGGCAGTATAGGTTGAAGAGAGATTAGGAAAATGCCCCAGGGGCCATGTCGCTCCATCCAGCCTACAAGCCTTTCATATCCCGGTGCGTTCTCAAGTTGTACGATTCTCTTTCTTCCCCAGTCGCCAGCATAATAACCAGTTAGTTCCCCCAGAGCACCAGCTACGCTGGCTACCAAAGCTATTAAAACAGGATTAAAGTACTCTGCTGCTGTTATCATTATGTAAACATGAAATACCACCGGAACCAGGATGGACGCGTTAGATGCCAGGGTGACTCCGAAGACAAGTAAATAAGCTGCGGAGGCATATTTTTCTACCGAGACATCAAAGTAAGCCATTAAGTATTCGAGTAAATAGGCAAAGCCGAAACTGATACCAGCGAGGATGACAAGGTAAAGTGCCATCTTAAGCCATCTCTTTTTTTGCTTCAGCCTTTCCATTGCCATTAAATTACCTGGCCCTGCGGGCCTTTAGACCCGCAGCTATGTTTGTATGTGGAAAAGGAGATGCCAGGTAGCACTCCAATCCGTGCTTTCCCAGGCGTGAAAACAGCTCACCGGCCTTTTCCTTCCCTGATAAAAAAGTAAAGAGACATGGTCCGGAGCCAGCGAGATAAACCCCGGGGGCTCCGGCTTCTTCCAAGGTCTTCCGATATTTGTCCAGCCCGGGGAAGAAATCAAAGGCTACTTTCTCGAAGACATTGAACATAAGACCAGGGTCAATCGCTTTCCCTTGCCTCAAAGATGACAAGGCTGCCTGAACAAACTGGCCTTCGGTGAAATGAGCAGCGTCTAAATTATTATACATTTGCTTTGTTTTGCCCGAGATTTTAGGTAATGGCGGCACCAGCAACACAAAGCAGGTTGAAGGCAAGGATGGCAGCGGGGTTACTTTTTCTCCCTTCCCCTCTACCAAAGCCGTGCCTCTATAGATAAAGAAAGGAACATCCGAGCCCAGCTTAGATGCTAAATGGACCAGCTCAGAAAGCGGCAACCCCAACCCCCAAAGCTCATTTAGAGCTAAGAGGGTGGCAGCGGCGTCGCTGCTGCCACCCCCCAATCCCACACCCCAGGGTATATGCTTACGAAGTTCGATTCGTGCCCCCAGACTACATTTCGTGCTTTCCTTAAGCAGGGTGGCCGCCCGTGTTACCAGGTTATCGCGCTTTAAGCTGGGTTCATCACATTCAAAGCATATTTCCTCGTCTGGCTGAAAATTGAGAACGTCACATAAGTCTATTGACTGAACAATACTGGAGATTCGGTGATAATCATTATGCTTGCCCAGTACTTCGAGGACTAGGTTTATTTTAGCCGGGGCATAAACAGTCAACATTATAATTTTTTTGTAAAGGGAGCAAAGATTTTCCATAGCTCCCTCCACTCCTCCAAGCTAAGAGTTTCCGCCCGCCGTTTACCTTCTATTCCAGCCTTCTCCAGCAATGAAGCAACCTGGCTAGGCGGCATCTCTAAAGAGTGAGCCAGAGAATTGCGAAGCTGCTTACGAGGAGAGCTGAAACCATGTACAACTATATCAAAAAAACCAGAGACATCAGATACCTCGATAGGCGGCTGAGAGTAAACATCCAGGCGTAAAATAGCTGAATCCACCTTCGGCGGGGGATAAAACCTCGCCGCTGGCACATAGGATATAATAGCAGGCTTGCTATAAAACTGAGTCTTAACACTGAGCAAGCTCATCTTACCAGGGGTAGCAGCAATAGCTTCACCAACTTCCTTCTGCACCATTACTACCATTTCTGAGGGTCGGGGCTGCGCCTCGAGAAAATGGCGCAATACCGGTGAAGTAATGTAATAAGGAAGATTAGCTATAACTTTATAACCTCGGACAAGTTCGGAGGCGGGTAAATTATTTTGTAGAAGTTGCCGGGGGGTAACCTTAAGTATATCAGCATGGATAATTTTGATATCAGGAAAAGCAGCCAGTCGTTTTTTAAGCAGGGCAACTAATTTGGAATCAAGCTCAACGGCAATGACCCTGGCTCCTCGTTTGGCTAACCCCTCAGTTAGTACGCCCAGGCCCGGCCCTATCTCAACTACAATGTCCCCAGGGCTAAGTTCGGCAGCAGATAGAATACGCTCTAATACAGCTTCATCTATAAGGAAATGCTGTCCTAACCTTTTTTTCGGTTTGAAGCCAAATTGGCGAAGTAATTGCCGGTACAAAAGTGTCAGCCTTATCCAAACAATTGATAGAAGCCCTCTCCCACTTCCTTATTGCCACATCCGTGGCCTCCAAAATTTCTGTAAGCCGTGCACCTGCTCTCGATTCCTGAACCGGAAAGCTGTCCTCGCCAGCTAGCTCCAGCCAGGCAACTCTATATCACACTGGAAATGCTATTTACCGCTGCTTCCTTCCGGACCTGACGGGGTTCATAGCCTCCAGTTGCATAGAACCCGACTATCAACACCGCTCAGCAAAAACAAAATCTCACCAGCCGTAAACCTCAAGCAGGAATTCAGCCCCGCTATAGCGGTTTTCGGGTACAGGGCACCGCTAGCTCCCCGCCTAGCACGGCTCAGTTCATGATGTTACCAATAAGTGTTAACCACGTCAACATTAAGATGGCTCTTCGTCAAATTGTGCGGCCCCTGCTTTGCAGTCTTTAAGCCCAAGCAGCATTGTGGTACTATCTTCTTGTCTCTTCGCCAGGGTGGTAAAATCTCCTTTCACTTAATTTTTCTGCCCAGGGGTTCTTACCATAAATTGTTGAAAGAGTTTTTCCACAGAATCTATTATAGAGCCAGATTGGACTTGAAGAGATTGATTAACAATCTGGTTTGACTAACTACTGGATAAGCCAGTAACATAAATGATTCCGGGAGGTAAAGATGATTAGAAGCTTTAACGGCAAGACACCCAAGATAGCTGATTCAGCCTTTATCAGTGAAGCAGCTTATGTTATTGGTGCTGTAGAGATTGGTGAAAACTCCAGCGTGTGGCCCGGAGCAGTAATCAGGGGGGATATTGGCAAGATAAAAATTGGCAAGAATACCGTTGTTGAGGATAACTGCGTTATTCATTCGGGGTCACCAACCTTGCCTCCCACAGCGGATGCTACCATCGGGGACAATGTAATCATTGGTCACGGCGCTGTTTCTAATGGCCGTAGAATCGGAAACAATGTTGTGATAGGTATGAATGCTACCATCCTTCACGATGTTGAGATTGGCGACAATTCAATAATTGCTGCTGGTTGTGTAGTTAAAGAAAAGATGAAAATTCCAGACAATTCATTTGTTACCGGCGTGCCCGGAGAAATTAAGAGAAAGGTCACCGCTGAGCAGCTATGGTGGTCACAGAATAGCCCATCAATCTATCAGGAACTAGCCCAGCGATATAAGCGCGAAGGACTCTAGAGGCGCAAGCCGAAAACCGCGGTTTTGGCTACGAAATCGTGCCTGGAAAATTTTCTTAAGAAGAGCCACCGGAGGCTTGACAATTTCCGGCGGATGACATACATTTGCATGTCAACGTAAAGATTTTAAGGAAACTAAGCTATTACGGCAAGGTAGCCAGCTTTGAAAGAGAATCCCTCTCAGTAGAGAGGCTGTTTACGCGGTAAAGCATGAAGTTTCTAATTACAACGGTTGTCGCTTATCTGGCTTATCTCCTTCTCACCATTGGTAGCGGCACCGTTTTTTTATGGAGTACTGCCGAGCTCATCATCGGGGCAGTGCTCGCCGTGGTGGTTGGTGCCGTGCTCAGGAATCGGTTCATCGGCAAAGACCTGCGCATGCTGAACCCGGTGCGGTGGTTTACCTTCCTCGCTTACCTGTTCCCTTTTTTCTTTGCCATGGCCAAGGCCAATGTTGATGTGGCCTACCGTGTCATCACCGGGCGGATTAATCCGGCCATCGTTAAGATAAATCCCAACCTGAAGACCGACTTGTCACTTACCATCCTGGCCAATTCCATCACCCTGACGCCCGGAACACTGAGCGTGGACGTTGACCAGAAAACCAACGAACTGTATGTGCACTGGATAAATGTTGACCCTGAGGTGCTCAAGGACATGCCGAGAGACTACCATCCGATATGCCACAATTTTCCTGACTGGGCGAGGAGAATCGCGGAATGATTGACTGGCTTCCGGCGGTCATAGTCCTGTCGGTGTGTATTATCATCGCCGTGGCACGCATCCTTATCGGGCCGGGAGCGCCGACGAGGCTGGTGGCTTTTGACACCACCAACACTCTGGTGGTGGCCAGTCTGGTCGTTGTGGGGATGATGTTCAATCATGCGATTTTTATTGATGTGGCCATCGTGTATGCTTTGCTCTCGTTCACCATGACGCTGTATGTGGCCAAATTCATTGGGGGGAGCAAGTTTTAGTGGTGGCGCTGAACATAGTAACCTATATATTTATCGGCGTTGGCCTTTTCTTCAATCTAATCGGGGTCTTCGGTCTCCACCGCTTTCCCGACGTCTACACCAGACTGCATGCCGCTACCAAATGCACCACCTTTGGCTCCATCTTCCTCATCATAGCGGTAATCATGCAGGCCGCCGGAATCTGGGCACGGGGAGGGGCTTATTCCTCTCAGTCTGTAATGTGCATACATGCTGTGCTGGCGCTGGTGGCACTGCTGGTCACCAATGCCACCGGCGCTCATGCCATTGCCCGGGCGG
>Ga0209979_1000834_pt1 | contig 37432 bp, 36 predicted proteins | sample AnhtaG_FD_183114 | JGI IMG/M metagenome (GOLD analysis project Ga0209979, IMG submission 183114) | Deep subsurface microbial communities from Anholt, Denmark to uncover new lineages of life (NeLLi) - Anholt_01485 metaG (SPAdes) (version 2) | ecosystem: Environmental > Aquatic > Marine > Oceanic...
TATGTCTATCGACTTCAATAATTTTACATACACATCTTTCACCAATATAGGACTGGAGGTCCTTAGATTTTCTAACATCTATTAATGATGCCGGTAAAAACCCCCTCAAGCCTATATCTACAATCAGGCCTCCTTTGACACACTCTATAATCTCACCTTCAACTGTATCCCCATTCTCATATATTTTCCCTATCCTATTGAAATTTTGCTCTACTTCAGCTCTTTTTTTCGATAGTATAAGCCGGCCATCCTGATCTTCCTTCTGAATTACCATTATCTCTATTTCATCATTAACCTTCAGGACATCTTCAGGTTTTACATCATTTCTTATTGATAGCTCACTCAGGGGTACAACTCCTTCTGATTTAAAGCCCACATCAATCAAAACTTCATCTTTGTCAATTTTTACTACCTTACCCTTAACCACATCACCATCATTTAAATTAACCATAGTGAGATCATAATTGGGAACCAGCTCACCCTTTTCATTTTTTATCATACAGTTGTCATTTGTTAGTTTGTTGTAAATATTATTCTCAGTCATATTTTTATAAATCAATCTCCTTTTTTAACATTCGAAAAGAATAGCACGCAGGAAAAGAATAATCAATATTATAAAATATTTTCTTAAATATACCAATTCTTGCCAGTTTTTATATCCACCTTGAGTTTTACTTTTAAACTCACGCAATTTTCCATTGATTCTATCACTATTCTTTTAATTTTTTCTAAATCTCTTTCCTTTAATTCCAATACCAGCTCATCATGAACATGAAGTATTATGTTACTGTCTATGTTATTTAATTTTAATTTGTTAAAAAGGATTACAGTAGAAAGTTTCATTATATCTGCAGCACTTCCCTGTATGGGGGTATTTACTGCAAATCTCTCTCCCAGACTTCTTATTCTAACATTACTGCTTCCCAGCTCTTTTAAGTATCTTTTTCTGCCAAAAATTGTGGTGGTGTAACCTTTTTTATATGCATCATCTATTAGAAATTTTAAATACTTTTTCACCCCGGGATATCTATCAAAATACTTCTTAATATATTCTTTAGCTTCCTCTTCTGGGATAGAAAGCCTGCTCTTCAGGCCATATTCGGTCATTCCATATATTATCCCAAAATTTACCGCTTTTGCCTTTCTTCTCAAATTAGCATCAACATCATCATAACTTACTCCGAATATCTCTGAGGCTGTGCGGGTATGTATGTCTTCTTCCCTGTTAAATGAATCCATAAGATTCTCATCCCCTGATAGGTGCGCCAGAACCCTCAACTCAATTTGAGAATAATCTGAAGCTAGAATTAAATCATAGCCATTTCCCGGTATAAAAGCTTTTCTTATCTGTCTTCCATAATCTGTTCTTACAGGAATATTTTGCAGGTTGGGTTCGCTGCTGCTTATCCTTCCGGTAGATGTTCCTAATTGATTGTATGTAGTATGGATTCTCAAGTCTTCGGGATCTATCAAGGTGGGCAGGACATCAATATAAGTATTTTTTAGTTTGGTTTTTTCCCTCCAGTCTAATATTTTTTTTATTATGGGAGAGCTGTCATAAATAGCTTTAAGAGCACCTGCATCTGTAGAAAATCCTGTTTTAGTTTTTTTTGTGACCGGAAGCTTCAGCTTTCTATAAAGAATCTCTGACAGTTGCTGCGAAGAATTTATATTAAACTCCTCGCCGCAAAGCTTATAAATTTCTTTCTCAAGTCTTCTTATAACCAGCTCATATTCTTCAATTAAACTGCTTATATATTTTTTATCTATATTAACACCTGTATATTCCATCTCAGCCAGCACCTGAATAAGCGGCTCTTCTATCTGCCAGTATAAATTATCCAGTTTTTCCTCTTTTATTTTTTCAAGTAATCCAGCCTCAATTTTCTTATATAGACTTAATCTTTTTAATACTCCGTCCAACTTTTCCTTTTCTACCTTTATTTTCTTTTTTTTATCCTTATAAAAATCAAGTTCTAGCTGTTTTTTTTCTTCCGCATCTTTAAATTCAATTAAATCGCTGCCTTCTTTGCCTTCACTATATTGGATATCTTCTATTTCTATATTTAACAGATCACCGGTTATCTCATCCAGAGTAGTTTTAGATTTAACCGGATTCAAGATTAAATATAATATTTTATAATCTATAAACTTCCCCCTTAAACAAATACCGTAATCCTTTAAAATCTTGTATATTCTTTTAAAATCAAAACCTGATTTTTTAATTTCCCTATTTTCAAGCAATTTTTTTACAGCCTTTTTTACAGCGCCTTCATTTAGACTATCTCTTTCAATTAAATAGGCGCTATCTAATCCAGAATATAAAATAATACCGTAAAACATATCATCAGCGGCAAATTCTGTAATATATAATATATTCCCAGTAAGATTTTTATTTAAAATTTCTAAGTTTAAACCTCCGGTTAAATGTTTTAAATTAATTTTATCTGCTGCTCTCTTTTTGACTACCGGGATCTCTTCCTTAAAATTAATCTTATCTTTCAGGTTAACCAGTCTTTTTTCCAGAGATCTGAACTCAAGACTTTCAAACAATTGCTTGACCTTATTAAAACTAATATTCTTAAAACTTTTATTTATAAATTCACTTGCATCTGCATCCCGGGCTATTTTTAATGTGGTTAATTCTTTACTCAGTTCAGCAAGATTTTTATTATTTGTCAAAAGTTCCCTCAGCCGTGGGTTACCTACTTTATTAATGTTTTTATAAATTTCTTCCAGGCAACCATATTTTTTCACCAGCAATCTGGCCGTCTTTGGACCTATTCCCGGGACACCTGGTATATTATCTGAACTGTCCCCCATCAAGGCTAAAAGGTCTTTAATATTTTCTGGTTTAACCCCAAATTTCTCCTCTACTTTAAGCCTGTCAAAAATTACTGTATCTGTAATACCTTTTTTAAGTGCCATAACCTTTATGTTACCGGAAACTAACTGCAATATGTCTTTATCGCCAGTAACTATTATTATCTGATCAAATTTATCTTTAATACTATTTACTATTCCTGCAAGTATGTCATCGGCTTCAAAACCATCTTTTTCTAAATAAATAATATTAAAGGCATCCAGAACCTCTTTGATTAAAGTAAACTGGCTCGATAAATCTTCAGGCATTTTTTTTCTATTTATTTTATACCGGTCGAATATTTTATGTCTGAATGTTGGAACCTTACTGTCAAATGCACATATTATTGTATCCGGATGCTGTTCTTCTATAAGTTTTAACAGCATATTTGTGAATCCTAAAACAGCGTTTGTTATAATACCAGAAGAAGTGGAAATACTATCAGGAACTGCATAGAAAGCTCTATATGCAATATTATTTCCATCAATTAAAATAACTTTATTATTTCTACCACTTTTCAATTAAAACTCCTAAAACTACTGCTTCAAAACCAGCCAGTAAATAAATATTCTTTTAGTTTAGCCATATTCACGCTAAAAGATTAGGTCTTTAAAGATTTTTAATAATTTTTATTAGCACCTGGTAAAAAAAATGATACCTTTGCGCGATCTTATATATTATAGCATTTAACAAGAATAATTTTATTACATCCCTTCTCTTTAAAAACTTCTCTAGAGGCTGGCTTACATTTTCGCACAACGTCCCGAGCGTATCTGAAGTCCTGCGAAGCTGGATTTGAGCAGAGTACCGAAGACACAAAGCTAGATATGCTCCGTTATATGAAGAGCAATTATTTATTTTTTATCTACTTTTATAAAACCAACACGCATCAGTTCGAAAAAGCATTCCACACAAGCTTTTACATCAACGGCTGAATCATGTGCATACTCTAAATCCTTCTTGAACAAATGGTAATACAGTTCAGATAATTTTGGCCATTTATACCCATATGGGCCAGTAATCTGACATAATTCTGTGGTTGTCTTCATTGTACAGAATCTCTGTTTATCAAACAAAACTGATTTAACTCCAGATCTTAGAAATTCAGCACCAACGATTTTCTCTTCAAAATCCATGTTGTGTGCAATTATAATTTCTGACTTAGAAATTACTTCAGAAAATTCTTGCAGGGCTGTTTCTAACTGTACTCCTGATTCCAAGGCCTTCTCAGTTGTAATGCCATGCACCTTAGAAGCATCTGCCGGAATGGTAAATCCCTCTGGTTTGATAATATAATTCGCCTCGGAGATAAGATTCTGATTTTCGTCATATTGCAACCAAGCAAGCTGAACCATTCTTGGCCAGTTGTGCAAGTTTGTAATTGATGCATCCCTTACTTTTGGCAATCCTGTTGTTTCTATATCGAAAAATAAATACATTATTTACCCTCTCGTAACTGCATTTCATATAACGGTCTGAGGATAAAAGAAGTTTTTGCGAAGCAAAAATTTGAGTGAGTGCCGTAAAGCACGAACCTTTTATGCTTTGTTATATGCCGTTCGTAATCCATTCTTTTGTCCTCGTCATAGCATTTAGGATAGTTCTTTTATCACTTTCATTTATTTCATCTGCATCAAGATGTTGTACTAGCCATAAGCCACTTTCTTTAATTTGCTTCTTTGGAGAATGCCCTCCTAACCAATTACTTGATGGTCTGCACAATTTACAATGCGCTACCGTTCCAATGAGAGAGCTCTCAAGCCCTCCCTCAGCTCCCATCCTTTTCATTCGCTCATCTGCTATAATGAACCTAAAAGAGAACTTCTCTCTTAGTATTCTTGTAATTTCCGATTCAACCTTTTTCTCTTTCTGAATATCTCGAAAACGTCCATATTCCTCTCGATTTCTTCTGGTTGTAAAATCTATCTCCCATATTTTCAGATAGTCATCTTTTGTTTTATTTAACAAGGCTCTTCCGATATTCTTCCTGAAAATGCTTCTTTCGTGCGGGGCAGGCTTAGTAGCATTAAAATTCATCTTCGATTTATCCAAAAGAAAGTGTTCCTTTATACGACTTCTAAAATTCCCGTCCTTATGTGTGCCAATTCTTACTATCCGTGGTTTATACCCTCCATGTCCCCAAATTTCCCCACTTTCGTAAAAGAAATATATCCCATTTTCAGGCAGTTTTCCCAATTTGAAAGGAAACTTAATTAATGGCAGTTGTTCTAATTGTTCGTGTAACCACTTACATAGTTCTGACATTTTTACCTCCCCCTATACAATCGCTCTGATATGAGTACATAGTTTTACTTTGCCTTTTAGTCTAGTTTCTTGTAATAACCTCTTATACAAAGGATGAAAACGCCCAGGGTTGTAGTAAAACCATATTTCATCATAGTCTTTGAGTTTTTGGTCAAAATCATTTACAAGATTCCTGAATTCCTGCTCTGTAACTGTGTCAGGATCTTTCTCATACCACTCGTATTTTATGTTAGGCAACCAAACACCGTATAAATCTGAAAAAATAGCCCAATTGACCTTCTTCTCTTTACATTTGCTCATAAAACGTTGAGTTGGAGTTGCTGTGTATAACTTATCTGGAGTTACTTTATAACCACTATTTTTTAATAAGTTGTCCTTTTTGGCTGAACAGTGAGTAATATAAATTCTCATCTCATTACCTCTAAGCTACGAATGGCGGACAACGTTCTGAGTTTTTACGACATCCAACCACTTGTTTGACGCTCGCAAGCTCGCTACAAGTGGTCGGATGTGTTCGAGGGCATAAGTCCGAGACCCGAGACGCCCGTTAAGGGCGCGAAGTGTAAAAACTCTGTTGTACGCCGTTTTCGACATTTTTATATTTTTCTAGCTCTCAATGAAAAAGTATATGGTATTTTACCCTTGTATTTTTCCAAATACCGCCATCCATTCTTATCTTCTACCATTCCTTTAAATCCATTAAAAAATAGTTTATCATATTCATTAAATAGCTCAATTTGTAATCCATTTTCTATTAATGCATTTATAATATCACTCAAGCTCCATGTCCATTCATAAGCTTTATTTTTTGGTATATATGTTTGATCAGAATAATCTGGCCAATCATCATCAAAACAAATTGGTTCATTTTGATTGAAATATGAATATTTTACTTTAAGATCATTTTCAATTATGTCATCAAAAATGTTTATTATTGGATGTGTTTCTATAATATAAAATATTCCATCCTTTTTTAAATAATATGAAATAATTTCAGCCCATTTTTTTATATCACTGATCCAGCACAATACTCCCTTCGAAGTATAAACAATATCATATTTTTGATTTAATTTATTCTTTAAATCAAATACACTAGAAATAATAAATTTAACACCAGTACCAATTTCATTATTTAGTTTCTTTGCAATTTCAATTGATTTTTCTGAAAAATCTACTGCTGTTACATTAGCACCATCTAAGGCTAAAGATATACTATCAGTTCCAATATGGCATTGAAGATGTAATAAGCTTCTATTTTTTATTGGATAAAATTCATCTTTTTGTATTTCATCAATTTGTGATATTTTATTTTTTAAACTGTTTATATCATAAGATTTCTCATGAATAGGAGCTATTTCATCCCAAAATATTTTGTTTAATTTTTCTGCTTCTTCACTTTTCATCTTTTTTTCTCTTATTTTTATGTCGAAAATGGCGCACAACTACTAATAGACGCATTACTGCGTTTATCCTTCCAAAATGGCATAATACCCGCAATATTGCGGATATCTCTTACTATAGTTTAGTTACTTTTGAGACTAAATTATCCAATGGACTTTTGATTCTACCTAAATCTTTATTACTTACATGGGTGTATATTTCAGTTGTTCTGCTACTCTTGTGACCCAAAAGTTCCTGAATATATCTCAAATCAGTTCCACTTTCTAAGGATTCTAGCTTTGTTAAAGTAGTATAAGAAATATCGGCTTTCCTTGCAAGAACCGTCTTGTGTATGTCTTGTGCAAGTCTTATGTAAGCCCCTTTTCCTTCGAAATTCCTTTATGTTATCATCAACCATATTTTATCCTCCGCACCGTAAAAATCCTCCATTTAAGGCGAGGATATAAGGTACATTGACCGCAAGGTCAATAGTTATTTAAGGCGTTGTTTGCTGTTCAGTATATTGACGAATGATTGTAATTGGAGCACCAAAACAAGAGCCTGCAAAATAAAAAGGGAGCTAGTGGACACCTTTCTAGTATTTTTCTAAAAGTTCGTGGTGGTCTTTTTCTCCATCAAATTCAATTAATTCAGATTCAAAATATTTGCAAACCTTTTCAAATATTGTATAGTAAATATCATGTTAAAACGATGTGCTTACAAATTTGAATTAAAACCAAACAGTGGGCAAGCTAAAAAGATGTCTCAATTTGCCAGTTGTAATCGTCTTGTTTGGAATAAGGCTCTTGCCATTCAAAAAGAAAAGCTTAGTAAAGAAAAGAAAATATATAAGTATCGACAATTAGCAAGTATGCTTGTTGAGTGAAAAAAAGAACACAAATTTTTAGCAGATACGCATTCTCAAACATATCAGCAAACATTAAAAAGCCTTGACAGGGCCCTAAGAGATGCTTTTAACAAAAAGAATCCTAAAAAGTTTCCTGTATTTGCCAAAAAAGGATTAAAAGACAGTTTCCACTATCCTCAGGGTTTCAAAGTCCAGCAACATAACTCAAGAATATATTTGCCTAAAATTGGCTGGATATGTTACAGAAATTCAAGAAATATTGAAGGAACTGCTAAGAATATAACTGTTTCAAGGAATTGTGGCAAATGGTATGTATCTGTTCAAGTTGAAATTGAAGTACCAGAACCTAAATGTAGCTCTAAAAATGTTGTAGGAATAGATGTTGGCATTGCTAAATTTGCTACAATGTCTAACGGTGAAATGATAGAACCTTTAAACTCTTTTAAGAAACATGAAAAAAGGCTCGCTTTTCTTCAAAGAGGACTGGGCAGAAAACAAAAGTTTTCAAATAACTGGAAAAAACATAAAGAAAAAATATCCAAACTACATTTTAAAATCGCTAATGTCCGAAAAGACTTTCTTCATAAAATGACCAATAAAATCAGCAAAAACCACGCTGTGGTTGTCATGGAAGATTTAAAAGTCAGCAATATGAGCAAATCAGCAAGAGGGACAAAGGAAAATCCAGGAAGAAACGTCAAAGCCAAGTCCGGCTTAAATCGTTCTATCCTGGATCAAGGCTGGTTTGAGTTTAGAAGACAGTTAGAATACAAGCTTAAATGGAGAGGTGGACACCTTGAATTAGTTGATCCCAAACATACAAGTCAGAAATGCTGCAGGTGCGGTCATACTGAATCAGAAAACAGAACCATCCAGGCTAAGTTTGAATGTAAAAACTGCGGACACTGGGAAAATGCAGATATAAACGCAGCTAAAAACATATTAGCGGCAGGGCTTGCCGTTTTTGCCTGTGGAGGATATGGCGTTAGCCAGCCGATGAAGCAGGAATCCACCATGAGTAGGGTACAGGTTTCGGAATGTGCCTAGTTGGAATCACCTTGCTTTAGCAAGGGGAGGATGTCAACTGTGATATTATTTCCAGACTTTTATCTACCTAAAAAAATAAGGTGGTAGAAGAAGGTGGTAAGAGAAAAATAAACGTCATCAAATTTCATAGAAACTTAATGACGCTTATACTTATAAAATATAATAAATTATTAGACAATTGTCAATATACAATCAATATTTAGCCATCTACATTTTAAAAATACACGCCTAAAATATTTTCATTCATTGTTGTTATATTGCGAAATATATCATGAGTATCTTTGAAAAGTACATCGTAAAAAATTTTATCAATATCACAATATCATCTAATTCTTTTCGCTAAGTCTTTCATATATGTCTTGCTTGATTCTTGATAATAATCTGGATAAATTGTATTATTTCTAAAGCGCCGGAGTGGCGGAATAGGCAGACGCGCTGGACTCAAAATCCAGTGAACCGCGAGGTTCGTGTCGGTTCGACCCCGACCTTCGGCACCAGTAAAAAATATGATAATACCTATACTATCTACTATAAATATCAGGAAATCATTAAACAATATAATTTTATAAAGCAAGGATATGCGCTAATCTGTATAAATCTTCGTCTATGTTTTTCTTTGCCTCAAGAATATCTTCAAATTTAGACGTTTCTATTTTCATACTCTTAATTCCTATCATACAGTCGCTCTCACCTTGCAGTAAGAGGTCTACAGCCTTTTTACCAAACTCAGCTGCAAGTATCCGGTCCATTGCAGACGGAGAACCTCCTCTTTGTATATGGCCCAGTACCGAGATTCTCACTTCGTGACCCACAAGCAATTTAATAGAAGATGCAACATCGCTTGCGCTGGCTGTTCCTTCTGCAACTATAATTAAAGTATGTCTTTTACCCTCTCTGTGGTGCTTGATCTCATTGGCCATTTTAGCTAAATCAACCTTTATTTCAGGAATCAATATATAGTCAGCGCCACATGCAATTCCCGTATTTACTGCAATCATCCCTGAATCTCTTCCCATTACTTCTATTACAAATATCCTGTCATGTGAAGATGCCGTATCTCTGATTTTTGACATGATATCAATTATTACATTAAGGGCGGTATCAAATCCAATACTATAATCAGTGCCCGCAACATCATTATCTATAGTTACCGGAATACCCACAACTTGAATCCCTTGCTTGTGAAGTTCATGAGCGCCCCTGAACGAGCCATCCCCGCCAACTACTACCAACCCTTCTATCTTGTTTTTTTTTAGATTATTTATAGCTTCCTTCTGGCCTTCCCTGCATTTGAATCTCTCCGATCTGGCTGAATAAAGTATTGTTCCCCCTCTGTCAATAATTCCACCAACCGCATTTAAATCCAGCACTTTAAAATCATTATTGATTAATCCTTTAAAACCCTCATAGAACCCGTAAACTTCCAGATTATTATATATTGCATATCTCGTAACTGTCCTTATAACCGCATTCATCCCACCGGCATCTCCGCCACTGGTCAACAGCCCAATCCTTCTTTTTTCTCCCACTAAAATCACTCCTCTATTTTCTTCTGTTTTTTAATTCATCAAATAATTCATTTAAAGTAATCCTCTTTTCAACCATCAAGACCAGTAAATGATAAACAAGGTCAGCTATCTCACTTACCATATCCTGTTTTTCCTGATGTTTTGAAGATAAAATAACCTCCATACTTTCTTCACCGAATTTCTTTATTATTTCATCCAATCCCTTTTTATGCAGAGAGTAGGTGTAAGAATCAGAAACCTTATTTTTAATTCTACTTTCAATAACGCTGTACAGCTCATCAAGTATATTTTGTTTTGAGTTCTCTTTGAAATATTTTTTAAAATCTAAATTACTGTCAATATTTTCCAGAGTCCTGTAAAAGCAGCTTCTCATCCCGGTATGACAGGCATTTCCTATCTGTTCCACACTAACAAGCAAGGCATCCCCGTCACAATCATACTTTATTTCTTTTATTTTCTGTATATTTCCCGAGGTCTCACCTTTATTCCAGAGCTTTTTTTTTGTTCTGCTCCAGAACCAGGTTGTTCCTGTGCTCAGGCTTTTTTTAAGAGATTCTTTATTCATATAAGCCAGCATAAGAACTTCTTTTGTTTTATAATCCTGGATTACAGCCGGGATTAGACCGGTATTTTTATTCTCTTCTATATTAATTTTTTTACCCTTTTTCATAATTCCTTAATTCCTTTTTATTCATCTAATCATTTAAATTTTTAATATTATCAATACTTAGAAATTAAATATCAATATTGCTGTAAAATAATACCGGACTCATATCATTACACTTATTCCTTCAGATTTTAAATACTCCTTAGCTTCTCTTATTGTATATTGTCTGTAATGAAAAATTGACGCTACCAGAACTGCATCAGCATTGGCATATTTAATTACATCTCTTAAATGTTCCAGTTTTCCAGCTCCACCTGAAGCTATAACCGGTATGTTTACAACAGATGTAACTGCGCCGGTAAGGTCTATATCATAACCATCCTTCGTTCCGTCCTTGTCCATACTTGTAAGCAATATTTCACCTGCTCCAAGCTCTTCTGCCCTTTTTGCCCAGTCAACTGCATTCATACCGGTAGGAGTTCTTCCTCCATTTATACATACCTCCCAGAAATCTTTATTCTTATATTTTGCATCAATGGCAACCACTATACATTGACTCCCAAAAATCTTTGAAGCTCTATTTATTAAAGAAGGATCCCTGAATGCGGATGTGCTTATTGAAATCTTATCAGCGCCTTTTTGTAATATTTCCCGTATATGTTCTATCCTGCTTATACCTCCACCTATAGTAAATGGTATAAATACTTTTTCAGCAGTTTTACTTGCAAGATCAACTACTGTTTTTCTCCTTTCATGGGAAGCTGTTATATCTAAAAATACAATTTCATCAGCGCCCTCCTTATCATAAAAAGCTGCCAGCTCTACCGGATCACCCATATCCTTTATATCCACAAATTTTATACCTTTTACTACTCTTCCCTTATCCACATCCAGGCAGGGAATTATTCTTTTAATTATCATTTTCCCAGTCCAATCTCTATTGTTTTTCTTAAATTAATTTTAGCTTTTTCTTCGTATAAAGCTTTTCCTATTATTATTCCGCTAACCCCCAAATTTTCCATTTTTTTTAAATTAATTATATCCTTCAGGCTCCCGATTCCCCCGGCAACTATAAATTTCATTTTAGAACTTTCTAAAATTTTCTTAATAAATTCAAAATTAACACCCTTAAGTGTGCCATCCCTTGATATATCGGTAATAACTACTTCCGTTACACCTAATTTTTCCACTTTTTCTATAAATTCAAATATGCTGCCTTTAGATTTTTTTCGCCAGCCATTTTTAAAAATCATTCCATTTCTACCATAATCAAGACTCAAAATCACCCTGCTTCTATAATCTGAGATGCTCTTCTTTAAGAAATCTATATCTTCTATAGCTCTGGTTCCCAGAATAACTTTATCTATACCGTTTCCAAGAACCTTTTTGATTGCTTCAGAATTTCTAATTCCTCCTCCATACTGTATTTTTATATCTATTTTCTGTTTTATTTTAAATGCTACTTTCAGATTCTCTGTCTTGCCGGTTCTTGCGCCATCCAGATCAACAATATGCAGCCATTCTGCCCCTTTCCTTTTCCATTTTTCTGCTACTTCAACTGGACTGTCAAAATATTTTTTTTGGGTATCAAATTTACCTCTGGTCAGTCTTACACAGGCACCGTCAATCAAATCTATTGCTGGTATTATTATCATTAACCTTTTTCCTTTACCATATTACAAAAATTTTCCAGCAGTCTTTAAACTGCCAGCGCTTTTGCGTTACTTATAACTCTTGCATTGCTGGTTACTATGACATTAGCGCCAATCCTACTAAAAGCATTTTCCACACTGCTGATATTACCCATATTATAATTTATTACTGCAATATAAATAGTTAATCCTGTGTTATACCCCAATCCGATATTTTATTTTTGATTTATCATTAATGTTACTTATCTAAAACCGGTCTTTTATTTTACAACCTACATTAAACCTTTAGTTGAAGGTATGGTACCGGTTCCTGACTTCCTGCTTGCATTATGGAGAACAATACCAAAAGCTTTAAAGATTGCTTCTATGATATGGTGAGAGTTTAACCCAGTATTTTTATTTATATGAAGATTTATAAAACTGTTACTGACAAGAGCTCTGAAAAATTCTTCAATTACGATGGTCTCTATTCCATCAAGTTTCTCATATTCTATATCAACATTATATCTCAGATAAGCTCTTCCTCCTATATCAATGGATACAGTTACCTCTGTCTCATCCATCGGTAATAAGATATATCCGAATCTTTTAATTCCTCTTTTATTTTTCAGGCAGTCAAAAATAGCTTTACCCAGACAAATGCCTACATCTTCTATTAAATGGTGGCAACCCGCCTTCAGATCACCGGAAGCCTGGAGTTTCATATTAAAATTGCCATGTCCGGTAAAGCTTTCAAGAATATGATTGAAAAAAGGTATCGAGGTCTCTATATCAGCAATTCCACTGCCATCCAGATTAAATTCAAGTTTTATGTCAGTTTCTTTAGTCTTTCTAATTATTTTTGTTTTTCTTTCCATTTCTATTTTTTTATTTTATTACATTTTTAATGTTATTTACAAAATTTCTTATTAAATCATATTTAATCCTATAACTTGTAATATTTGCAATCAATCTGGTTGTTGAAACAACAATTTCTTCCATTTCCATCAAATTATTCTCTTCCAGTGTCTTACCGGTGGAAGTTATATCCAGTATCTCGTCAGCAATTCCTAAAATAGGCGCCAGCTCTACCGAACCATGCAATTTTATTATTTCTACCTGTATACCTTTCCGATCAAAATATTTTTTTGCAATGTTTGGATAACTGGTAGCAACTTTTATAGAACCAAAATGCCCGTAATGTTCTTTTACTTTCCGGGCACAATCTTTTAGGGTGGCTAAAATTATCCTGCATTTTCCATTTTTTAAATCCAGCAGTTCATACACATTACTTTCCTTTTCCAGCAGGACATCTTTTCCTGAAAAGCCGATATCACAAGCCCCGTATTCAACATATACCGGAACATCCATTGGACGCGAGAGGACATATTGTATTGAATCCTCTCCGGAATATATAAAAAGCTTCCTGTTTTTTTCCATCAAGGGCTCTATATCATATCCTGCTTTTTTTAATATATCCAGGCACTGGTCAAACAAATATCCTTTTGGAACGGCGATTTTAATTCCTTTTTTCATTTTTAAACTCTTTTAAAAATTCGCTTACCTTTTTTACTTTCTTCATATTCTTATTAAGATCAGTTATTTTAACATTTTCTAAGTCCGGTTCAACTTCAACAAGTAAATCACAATCTTTTTCTCTGGCAAAATCTTCCAGGCGGGATATATCTTCATAAGATAATTCTACAATAATATCACTGTGGCGCAACTTGCGGGCTATTCTGATTAATTCCAGGTTATTTTTATTATCCTGGCACTTAAGCAAAATCTTTAATCTTTCTCTTAGGTCCATTTTCTCTATAGCTTTGTGAGCTAAATCAATATCCAGAGCGAATCCAGTGGCAGGAATATCCAATCCAAATTTTTTTATTAGCCCATCATACCTTCCACCACTACCCAGGATATCAGTTACACTTGAACAGTAAACCTCAAATAAAAGTCCGGTGTAATAATCAAAATCCCTTATAATACTGAAATCAGTTATAAGATAACCTCTACAGTCCAGTTTTTCTAATATATCATATATTTCCTTGAGATAATTAAAACTTTTAATTACTTTTTGTTCTTTTATTTTCGAAACTAAACTGCATATTTTCTCAATATTGCTCTCCGGCTGTATTAATTTCATAAAAATCTCTGCTTTGTCTTTATTTTTTTTATTCAGAAAATTTTCCAGCGCAACAAAGTTCTTTATAGCAATTGTCCTTCTAATATATTCCCTATCTCTTTGGTTGAGTTTAAACCAGTCACATAATCCTTCAATAAACTCAACATATCCAAGCCCGATCTTATAATCACCTAGATTCAATCCATTTAAAATATTTATTAATATAACCAGAATCTCTACGTCTGACATCATAGCATTTGATGAGCCAATAAACTCCAGACCTGCTTGATTGTAGACTCTCCTTACACCCTTTTGAATATCTGATTGCCTGAAAGAATCTGCAAAATAACAAAATCTTACCGGCAGCTGGCTTTTTTTTATTCTCATCCCTGTAAGTCTCGCTATAGGTATGGTCATATCAGTTCTAAGAGACAGTGGACTCCCGTCAACATCAAAAAAGTTAATTAGCTTATTTTCCCAATTTTTACCGACTCCGATTGAAATATTTTTTGTATATTCGATCGCTGGAGTTTTAACTTCACCATAACCCCATAATTTAAACTCTCTTTCTATTATTCTTTTTATGTTATTTCTCTCTCTTGATTCAGGCGGAAATATATCCCGTAATCCGAATGGTAATTTAAAAACCTGATTATCTTTTTTATTCTCAAACATATTTTCCCCAAATTACTATATATAAAAAATGTATTTTATCACAATAAAATATTTTAAAAAAAGGTTTAATTTTTAAAATTCTTCTAATATTCTGTCAAGTCTGCCCTTTTCACTAACAGGTTTATAATCCTGGTCAACTGTTAAATTTTTACCATCAATAAACATAGTTCTGATTGCGCCTTTTGCTGCCTTTACTCCACATAAGTGCGGAGCATCCAGTATACCTATCTTTATTGCCTTAGAAATTATAGCAGGAGATATTAAAGGATCCTTGCATTTATTATCTTTATCCAATTTCTTTATTTTATCAATAATCAATTTGGCATCCGCAATTAATTCTTCTTTTCTTTGCCCAACCCTTTCATCCAATTTCATATCAGGGCAACCATATATATAATTCTCTATGACTTTTTTTGTTATCTTTACACTTTCTATAATATCTTCAGGTTTTGCAGCGTGATCTGCTTCACAATATGCAACAACATGTACAATATCGGGATCCAGCTGCATCTGAAGCAGAGTTGAAGAAGCAAGCTGACCTTTCCCCTTATCAAAATCAGTTGGATAGCTGTACAATCCTGACCTGGTTTGCCTGATTGTTGTAAAATTTTTATCATGAAGAGATTCTATCAGTTCCACTTTAGCTAACATTTTTGCCAAATCCATTGTAAATGAAGTTTCCGGAGGAGTGTTAAACATATACTGGGAAACATAAACTTTCACTCCCATCATTTTAGCATTATAAGCAGCAATATAAGCAGCTGCTACTGCGATGGAATCAGGAGAGTAACGCAAGCTCCAATGGTGAGACTCATTGACTTCTACCGGTACATCTCTCTGGCCATGCCATTTCATTACTGATTGATTTTCAGCAATTGACTCTTCCACTTTTCTTTCGCTTCTATTGTCAAGCTCATTATACCAGCAGAGAGGAACAGCACACCACGCATTATTAATATTATCCAGAAGAACCTTTGCCATTTTTATAATATCATTTGTACCACTATAGCATCGTAGTAGCGGATAATTGCCTGTCCTTGATGCAAGATAAAGACTTTTAAAATCCTTTTCACTCCTAAGGGGGACTCCTCCAGCGCCATTTTGTTTTATATCCATTTTTTCAGGATGAAAAAAGAACTCCTGCGTATTTTGATCCGGACCGATTGATATTACATCCACCAGTCCACTGAGTGAAATCCTCTTTATTCCTTCCAGCGTTTCATTTAATGTCGGCCTTCCGAAATGATGTCTCATTACAGGTAAAGGCTTTCTGTACTTAATTCTTTCTAAAAGACTCTGAGGAGGGATTTCACTGCAAATTTTTACTTTCTTTTTACTTAAATAACTTTCAATTTCTTCTATGCTTTCTTCACCTGTAAAAATAACATCAAAAATACCAAGCTTCTTTGCAACTTCAGCTACCGGCTTTGTCCCTCCCAGTATAAATTCTATTTTTACTCCCCCTAATTTTTCTACTATTTTTTCTTTAAATTCCTTTAATATTGGAAGAGCGCTCTCCGGCGAAAGACGGTAACTTATGGCTATTATATCAGGATTATATTTTTCTATTTCTTTTTTTAATCTATCAATTGTACAGGCAGAACCTAAGAATTTAGTGCTGTAATCATACTTACTGGCTAAGTTTAAAAAATTTAATATTCCTGCAACATGTACGCAGCTTCCCACACAAGAACCTAATATCTTCTTCATAACTTTATAGCTATTTCTTTCCTTTAATCAGTATATTTCTTATCTGGCTTAAATCCAATCCCTCCAGGCCTAACCTTGAAAGATTCCTTCCACTCTCTCTGAAATCTTTTTTAAATATTGAATTGGCTATATCAATAAGTGAATCAATTACCCTTGTCTTCAGCCCAAATATTTTCCCGAATTCAGAAATAGGCACCAGACTCATGGGAACATCCTCCGTTATATATCTGACATTTATAGTTCTCGGAGCCATTATTCCCACATATCCGGGATTACTATGTATTGCATCAAAAAGATTATCTTCTACTACATTGTAAGCCATTGACAGCCATTCAATGGCAGAATATACATTGGCGCACTTTAATTTTCTTGCCACCATTACTCTTTCCTTATCTACTGCCTCCAGGATTTTTGCCACAGATTGGGTAACCCCTTCTATATAAAATTGAAAATTTCCCAGGGTAGACTCGATCCTGCTCAGATTAAGTATAGTAATTGATGGATGAAATACTGCGCCCATATTATTAAAGCTAGTTTCAATAACACTGGCAGCAGGGATAAATTCAGGAAATGCCACATTTAATTTTTTAACTACCATTTCAGTTTTTCTAGAAGGTATTGCAGCCACCGGTATTGCCTGTTTTATTCTAAATATTCTTGCTGCAGCCGGACCCATACCTCTACTTGCATATATAAAAGTCTGCGCTTCAGCTATGGTAACATCCTTCTTGTTACCCTCTTTTCGCAAAATATTTAAAAATTCCAGTGCCCCACATGTTCTTCCCGGATTTAGAACTACAATCTGTTTCTCATTTAAAAAAGGCGCACATCTCTGGGCAATAGAAATATGACCATTTGCCGGCACAACCACCATAATTATATCTACACCCCTTATTGCTTTCTCCATGTCACTGGTTACTACATTAAGCTTGCCAAAACCTTTTACCTCGCCTTCCAGCTCAATCCCCCGCATTTTCTTTATTGGCTGGATTCTTGAAAATGTTCTATTATATAAATTAACTGTAAACCCTTTTATCGCCATATGTGCTGCTATGGCTTTCCCTCCATGACCAGCTCCCACAACTGCAAATTTTAAATCATGCATGACAGCTCCTTTCGGCATTTTTATATACTTACATCCTATCCCAGCTAATTTTATCTGAAAATACTTCCCTGAGGCTCTCTTTAAGAGATTGATTTAAATTTATCCGGTAGCTGGATGGAAGTTTATAAATTCTTTCTATATCCTTTCCATTTTCACCTGTTACCTTAAACTCTACTTCATCAGATCCGGGATATTTTTTTAATATATCATAAAACATATTGATAAAATTCTTATCCATATCCCTCTTTCTTGCAGCAAAAATAACTTTATTATTTTTATCACCTATAAGCTCTTCTTGATTTTTATCTATTCTTTTATTTTTTTCCAATTCTTCTATTTCGTTGGCGATAATCTTTATCTGATCTTCTTTTTTATCTAATTTACCTTTAATTTTTACAATCTTTTCTTCTGAAATAACTTCCCTGTACTTACCAAGAACTGACGGGAATACAATTACTTCTACGCTGTCACTGATATCCTCTATGCCTACAAAACACATCTGCTGGCCTTTTTTTGTAAATATAATTTTTACTCTGGTTATAATTCCACCAACAGCAATATTAGTTTTATCTTCTATACTGCTCAAAGCTTCTATTGGAGTCAGCTTGAAAAGGGAATCTTTATATTCAAACAAAGGGTGCCCTGAGATATAAAGGCCCAGCATTTCTTTCTCAAAATTTAATAACTCTTTTTTTGAAAATTCCTTAAATTGTTCCTCTGTTTTGTAGACTCCATCCAGTAATATTTTCTCTCCCCTTCCACCATTGAAATCAAATAATGAAAACTGGCCAATGTCTCTATCTTTTTTAATCTTTAAAGTCTCTTCTATAATTTTTTCATAATTCTCTAAAAGATATTTCCGGCTCTGGCCTAGAGAATCAAATGTTCCACTTTTTATTAAGCTCTCAAGGGTTTTTTTATTTAATACGCTACTGTCAACTCTCTGGCAAAAATCTATAAATTTTTCAAATTTACCGCCTTTCTTTCTCTCCTTTTCTATACATTCAATAACGTTAGTCCCAACATTTTTTATAGCTGACAAGCCAAATCTGATAGAATTTCCCACCACAGTAAAATCGGTGAAACTTCCATTGATATCCGGCGGTAGGACTGTAATACCCATTCTTCTGGTTTCATTAACATATTGAGCTACTTTTTCCTGGCTGCCCATTCTGATACTGAGCAGCGCTGCCATAAATTCCACAGGATAGTTAGCCTTAAGGTAAGCAGTCTGGTATGAAATCATCGCGTACGCAGCACTGTGAGACTTGTTAAATCCATATTCAGCAAAATGATTTACAAGTTTAAATATTTTTAGTGAAATTTTTTCATCTATCCCTTTGTTTTTAGCGCCCTCTATAAATTTACTTTTCTGTTTGGAAAGTAAACTCCTCTTTTTCTTGCTAATGGCTCCTCGCAGGATGTCTGCTTCTGACATACTGAAACCAGCCAGTTCTGACGCTATTCCCATAACCTGTTCCTGATATAGAATAATTCCATAAGTACTTTCAAGAATTTTTTCAAGAGATGGGTGCAGATAGTTTATTTTCTTTCTCCCATTTTTACTTTCTACGAAATCTCTAACCATTCCACTTTTAAGAGGACCGGGTCTATATAATGCCAGAAGCGCTATCAAGTCTTCAAATTTGGTTGGTTTTAAGTTTATTACCAGTTCCCGCATTCCCGAGCTTTCAAGCTGGAATACTCCCAGGCATTCACCTTCACACAACATATTAAAAGTTTTTTTATCGTCCGCACTAATATTATTAATATCTATATCTATATTTTTGGTTTTATTAATTAAAAATAAGGTTTTGTCTATTAGTGATAGTGTTTTCAATCCCAGAAAATCCATTTTAAGTAGCCCAATTTTTTGAATATCCTCCATTTTATATTGGGTTACAATATCACCTTCATTCTCTTTTTGTATGGGTGTATAGTTGTAAAGATCCTCTGAGGAGATTACAACTCCTGCAGCATGGATTGAATCCTGTCTGGATATTCCCTCAAGTGAAGTCGCAGTATCAATTACTTCTCTTATTTTTTTATCATTTTCATAAACTTCTTTTAAATCCGGGACCAAATTTAATGAGTTTTCGATTGTCACATTTAATTCCATCGGGATCATCTTCGCTATCCTGTCTACTTCAGCATAAGGCGCTTCCATTACTCTTCCTGCATCCCTTATAGCCTGTCTGGCAGCCATTGTTCCAAAAGTAATTAGCTGGGCAACCCTTCTGTCACCATATTTTTGAGAAACATACCTGATAACTTCATTCCTCTTCTCATAACAAAAATCTATATCAATATCAGGCATACCTTTACGTTCTTCATTTAGAAATCTTTCAAATAAAAGTCCATACTTTAAAGGTTCGATATCCGTTATACCCAACAGATAAGAAACTATGCTGCCCGCTGCTGAACCTCTTCCCGGTCCTACTCTTATGCTATTATTCCTGGCAAATTTAATAAGATCCCAAACTATCAGAAAATATTCCGAAAAACCCATTTTCTCTATGACTTCCAGCTCTTTTTGTATCCTTCTATCAATCTCCTTAGTAATACTCTGGTATCTTTTTTTAGCACCTTCATAGCATAATTTTTTTAAATATTCATCTGCGCTATAGTCGTCAGGAACCCGGAAAGATGGTATCAGGTTCATATCAAACTTTATATTTACATTACATCTATCGGCAATCTTTAGTGTGTTTTCAATGGCACCCGGGAATTCTTTAAAAATCTCGTTTATTTGATCATAACTTTTAAAATAATATTCATCTGTGGGAAACCTCAGGCGGCCGGGTTCATTTATAGTGGAGCCAGTCTGGATACAGAGCAGGACATCATGAGCTTTACTATCTTCCTTGTTTAAATAATGCACATCATTTGTAGCCACTAATGGAATACTATATTCTGAAGATAACTCCGATAAAGCCTTGTTTACTTTCTTTTGATCTGGTATACCGGAATCCTGCAGCTCTAAAAAAAAATTATTCTTCCCGAAAATATCTATATATTCCTCTAAAATTTTTTTTGCACTTTTGGTTTTATCCAGAATAATACATTTTGGAATCTCGCCGGCAATACAGCCACTCAATGCAATTATACCCTGGTTAAACTCCCTGAGCAGCTCTTTATCCACTCTTGGTTTATAATAAAATCCCTCTAAAAACCCCAGGCTGACCAATCTCATCAGATTCTGATAACCCCGGTTATTTTCAGCCAGTAGAGTCAGATGGTAAGAAGTTTCTTCCTTTTTTTCTCTTTCCGATTGCTTATCCCATCTACTTTTCGGGGCCAGATATACTTCACAGCCAATTATGGGTTTTATTCCTGATTTTTTTGCCTGGGTGTAGAATTCAATAGCACCATACATAACTCCATGATCGGTTAATGCTAAAGCAGGCATATTGAACTCGCAGGCTCTCTCGATTAATTTTTTTATTCTTGAAGCACCATCTAATAAGGAGTATTCGCTATGGACATGCAAATGGACGAAATTGTCTATTTTCATTCTAACAGAATCTAGTAATTCTTTTTGACTAAGATTTTCAGTCTAAATATTTCCTAAACTTAAAAAACCACTCTATATAACTCTTCAAGAGAAGTCAATCCTTCTGCCACTTTATAGGCTCCGGCCTCAAGCAGAGTTTTCATTCCTTCTTCTATGGCAACATCCCTAATTTCGTCAACACCTTTTCTTTCCAGAAGTATTTGTCCTATTTTTTCTTTTTTATAATCTATATTAACCATAATCGTCCTAAAAATTTTTTATTAACTATTATTATAATATATCTTAAAAAATATTACACACATACTATTAAAAGCTAATTTTTTACCATAAATATAAAAACTTTTACTTTAAGTAGATTTATTTCTTTTAATCACCCTGTTAATTACTCCGGCTACGTAACCTGCTCCAAATCCATTATCAATGTTTACAACAACTACTCCAGGGCTGCAGGAATTTAACATGGTAAGAAGCGGCGATATCCCTTTAAAACTTGTCCCATACCCCACACTTGTAGGAACTCCAATTACCGGACAATCTACCATTGAACTTACCACCCCGGGAAGTGCTCCTTCCATACCGGCAACTGCTATAATCACATTTGAGCGGTTTAGTTCATCCTTAAAACTTACCAGTCTGTGAATACCTGCAACTCCGACATCATAAATCTTTCTAACTTTATTCTTCATAAGATAACCGGTTATTGCCGCTTCTTCCGCCACACTTATATCCGAGGTTCCTGCGCATATTACAGTAATTCCTTCACTTAAGTTATCATCCGGAATATCAAGCGGTGTATAAATAATATTTGACATGGAACTGAATTCTATATTTCTAATCTCCTTTTTTAATAATTTAAAAGTTTCGATTGTGGTTCTTGTAACAAGGAGTACTGATGAATAGTTTAATATCTTTTTTGCTATCTCCAGGATTTGCTCCGGCGTCTTATTAGCCCCGTATATTACCTCTGGAAAATCCTTTCTCAGCAGGCGGTGGTGATCTATTTTTGCAAAACCGATATCTTCAAAATAAATTTCTTTAATTTTTGAGATGACATCTTCTTTATTTATTTTCTCTTCTTTGTAATCTTCAAGCAATCTTCTAATTATCTTATTTATTTCGTTTTCCATACCATTAAAAATATCATAAATATAAATAATTTTAAATTAACTTAAAAGATTCACCTAATTTATACTAAAATCGATTAATTAAAAATGCGCCTGTGTATTTTCTCCATATGTGAATTTCTTTTAAAATCCAGTCCTAAAAAAAGGAACTTACCATTAAAAGTGGAATAGTTTTCCTGAGAGGTCAACAACCAGTACTGCAGTCTGGATAGCCACTACACTAATAAGCTTTATAAGTATATTCATGGATGGACCTGCAGTATCCTTTAAAGGGTCACCCACAGTATCGCCCACAACAGAAGCTGCATGTTCAGGAGTCCCGCTTTTTCCTTCTTCTTCAATTTTTTTCTTTGCATTATCCATTGCTCCACCTGCATTCGCCATAAATATTGCATGGGCAAAACCTGAAAGAAGTGTTCCGATAATTAGTGCTATTACTCCGCCAGGGCCTAAAAATATACCCACTAGAGTTGGAATTATAAAAATTGATATTCCCGGTATTAAAATTCCCCTCTGGGCAGATTTTGTAACTATAGTAATAAATGCTTTTGGGTCTCCCTTTTCTTTTCCGGCTAGTATTCCTTTTATCTGTTTTCTTGCCTCAACCACCACTTTATTAGCTGCTTTACCCACTGCCCCTAGTAAAAGAGAGGTGAAAAAGAAGGGCATAAGAACCCCTATAAATAACCCTGCCAGTACTCTCGGGTCTCTCATAAAATCTAAAAACATTCCAACTTTTAAAAGTTCTATCTGGGAAAAATAAGCCTGTCCCAGGGCAAGGGCAGTTACTGCAGCGCTTCCAATTAAAATTCCTTTTCCGATTGCAGCAGTTGTATTTCCAACAGCATCAAGTTTATCAGTTGTTTTTCTGACCTCCGGAGGAAGCTCTGCCATCTCTGCTATCCCGCCTGCGTTATCGGATATTGGCCCAAATACATCAATTGTGACAACAAATGGAGCAGTGGCAAGCATGCCGACAGCTGCTATTGCAACGCCATATATCCCCATTTTAAAATCTACCAGACCCCTTGAGATATAAAAACAAAAAACCATAACTCCTATTACTGTTAAACCAGGAAGTATGCTTGATTCCATACCATAGGCAAGACCGTTCACCACATAAGTTGCCGGACCACTTTTTGCGCTTTCCTTTATATTTCTTGTGGGCCTGTATCTTGAATCAGTGTAAAGAAGCGTAAACAGTCCAATTAAAAATCCTGTAACTATTCCGCCTGTTGAAGCTAAAAACAAGTAATTGTACTCTGCACCCATTGTATATCTTATTATAAAATAGGATAAGATTATAATTGCCCCTCCAGTAATCAGAAGTCCGGATAAGGTTGTCGTGGTAAGAAGACTGACTGTTGCCCCTTCTTTATACCTTCTTATAATAAGTTTAATCACAAATATGGCAATAATTGAGGCTATTGCTCCTGCCGTAGCAAGAAGCATTGGTAGGAGAACACTGTTTATCATCGGAGGAGTATTTCTAAATGCAAGAAATCCCAAAAACTGCGCAGCAACTATTGAACCAAGCCATGATTCAAAGCTATCTGCTTTCATTCCCCCAACATCTCCCACATTGTCACCAACATTATCCGCAATAGTGGCAGGATTTCTGTAATCATCTTCTTTTAGTCCTGATTCTACTTTACCCACATAATCTGCTCCCATATCTGCAGCTTTAGTAAATATTCCACCGCCTGTTCTCATAAAAAATGCTGCAAAACTGGCACCAATAACAAATGTAACTGATACATTTACTACATTTTGTAAAGTTTCTATCTGGCTCACTCCACCTCTTCCATACCACCAGAAAAGGATATTAAACCAGAAAGCAGTATAAAAAAGTACCGCTACTGCCAGAAGAAGCCCTGAGGCAGAAGCTGCAGTAATTGCTATATTCATAGCTTCCCCCAGACCCTTTTCCTTTGCAGCATGAGTTACCCTGGCATTTGAAGTAGTAGATATCCACATCCCCACATAACCAATTAAAATGCTAAATCCCATACCAGTTGCAAAAGCTGGAATTGACGCAAAGTAAAGATATCCAAATTTAACCATAATACCAAGAAGCACAACCAGAACAGCGAAAAATATCAGCATTATTTTGGCCTGCTGATTAAGGTAAGCTCTACTCCCGACAAATATAGCATTAGAAATCTCCTCCATTCTTCTGGAGCCTCTGCTTTTTTTAGTAACAAGCACAGAAAAAACTATAGCCAGAATGAGCGATATACCAGAGCCAATGAAAGGAATAATTCGCAGTAACAGCAAACTTGACACAAAATACCTCCTCTAAAAGAAATCATCAAATAAATTATCAATTATTTGATAGGCTTAAATGCCTGAAAACATATTGCAATATTTTATTAAAAATACAGGGAATAATCAATCACATTTTACATTATCTTTAATCTGGCAGATTGCTATAAATGGTAAATTTTTTATCGCTGATTTAAAACATAATTGGCCATTTTCTTAAATACCCGGACTTATCTATAATTTCTATAACTCTTTTTATTTCATCATAAGTTACCCCGGAAATTCTGGCTATTTTACTAACAGAGTATTTTTTCTCCAAACCATACAATATAATATCAAGTTTCCTGTAAGAAATCCCTATCATATCCTCATCTATAATTCCCGGTAAAATATCAGGGCTGGGGGCTTTATTTACAATATAATCAGGCAATTTCAAATAATCTGCCATAGCAAATATTTGTGTTTTATAAAATGAGATTACAGGCATAATATCTGCTATACCGTCGCCATATTTTATAAAATAGCCTATCATCCATTCACTTTTATTAGCACATCCGACTAGTAGATAATTATTAAGCTCCGCATAATAAAAAAGTAATGCGCTCCTCACTCTGTTCTTTATTCTGCAATAAGCAAGCCCCCTGCAAAGCTCCTTATTTGAACTCCCGGTAAGATTAGAAATATACAGATCTTTACCCAGGCTTTCGGAAATAGACTTTCTTTTTCTAGTTATATATTTTTCAACAATACTTTTTTTGAATAAAAATGATGGAGGATACATTCTGTAAATCCCGATCAAGGATAAAATAAGTGTGATTTTTTTATTTATGTATCTTATTTTTAGTTCCTTTGCAAGTCTTATAGCATCTTTTACATTCTTTGAATCTGAATCCCTTTCAGGAAGTATTACCGCTAAAACATTTTCATTTCCTATTGCCTCAGAGCATAATTTTAAAACAACTGCGGAATCAAGTCCTCCGCTGAGCCCTACTACTGCTCCATCTTTTTTAAGCTTTGCTACATATCCTCTGATGAAATCTTTTATATTCTCTGTATTTGATTTCAAATCAATATCCAGAATGTTATTAATAGTATCCTCCCTATTTTTTAAAAACATTACAAATATTTACCATTATAGCAACAGAAAAATATTTGAGAAACTAATAACACTAAAAGAAATTTTTCAAAATTTGGCATTATTTTTTTTCTTTACTATCTTATAATCCTCAAACAAATGCATATAGCAAAGTAATTTTACAATGGCTGTCCTGAAGGATTAATTTGCTGCAATAGAGTTTAAATAATTATGAGCAAGCCTTGTAGGCTCGGGTATTCTGAATTTAGATACAGATAATGTATATTTGATTGCAGATTCAAGACAGATTTTATTTCCAACAGAAACAAATACAGGTTTTGTATCATACCTGGTTCTTACCGCAGCGCCGATGATTTCATCGCTGTCAGTAATATAACAATAACTCCCTTTCTCTTTATCCAGGGATAAATCATCATACTGTCCACAAAGTTTTTTCTTTGCGCAACCAATTGAAGGCAGATTTAAAATAATTCCCATATGTGAAGCAAGACCCAGCCTTCTTGGGTGCGAGTAGCCATGTCCGTCAAAAAAAGCAAGATCAGGGATATTCTCAATTTGCCCAAAACATCTTTCTATCACAGGTCCTTCCCTGAAAGACAGTAACCCTGGTATATAGGGAAAATGTGGTTCGGACTGGCAGTATTTTTCTTCTATTATTTCAAGAGATGGATAAGAAAAAATAAGTACAGCGCATACAAATTTATTTAATCCTTTTAGAAATTTGACATCTACCCCTGCAATTTTTCTGATACTTTTAAACCTGTCGCGGAGAATAACTTCTTTGAAAAGTTCCTTCTGAAGTTCAATTGCTGCTCTGCAATCTAAATTCCACAAGTGATGTTTTTTTATGACCATTTTGACAAATTTGGTCTTTTAGTTTGCTATTCTAACATCCCAGCATTATTTCTATAACTAACCATTATTCGAAAAAGATCCTATTCTTTAACTCTATTAATAAAAAAATCAATACTATTTTTGTAATCTTCTCTTGATACTATAAAATTTATATTATGATCACCCAAAGTTTCCACAAGCTCTTTTTTATTATCTACTACCTCAAATAACCTTTCAGCATGAGAAAAAGGTATATAACTGTCATCACGGCTATGAATAATAAGAACAGGGCAATCTACACCTTTTAGATATTCAATTGTATTATATTCAAATTTAAAAAATCTTCTTACAGGAAGAAAAGGATAAAGCCTTGCGCCAATATCTTTAATTGAAGTAAATGTGGAATCCAGTATAAGAGTAGCCGGTTTATGTTTTTCTGCAAGCCTTGTGCCAATTGGCGCACCCAAGGATCTTCCATAGATAATTATTCTTGAAGGATTAATTTTTTTCTCATCTACCACATAATCCCATGCAGCTTCCGCATCAAGGTATGTTCCTTCCTCGCTGGGCTTCCCCTCACTTTTTCCATAGCCGCGATAATCAATTATAAAGGTGGAGAGATTAAGCTCATAAAACATTTCTATAAACTCGATTCGGTGAGATATATTTCCTCCATTTCCATGAAAAAACAATATTGTACCCCTTTGATTTTCTGCTGGAATATACCATCCGGATATATTTATCCCATCAGATGTTTTTAACATTATATCTTCATAAAAAAGTCCTGCATCAGAGGGTGTAGCAGCAATATCAGAAGTTGGAAAATAAACATATTTTGATTGATTAAAATATAGATAAACTGCATAAACTGCAAATAATAAAAATAATAAAATTACTCCAAACAAAAATAAAAATATTGGTCTCTGGTAATCCATTTTAATTAAAAATATTTTTTCATCTTTTTTACCAATCTGGACGACGGCCAGAGCTTTAAAATTTACTACAGAATTCTTCTATTCTGTTTACCCCTTCTTCAATATTATCCATAGATATTGCATAGCCTATTCTTATGTACTAATCAGCTCCAAAGGCGCCTCCGGGAACAACAGCAACATATGCTTTTTCTAAAAGCAAATCAGCAAAATCTGACATTAATATCGATCTCTCATATCTATTTTAAATGCATATTTAATTTATATTATATAATTATAATTAGATTTATAGAATGAATTTGACCTATTTTATGGGGAAATTAGGGCTTCTTGAGGTGAGAAGAAATTTCATTGGTCAGAGCTGATCCCTTAATCTACTCCAATTGTAGGATAGATAGGAGGATAATTGCATTTATTTAAGGATTATAAGGTGATTAAAAAAATTCTTGATTATCCCGGTATATATGAATTTAAAAGAGACAGACCTCCACTAAAGATACTTTCCATAGCTTATACTTTTGATGACTGTAGGTGTGATAACTATATAGATACTGAATATGTAAGATTTTTAAGGAACATAGGATTTCTAAAACTTTAAGTCAGCTCTAAAAGAGATAAATTCTCATTAAAATGTGCCCTCTGATGCCCTCTTTTCAATCATTAGGATTAAATCCCTTTGGTTCTTGACCCTAAATTTGTTATTTCCTCGGATTATAATGGCAAAACTTGGGTAAATTTCTTTTTTATAATTGTTACTGTCAAAAGTAAATCCTTATGAATTTACAGAAGGCACCTAACTTGCTAATTTCTTTATCAGCTGGGCTATTCTGGAGCCTGCGCGGACACATTCCTTTACAACCCTGGCATCGGGAAAGCCTATTGATACAGGACCGTAATGGTCTCCCTGCCAATCGCCCTGGACTATCATGCCATGGATAAGCATTGCGTTTAAAATATCCAGGATAGTCGTTTCATTACCTCCTCCTATTTGTCTGCTGGAGGTAAATGCCGCGCCGATTTTTCCATCGAGCTTTCCATGAAATCTTACGGATTCATCAAACAATTTTTTGATTTCGGCAGCCATACTCCCGTAATAGGTGGGAGATCCGACAATAATGGCATCAAAATCCAGAAGGTGATCTGCTGTTACGTCTTTGACGCCCTGGATATCCACCTCCACTCTCTCTTTTTTTATACCCTCTGCAATGGACTCTGCCATCTTCTTGGTATTGCCTCCCCTCGAATAATACACTATCAATGCCTTTGACATAGATAACCCTCCTTTATATCTCATTAATCTTAATGAAAGCTAAACTTATAATTCTCTGCAAGTCATCGCATTACCTATTGTGTTAATGTTATAACCAAAAAAAAGTGGTTCTCCACCAACTCAAAGATGCATGCCTGTTCCCGTCTTTTTATAATGACCTTACACGTAATTATTAAAAAAGCAATAGGCTCCATAAATCAGTACAGAGACCAGGAGAGTTTTAAAAATCTGTATGATCAGCTCCCGATATATTTTTTATTTTCATACGCCCATCGCCAATAACAGATCATATAGATATCCCAGAAAAATTCCACCCATCAATATGAAAAGAATATATAGACTAATAGCTCGTTTTTTCATAAACGTTGCAATACCAGCAATAACCCACGCACTCGTACCCTGCCCTGTAATCATGAATACCAGCATCGCACCGCCACTTGCGCCTCCCGCCATTAATGCTTTAATGAGCGGAATCGAAGATTCACCGCTAACATATATAGGAAAGCCAATTAAAGCTGCTAAAGGGACTGCAAAGATATTTTTGGCGCTAAACAGAGCCATGATTAACGAGGCAGGTACAAAGTAGTTAATGAGGAAACCAACTGCCATGAAGATTGAATAAAAAAGTAATATCTGTTTTACACCTACATTCATCAAGGCTTTTGCTATTTCACGCCATTTAATCCTCTTTAAAAATCCTAAGAAAATATTTGTAACTGTATTATTTGTTGGTACCTGATCACAAGCTGAGGTATAAGTATATTGACTTATGTTGTTACCGGCCGGTAAGGCGCAACATATTTGTGCATCGCAACATACTTGCTTAGGAATAGAAGCCGCATTAGTACAACCACACGTTTGGACTTGCGGCTTTTTAAAAAATCGCGTCTGGTTTTTCAGGAAATCCGTCTTTTTTTCGATTAGGTGTGTTAAATATCCTGAACCTAAACCTATAACGATTGAGGCTATCGTTAAAGCAATTGCAAACTTAAGACTGATAATACCGGCAAGCATTATAAAACCTTGAGGGCTCATCAACGGGGAAGAGGTTAGGAAAGCCATAACCACTCCCCAGGGCAAAGTAGTGGTAAGCATTGCTATAACAACCGCCATTGTTCCGCAAGCGCAAAACGGCGTAAATGCTCCAACAGCTACACTTGCCGGGATTGAAACATTGGATTTTCGGAGTAATAATGTCTTGAGTTTTTCCGTGTCGACATACACTTTTAAAATTGCAGCAGTAACTATAGCTAAACTCAGAGGGATCCAGTTATGAATAAGGCTTTCGATGACTGCCATCACTGTTTTTGTCATTATTTCCGGCAATAATGTAATTAATTTTTCCATATTTTTCCTCCTTTTGCGTATCGTATTATTACGATATATAAATGCAAAAAAAATTCTCCTATTTTCAAGAATTCTTCGGATATAAATCCTTATTTAGCTCTTTTAAATACTTATCAATGACTTTGGTATTAAGAAAATAACAGCTCCAAAGGTCCCGTTTTTCCTTATAAATCAGCCCGGCTTGCTCAAGTACTGCCAGGTGCTGCGAAACAGTTGACTGGGCAAGGCCGGTAAGTTTAACTACATCTCCAACACTAACCCCGTTTTCATAATACTCAATCCGATTACAGCAGGTAGAAATCGACTTATCCTTTAGTGACTTTATAAGTTGATAGCGAGTTTTATTGCCTAAAGCATTACAAATAGCTACTAAGTCCATTTTCTTTCACCTCTATATTGTATTACTTCGGTTCAGTATATCGGTAATTTACGATATTGTCAAGAAAAATTTTATGCAGTTAGTTATTTTTTTGTCTTAGCTATCTTATACTAATCATGTTATTTTAGGTGCTTTGCTCCATTTCCAACAAGAATATTTTCAACTTCATAATCGAGCTTATTATCTCTTTTAAACTTATTTACAATTACATTCTTAAGCTCCTTTATACCGGTGCTTGCAGTATATCTCGTTTTATTTTCATCAATGGCTTTTTTACCTGCATCCTTTACATTAATGGGAGTATTAAAATCAAGTTGTCCAATGCCAAATCTGATTTTTCTACTTCCTTTTGGATAAAAGCCAAATAAAACCTCTAGGAGTGTTTCTTTATCAATAATTTGGTAGAATACAAATATAGTTTTAAAAGATTTTAACTTAAATCCGTACCATAATTAAGGCATAAATCAAGAGCTTACAATTAAGTAGAGGCTTAAAAATATGAGTGGCGTATTTGAGATAATTAAAAAACGAAGAAGCATAAGACGATTTAAGAATATCGCCGTTGAGGATGAAAAAATCTTACAAATTATAGAAGCTGCCGGACTTGCACCTTCCGCAACAAATAGACAACCATGGAGATTTATAGTTGTAAAGGATAGGAATTTACTGGAAAAAATCTCAACCAAAGCTCTTGGAACTATAAATAAATGGGCAAAAACTGCCCCATTAGTTATTGTCTGCTGTTCAGTCAGAAAAAATATATTGACCCATTATATCGGTGAATATCTGTCAGGGGTTAAATATCATATTATAGATACAGCAATAGCAGCAGAGCATATTGTATTGACAGCAGAGGAGTCAGGACTTTCATCGTGCTGGATAGGATGGTTTAATGAAAAAAAGATAAAAGAAATACTTGATATGCCAGAAAATTGGAAAATTGTATCACTTCTTGCTATTGGCTATAAAGATGAAGGTTACACTCCGAAACCGCAAAGAAGACTCCCCGTAAAAGATATTTTAATAATTAAATAGATCAGTTTACTTTGTTCTAATCTTTTATAAGAGTTCTTTAAATTCCTCTATTGTTAGACCCGCATCGTTAATTATTCCACTCATAGTATATGCATTAACTGGATTTGCTCTTGGAATAGTTATGATGCGATTACCATTAGTCATTGTTATATGCTTACCCTGACGAATTACCCAAAACCCTGCTTTTCTAAAAGCTTTAACTGCTTTTTTACGATTAATACCAGGAAGATTGGGCATTCTTTATCCTACTTCAATATATTTTGAACTTGCATCCCTATTTTTACATAACAATTCTACAGTTTCCAGGTATGATTGAATTGCATTCTTTATATTCTCTAAAGCTTCCTCTTCCGTCTTTCCTTGTGACCAGCAGCCAGGTAAACCAGGGACCCAAATTGAATAGCCTTCTTCCGTTTTTTTAATACTTACTTTATATTTCATATAACTCTTAAATGAAAATAATTAATTTAATTCTTTAAGCACAAACATAAAAAATTATATAGCTTATAGATATTTACATCAATATATAAATTCCTTTAGCTTTGAATCTTTTTTTATTATTCTCCCATAACCTGTAAAAAAACCTCACGTGAACGAGGCCTATTATCATGGTCAATAACAATTATCTGCTGCCATGTGCCAAGAACTAACTTGCCATCAGATAGTGGTACACAAATACCCGGACCCATAAATGTAGCGCGTATGTGTGAAAAACCATTATCATCACCCCATGTCTGTGAGTGCCGGGTATGTTTACTAGCCGGGATAAATTCTTCCAGCTGTTGGTGCACATCTTCAACCAGAGCCGGCTCATATTCTATGGTCGAAACAGAAGCAGTTGACCCAATGGCAAAAACACTTACCAATCCATTCTTTATGCCGGATTGAGCAACAATACTTTTTACCTGGTCAGTAATATTTTTAATATCTGAGAATCCTTTTGTAGATAGGGTGATTTTTTTACCAAATACCATAGGGTCTTCTCCTTGCTTTAATTAGTATAGCTATGTTTTATAATGTTTTGCTTCCATAAAAAACTGGCTTCTTTTTATTTTTTTTCTTTCCTTGTATCTGTCAATTTCTTCCAGGACTTCATCAGGTATTGATAATAGAATTTTTGCCATAGTTTTCGCTCCATATTATATACTAATTTATATCTTATTATATATATATAAAGATATATATAATGTATTTAGCATTAATTTATCTTGACTTTGTCAGTTAGGGTCAGTTTTAATCTCTAAAAACATTAAAATCCCACACAAAAAAGAAATTTTTACTCTAAATTAATAAAAATTGAAAAAACTTTAATTTTTCTTCAGTCTTATATTCCATCTACTTTCTTTTATTGGCAAATATCTAAACTCTCTGTTTTATCTTTTAGCTCAAGCTTATATCTTATAATATTTCTGATTAAAAAATATAAACCCTTTATTTTTAAAGTTAACAGGTTCTTATACTTGAGAAAAAATAGTAGATTTATTTAGAAAAAAATATAGAAAAAATGGTACAATTTAAATAAGAAAATAAAAATTTATAATAATTGTAAAAACTATATATGAAAGTTAAATTATTAAAGAAAAATAGAGAAACAAAAGATGTATTCTCATTTATATTTGCCCCTGACAAGCCGGTTGAATGGAAAGCTGGTCAGTTTATTTTTTATAAAATACCAGATGAAAATGAAGATGAAAGAGGAATTACCAGACATTTTACTATATCGTCTGCTCCATTTGAAGATAATATTATGCTCACATCAAAATTTGATTTTGAAAAGGGAAGCTCATTTAAAAAAGCCCTTTTTAACTTAAATGTAGGCAATACAATTGAAGCATATTCAATAAAAGGTAAGTTTATTATAAGCGATTATGGTAAGAAATATGTTTTTATTGCAGGAGGAATAGGTATAACTCCCTATCGTTCTATCTTACTTGATCTTGAACACAAAAATAAGAAACTCGATATAGTACTGTTATATGGTAATAAAGATAATGAAATTGTATTCAGAAACGAACTGGAACAAATAAAGAAAAATAATGAACTATTAAAAATTCAATATGTAATAGCACCAAAAATCATAGACCGATATGTTATAGAGAGCTTTGTACCAGATATAGAGAATAGATTATATTATATTAGCGGACCATTTGGCATGATGAAGAATATAAAAAATATTTTACTAGAAATGAAAGTTAAAACAGATAATATCAAAACAGATTATTTTCCAGGATACAATATTTAAAATTTTCCAATAATTTCTGCCATATTAATTTCTTTTCCTATAGTATAAATTACTTTCATTAAATTTATTTCTACAATATTCATATTTTTCAAGATTTCTAAATAGTATGTTCTTTCGTTATAATTCTTTTTATTTACTGGATTTTTAATGTTACTTATAAAATAAACTGAACTTATCCCCTGAGGTGGATTCAGAAATGTAATTACCACGTTCATAGTCAAATACATTAACATTTTGCTTCGATACTTCACCACTGTATTGTCTATATATCAAGAAAATTTATGAGTAAATTCCTATGAATTTCATAACCCTATTTATTCTTCTCCACATGCATCAGGCCATATATAATACTATCTTCCAGTGCCTGCCAGCTGGCTTCGATTATATTCTCAGATACCCCTATGGTCCCCCAGCTCTTCTTGCCATCTGATGATTCAATCAGAACTCTTACCACTGCTCCGGTACCCTTCTTCTCATCAAGTACCCTAACCTTAAAGTCTGTAAGGGTGATTCTTGACAGCGCAGGATAGCAGCTTTCTATTGCTTTTCTTAACGCACTGTCCAGGGCATTAACCGGACCATTACCCTCGGCAGTTTCGATAATTCTATTTTCATCAATCAACACCTTAACTGTGGCTTCAGACATCATACTGCCATCTTCCTTCTTCTCATTTAATACTCTGAAGCTTTCCAGTTTAAAAAACTTCTTCTTTACTCCGGTAACTTCCTTAACCAGAAGCTCAAAACTTCCATCAGCAGCTTCAAACTGATAACCTTTATGTTCAAGATTCTGAACCCTGTTTAAAATCTCACTTACCTTTTTTAAATCATCTTCCAGATTAATTCCAAATTCCTTTGCCTTAAGAATTATAGATTTCTTACCGGAAAGCTCTGAAATTAATATTTCTCTGGTATTTCCAACTATCTCAGGATCCATATGCTCAAATGCTTTTGGTAATTTGCTTACCCCGCTTACATGCATACCGCCCTTATGGGTAAAAGCATTACGGCCTACAAACGGTTGGCTTGGATTTGCAATCTGATTTGCAGTCTCACTTACAAACCTTGAAAGATTGGTTAAATGCTTCAGGCTGCCTTCTTTTAAGCAGTTCTTCTTTAATTTTATCTCCAGATTGGGAATTATCTGGCACAGGTCCGCATTGCCGCATCTCTCGCCATAACCGTTTATTGTTCCCTGAACCATCTTTATTCCCTTCTTTACAGCTATTACAGTATTTGCGACAGCGCATCCGCTGTCATTGTGAAAATGTACCCCCAGCGTTGCTTTAACTCCCCTATTCACCTTATCAATTATCTCTATAACATCACCAGGAAGCATACCTCCATTAGTATCACAAAGACATAAATAATCTGCACCTGCTTCCAAAGCCGATTTTAAAGTTTCCAGCGCATACTTCGGATTTTCTTTAAAACCATCAAAAAAATGCTCGGCATCAAAAATCACTTCAGGGAAATATTTCTTTAAGTACTCTATGGAATCAAAAATCATACCCAGGTTATTTTCAAGCGTTGTCTCTATAACCTTTTCGGCGTGAAGAGAAGATGATTTACCCACAACACAGACAGCATCCGCGCCTGAATCAATTAATTGTTTCAAATCATTGTCCTCTGCTGCAGATACACTCTTTCGTCTGGTCATTCCAAGGGCTACTATTTTGGAATATTCGAATTTTCTACCTTTTAGCTTTTCAAATAATTCCATTTCCTTCGGATTGGACGCAGGAAATCCAACTTCAATATAATCAATGCCGATATCATCAAACCTATCTATCATCCGCAGCTTATCATTGACAGAAAAAGATATATCAGCTCTCTGGGCGCCATCCCTTAATGTGGTATCCAGCACATATATTTTATCTCTCAATTCACTATTCATTTTACTCATTTAAAAAATTACAGTTAAAATTAATTACCTCTTTATATTCTCTTTAGTAAAATTTATATATCCGCCGCTTCTTATTATCCCCTGGATAAACTCAGGAAGCGGTTTTACATCAAATATTTTATCTTTTGTAATATCTTTAATTTTACCACTGCTTAAATCTATCTCCAACTCATCTCCATCCTGTATAAAACTACTTGCCTGGCTGCTTGCTATAACCGGAAGCCCTATATTTACAGCATTTCTAAAAAATATACGAGCAAACGATACTGCAATTACAGCCTTTATCCCGCTTGCTTTTATGGACAGCGGAGCATGTTCTCTGGAAGAACCGCAGCCGAAATTATGGCCTGCAACTATTATTTTTCTTTCCTTTACCTTCTCCTTAAAATCCTTATCCAGACCCTCAAAGCAATGCGAAGCCAGCTCTCTATCCTCAGTGGTATTAAGGTATCTAGCCGGTATTATTACATCAGTATTAACATTATCCCCATATTTTATTGCTCTTTCCCTTATTATCATTTCATAACCTCTTCCGGAGTGGCTATCCTGCCTGCTACTGCAGAGGCTGCGGCTACTGACGGTCCGCTTAAGTATACCTCACTTTTTGGATGACCCATCCTGCCAACAAAATTTCTATTGGTTGTAGATACAGCTCTCTCGCCTTCCGCCAGTACACCCATATGGCCTCCCAGGCAGGGCCCACAGGTTGGAGTGCTTACCGCACAGCCTGAATTTATAAAAATTTCGATATAACCTTTTTTTAGTGCCTCCAGATATATGTTCTGAGTGGCAGGAATTATTATGGTCCTTAAATTTCTATCCACTTTCCTGCCATTTAAAATTTCTGCTGCAATCCTTAAATCTTCCATCCTTCCGTTGGTACAGGAACCTATTACCACCTGATCTATGCTAATACCGGTTAAATCCTTTGCATTTCTTGCATTTGACGGAAGATGAGGAGCTGCCACCTGCAATTCTATATCCGAACAATCTATATTATATGTCTTTTCATAATCTACATCAGGATCACTTTTAAATATCTTATAGCTTCCATTAGACCTTGACTTTAAAAATTCCTCGGTTATCCCATCAACTTCAAAGATTCCAAATTTTCCACCTGCCTCTATAGCCATATTAGATATTGTAAATCGGGAATCCATAGACAGTTTACTTACAACCGGACCGCTGAACTCCATAGATTTGTAAAGCGCGCCGTCCACTCCTATTAGACCTATGGTATAAAGTATTAAGTCCTTTCCGGTTATCCATTTCTTTAAACTGCCACTGTAAATAAATTTTATAGTTTTGGGCACCATAAACCAGATCTTGCCGGTAGCCATTGCCACTGCTACATCCGTGCTCCCAACACCTGTTGAAGCTGCTCCCAGAGCACCGTAAGTACAGGTGTGAGAATCCGCCCCTACCACCAGATTACCCGGTAGTACCAGGCCCAATTCAGGAAGAAGCACATGCTCTATGCCCATTTTTCCCACTTCAAAATAATTTTTAATATCCTGCTTCCTGGCAAATTCCCTGATAAATTTACACTGCTGGGCAGATTTTATATCCTTATTAGGAGCAAAATGGTCAGGTACCACAACCACTTTTTCCTCATCAAAAACTCTGCCCACGCCAATCTTATCAAATTCCTCAATCGCAATAGGCAGAGTGATGTCGTTACCG
>Ga0209979_1000835_pt1 | contig 37375 bp, 28 predicted proteins | sample AnhtaG_FD_183114 | JGI IMG/M metagenome (GOLD analysis project Ga0209979, IMG submission 183114) | Deep subsurface microbial communities from Anholt, Denmark to uncover new lineages of life (NeLLi) - Anholt_01485 metaG (SPAdes) (version 2) | ecosystem: Environmental > Aquatic > Marine > Oceanic...
GCGTTGCGGATGTGCAGCGGCACCGGCAGGGAACCTTTCTCTTTAGCATCTTCAAGAGCCTTATCAAAGGCGGTGTAAGCCGCATTGGATTTGGGGGCGCAGGCTAAGTATATGACCAACTGGGCAATGGCCAGCTCTCCTTCCGGCGAACCGAGAAAGTGGTAAGCGTCTCGTGCGTTCAGCGCCAGCGTGAGGGCATACGAGTCAGCCAGGCCGACGTCCTCGGAAGCAAACCGCACCAGGCGTCTGACGATGTACAACGGGTGCTCACCGCCGTCAAGCATTCGCGCCAGCCAGTAGAGGGAGGCATCCGGGTCGCCGCCGCGCAGGCTTTTGTGAAGAGCGGAGATCAGGTTATAGTGCTCCTCGCCGTCCTTGTCATAAAGCGCCATTCCCTTCTGGTGGACTTCCTGCAGGTCTTTGATTGTGATGACCTTCTCGGCACCGAGGTAAGAGGCGGTCGCTTCCAGCAGCGTCAGCCCCCGGCGGGCGTCGCCATCGGCGGCAGCGCCGATATACTCAAGCGCTCCTTCGGCGAGGCTGAGGTTCATCTTCCCCAGTCCCCGTTCCGAATCGGAAAGCGTGCGCCTAACGATTGTCCTGATTGCCTCTTCTGAGAGCCTTTCAAGAACGTAGACCCGCATCCGGGACATCAGGGCTGAGATCACTTCGAAAGAAGGGTTCTCCGTGGTGGCGCCGATGAGAATGATGTCCCCCTTCTCGACATACGGCAAAAAGGCATCCTGCTGGGCCTTGTTGAAGCGGTGGATTTCATCGATAAAGATGTAGGTGCGCCGACCGGAGAGTTGATAGTAGTTGCCGGCCTTTGAAATAATCTGCTTAACTTCCTTGATGCCCGAGGAGACGGCGGAAAAGGGAACGAACTGCCCCCGGGTCGATCTGGCAATCAGCTCCGCCAGAGTGGTTTTCCCCGTACCCGGCGGCCCCCAGAATATCATCGAGGAGACGTTGTCGCTTTCAATCGCTTTGCGAAGGGGCGTGCCGGGGCCGACGATCTTGTCCTGGCCGACAAACTCATCGAACGTCTGCGGCCGCATGCGGTCGGCCAGCGGTGCGATGTCCGACCGGAAATCCGGTTTCGATTTTGGTTCATCGGGGCTGAAGATATCCATAACATAAAATATAAGTGACTGGTGACTGCGGGACAATCACAAACCGCGCCTCTCAGTCGGGTTTCGCAGGTGTTGTTGGGCGTGTCCTGAGCGGCGAGTGTAGGCCTGAACCCTCAGAGGTTTTGCCAGCCAAGACCTTGATTCGCAATAAAGAATGCAGGTAGGTACGAAAGAGCCTGTTATTTTATTAGTATTCCAATTAAAAAGTGATTTGTGTATAAAATAGGAAGTGTTAAGTTGGAGATGGACAGAGACATAAAGGCAACACGTGTCAAGCCACGAAGATTATTGGAAGAAACAGGCCGAACACTCGTGGGTCAAAACCGAGATAGTGGTAAAATACTTTCGCTCGTGGGCGAGTATAATGAAGACCAGGTGCAAACAGCTCACATACCTTGATCTGTTTTCAGGCCGAGGAGCCTTCGAAGATGGGACACTATCTACACCCCTGCTCATCCTGAACGAGGTAGTTGGTGACACTACACTGCAAAGATGCCTTCGAGTGTTATTTTACGAAGGCAATGATAAGAACTTCAGGGAACTAAAAAGCTCTGTAGAAAACCACTCCGCCTTTCACATGATGAGTATCAAACCGGATCTGAACAGGACGATTATTAAACGGGATATAATTCGGCAACTTCCCATTGATGATTGCACTTTTTGCTTTATTGACCCTTTTGGGTATCGAGGCGTGTCCTTGGAGCTTTTGTGGTTGGTGACCAAGAACTGGGGTTGTGATTGTTTGTTCTACCTAAGTACAAACGGGATTCTACGGAACGTTCAAGATCCAACAAAGACTGCACAAATGCAGGAGCTTTTCGGTAACTCGGGCTTCGAAGCCATTAAGAAAGAGTTAACTAAACCACTCCGAAGGAGTTCGTTCGAAGTCGTCATACATCGAGAGTTGGAAAAGACATTGCGTGGTTTAGGCATACAATTCTATAGAAGTTTTTGTGTTGAATTTGACAAGAGAAGAGGCACAAGTCACCACTTGGTTTTCATAACAAAGCACTGGCTCGGATTCAAAATAATGAAGGACATAATGGCTGATTACAGTATCAAAGACACCGATAACATACCGCAATACCGATACAGCAAGATAGATGAACAACAGCTACCGCTCCCATTTTCCTATGCGATAGATCAGTTAAAAGAAAAACTGTGCGAGGATTTTGCCGGAAAATCGTTACAGGTAGAGCATATTATTGTTACGTGTCATCAGCGAGGTTACGCATTTCTCGATAAGAACATAAAAGATGCTTTGTTATTACTTGAAAACGAAGGAAATGTAGCCGTCGATAAACCAGCCAACCAACGACCTAAAACCAGAGGCCACATTTCTCTAGGCGACAAGAGAATCGTGACTTTCATGAGCATTAGTCGGCATGTCAACTAACTCACTCATAGAATGGACCGGCTCCACGTGGAACCCTGTCACCGGTTGTGATAAAGTCAGCGCCGGATGTCAACACTGCTATGCCGAGCGGATGGCCCGGCGGCTGAAGGGAATGGGGGTGACGAAATATCGTAACGGCTTCAATGTCACCCTGCATCCGGACGTGCTCGAAGGACCGCTTAAATGGAAGAGACCCCATCTCGTTTTTGTCAATTCCATGAGCGATCTCTTTCACCCGGAGGTACCGTTTGAATTCATTGAGCGCATCTTCGACGTGATGAACCGCGCGCCCCGGCATATTTTCCAAATCTTGACTAAAAGATCGAAACGGCTAACAAGAGTACACCATAGGCTGAACTGGTCTGAGAACATCTGGATGGGGGTCACGGTCGAAAATCGACATTACACCTACCGGATCGACGACCTGCGCCGGACTAACGCGAAAATCAAGTTTCTGTCTCTTGAGCCGTTGCTCGGGCCAATTCCCGACATGAACCTGAGTATGATCGACTGGGTGGTTGTCGGCGGCGAGTCGGGGCCGGGGGCGCGGCCGATGAAAGAGGAATGGGTGCTCGATATCCAGAAGCAATGTAAAGAGCAAGGCACGGCGTTTTTCTTCAAGCAGTGGGGCGGCGTCAACAAGAAAAAGGCAGGCAGGCTGCTGAGTGGCAGAACCTGGAATGAAATGCCTCCCCTTGATCTGCCAACCCGGCAGTTGGATTTCACACAGCGGCTGGCATAACGCTATTTGTTTCTCGGGCTTGCGACCCCCCGGAAGAATAGACCCTGGACACAGGTAACAAGCCTCCGGGTCGGCCACCAGGCAGGTTATCTTACGGTACAAATGGCTTGAAAGCCGGTATGGGATTGTATATTGTGGCTCTTACAGTTGCGTGAGATTTCAAGGAAACGATTGGGTAGATGCGGCGTATAAACTCAATTATGACCAGAGAAAGCGTTTGGTGGTTCAGACGATGTTTCAAAAGCGGCAAGAACGAACGAGAAAGACGATTCCTGTGACGCGCGTTTTCTTGTTGCTTACTTTTATTGTGGCTGTCTGTACCGGTTGGGCTTGGGCCGGTGAGATTGCGATTTCGCAATCACTGGATCGGTTCCGTATCCCGTTTGAAGACAGTATCCATTTCGACGTTGTTCTCCAGTGGCAGGGGCCGCAGTCGTCTTATCTCTTTACCAGCCCGCTGGGTACCACCTTTGACCGTCTGAAGGTGCGAGGGTTTACTTCCTCGATAAGCTCGACCGGCTCCGGGGATGATGAGGTCACGACCAAAAGCTTCCGGTATACGCTTATCCCAACATCGGCGGGTGCCGCAACAATTGATCCGATCACGGTCAGCTACATCTCCTGGCCGGACAGCGTGCCAGGACAATTGGTCACCGAGGCCATGACGGTGCAGATCGCGGAGCCTCTTCCACCAGTTGAAGGTGGCGGCGCCACTGTGTGGGTTATGGTTGTCCTCTTGGTGGTAGTGGGGGGACTGGCTGCGCTTATTCTGGTAAAGCGGTCGGCAGCCAGGGAACCGAAGGAGATCGAGAAAACGCCGGTTCAGCAGTTCCTTGACAGGTTGACGGCGCTAAAACAGGAAGCGGGAGGGGATCTCAAGAAGTTTCAAGTCGGTTTGTATGAAAGTATGGCGGCGTTTCTCAAAGCCCGCTACGACATCGAGTCGGACCGACTTGGCGATAATGAGTTGGTCAGCGCTCTTGAGGTGACCGACCTGAATGACGATCAAAGGGAACAGATAGGCCGATGGTTGGTTCAGGCCCGCCGGGATAAGTTTCGGCCCGTTGTCGGCGCGCCGGGGGAAACCATCCGCCTGGAAACCGAGATTCGTAAGTTCTTTGAAAAACTGTAGCTGTAAATAGATGGAGGATAGATGCACACTGATATCCAGCAGATTCAATCCAGAGTAGAGGCCGAGTCCTCATTTATTGAACGTTTGACGCGGGAAATGAGCTCGGTCATCGTCGGACAAAAGTATTTGATTGACCGGCTCCTGATCGGGATTTTGTCCAATGGGCACATCCTGATCGAAGGTGTTCCGGGGCTGGCGAAGACCCTTTCAGTCCAAACGCTGTCCGACGCCATCCAGGCAAAATTCCAGCGGATACAATTCACGCCCGACCTGCTTCCGGCGGATTTGATCGGCACCATGATCTATAATCCGCAGACGTCCGAATTCTCCGTTAAGAAGGGACCGGTCTTTACCAATATCATCCTGGCCGATGAGATCAATCGCGCCCCCGCCAAAGTACAGTCGGCGCTGCTGGAAGCGATGCAGGAACGCCAGGTCACCATCGGGGACAACACCTACAAGCTGGACGACCCGTTTCTCGTCATGGCCACTCAGAACCCGATTGAGCAGGAAGGTACCTACCCGCTTCCGGAGGCGCAGGTTGACCGCTTCATGTTGATGCTGAAGATCACTTATCCTTCGCCGACCGAGGAGCGGGAGATCATGGACCGGAATGCGGAGACGGGCCTCCCCACTGTCTCAAAAGTTATTGCGCCGCAGGATATTGTGAGAGTGCGAGAGGTTGTTCGTTCGATCTACGTCGATGAAAAAGTCAAAGAGTATATCGTCAACATTGTGCTTGCCTCCCGCGAGCCGGCCAAATACGGATTGGCCGACCTGACTGACCTGATTGCTTATGGCGCCTCGCCGCGGGCTACGATCTATCTCAATTTAGCCTCCAAGGCGCACGCCTTCCTCAAGGCAAGGGGTTACGTGACGCCTGAGGATATCAAGGCGATTGGGCCGGACGTGTTGCGTCACCGCATTTTGATTACCTATGAGGCCGAGGCGGAAGAGGTAACCAGCGACGACATCGTTTCCAAGATTTTTGATGCGGTTGAGGTGCCGTAGAGCATAAGATATGATTCCCAAGGAAGTTCTCAAGAAGATTCGCCGCATAGAAATACACACCAAAAAATTGGTGAACGATCTCTTTTCCGGCGAGTACCATTCCACCTTCAAGGGGCAGGGGATGGAGTTTGAGGAAGTCCGCCAGTATGAGCCGGGGGATGACATTCGTCTCATTGATTGGAACGTCACCGCCCGCACCGGCTATCCCCACATCAAGAAATTCCGCGAGGAACGTGAGCTGTCAGTGGTACTGTTGGTCGACGCTTCCTCCTCCGGTCAGTTCGGCACCAGGGACCGCTTCAAGAACGAGACCTCGGCGGAACTGGCTGCTCTTCTCGCTTTTTCGGCCATCAAGAACAATGACAAGGTGGGCCTGATTATTTTCACCGATACCATTGAAAAATTTGTACCGCCGCAGAAGGGCCGCGCCCACGTACTCAGGCTCATTCGGGAGATACTTTATTTCAAGCCGACCGGCCGAGGCACTGATATCGCAGGAGCGCTCGAGTACTTTAACCGGGTGATAAAAAGAAGATCGGTAGTGTTTTTGATTTCCGACTTCCTTGCGGAAGGCTTTTACAAACCGCTCCAGATTGCCAACAACAAGCACGACATTATCGCCATGAAAATCACCGACCCTCGTGAAACCAGCTTTGACAACGTCGGCTTGATCGAGCTTGAGGATGCCGAAACGGGCGAGGTGCTAATGGTCGATACTGGCTCGAAAGCGTTTCGCCGCGAGTTTGCCGCCCGTGCCGAGGAAGATACGCTGAACTTAAAGAAAGGATTCCAGTTGATCAACCTCGACTTCATAAATATCCGTACCGATCAGTCGTACATAGTACCCTTGATCAACTTCTTCAGAATGAGGGAAAGAAAGCTGTAGCTGAGGAGAATAATGTATACCCAGGGATTTGCTTATTGGCGAATTGCTTGTCTATGGCTTATGATCTTGGCATTGTTCGCCGCTGTTTCATGCAGCGATAAAAGTGGCGACGCCACCGATGCAGTGGAGAGGCATAAGCGACTGGCCGGGGAGCTGCGCGACAACAAGCTGTATAATGCCGCTATTGAGGAGTATGTAAAGATTCTGGACAACGAAGAATTGGATGGCAAAACACGAGCGAACATCAACTACCTGGTCGCAAAGATTTATTACGAGAACCTTGAGAGCTATGAGGAGGCCGCAGCCTACTACGTCCGCGCACGCGCTCTTGACCCGGAGGGCTCTTTTGTCGAGGAAGCTTCCCGAAAGCTGGTGGCGTCGCTGGAGAAGATAGGGCGCATGCTTGACGCTAAACGCCAGCTCTCGGCAGCAACCGATATTGACGCCGCTCCACGAGTGGAAGGGGACGTAGCCGTGGCGCGGGTCGGCGGCGTGACTATATGGTTGTCCGAAATTGAACGACAGATCCAGACTCTGCCGCCGGAGATGCAAAAGCAGTTTCTGTCACGCGAGGCGAAAATAGCGTTTGTGCACAACTATGTTGCGACGGAGCTTCTGTACCATGCCGCCGTCAGGGAAGACTATGGCAGTGACCCGGAGATCAAGCGGCGGCAGAGTATGCTGTACAAGAAGCTGCTGGTTGACAGATACGTCATCGATAAGGTGATGCCGCAGATTCATATTGATACCGCCGATGTACGCAACTACTACCTGGCTCACAAAGAGGATCGCTATGACAATGCTCCCTACGACTCGATTAAGGCGACGGTATTCCTCGATTACCAGGGAGAAAAAGCGGAAGCGGCATTTAGTGATTACATTTCGCAGTTGTCCAGGATTGAGAAAGTGGAGTTTCTGGATCACAACGTGAAATAGAGAGATGCGAGCTGGTTGTATGGATATTGAGGACGGGGCAGATGTGGACATCTGCCGCCCACGAGAGAGTGCAGACATCTGCCACGCACGATTGTCATTCCCGCGCATGCGGGAATCCAGAAAAAGTAACTGTGAGTCTACAAGCACCATGCGAATAGCGGGACGGAAATGGCAAGAAAAATGGATTCCCGTTTTCACGGGAATGACACAGTCACTGTGTCGCTCTCAATTTTGTACTTGGTGTATGTCCCCGAGCGCCAACTCAGTTGAGGACGGGGCAGATGTGGACATCTGCCGCCCACAAGACCGCTCGGTGGCCCACCCCGCCAGTGGCGGGCGGTGGGTTTGGACGGGGACACCGTTTGGCTCATCCCACCCCAAGGGGTGGGCCACCCGATCACTTAGTGTTGCGACACTTGTACTGTTGTTGGTGGGATCAGTGTCGGCACAGAACGAAGCTGACACCGTAGAGTCGTTGAAAGGGATCGAGATTGAAACCTCGGTCGACCGAGCGGAAGTCTATATTGGCGACCTCATCACATACCAACTGATCATCATTCATGACTCGACAATTGAGCTTGTCCCCCCCCCTTTAGGAGCAAACTTAGGTGCCTTTGATGTCAAGGACTACTCGCCGGACATAAGGTCGAAACTTCCCGACGGCAGAATAAAAAGCGCAAACAGGTTTGTATTGAGTACGTTCACTACCGGGGATTACGTCATACCTCCTATTCCGGTAATGTTCATTAAGTCCGACTCAAGCCGGAAAGTCATCCTGTCGCAAGCGGTGCCGATCAAAGTAAACTCGTTGCTGGCCGCCGGCGCCGACTCGGCTGATATCAAGCCTCTGAAGGCGCCCTACGAGTTTAAGCGCGGCCTGAGACCGTATTATTTCTGGGGTGGGTTAGTCTTACTGATACTTGCGTTCTGTGGAATTCTGATATGGCTAAGGTTGCGAAAGAAAAAAGGTGGGGCTATGCCCCTTGATCTCCGTCCGGCCTGGGAGATTGCGTTTGAGCGCCTGGCGCTGCTGAAGCAGCAGGTCCTTGTCGCTGAAGGCAAGTACAAGCAGTATTACATCGAACTGACCGAGATTGCCCGCGGGTATTTAGGGCGGATGTATGACATCAATGTTCTGGATATGACCACGGAAGAATTCCTCTTGCTCTTTGGGGAGCGGCAATTGCCTTCCAATTTGCATGAGGACATCGGCCGTTTCCTGCGGCATGCCGACCTGGTCAAGTTTGCCAAGTTCGTTCCAGAAAGAGAACGGGCCGAGTCTGATTTTGACTATGTCCACACAATGGTCGAGCAGGTGCGCGTCGATTTCGAACGGAGGCAATCCGTTGCTGTTGACACGAACGGATCCAAGACTAATAGCATCGCCGAGGGAGCGCCTAAATGAATATCGAATTCGGTGGACTGAGCTTTAGCATCTTTGAACTGATTAAGACGACGATACCTGCCGTGATCATATTCCTTGCCGGCGCTGTGGTCGTAGTTGGCATACTCTATTATCATCTTCGAAGGAAAAGATTCAAATCGGCTACGATTAAGTATTCCGATGTCAGGATCGTCAGGCGGGCCGGACGCACCCATCGCCAGCGATATCGATTTATGTTGACCGTCTTACGGATTATGGCGGTGGCGTTGTTTTTTGTCGCCTTTGCCCGTCCCCGTTCCGGCACCGAGTACACTGAGGTAACCTCCGAGGGGATAGACGTCATGTTAGCGCTGGACGTTTCATCCTCCATGCAGGCGGAGGATTTCAAACCGCACAACCGGTTGTATGTCGCCAAAGAGGAGATCAAGAAGTTTATCAACCGCCGTGTCAACGACCGCATCGGGTTGGTGGTCTTTGCCCGCTATTCGTACACGCAGTGCCCCCTGACAACGGACTACGGCGTGCTGCTCAACTTTGTCAACCAGGTTGACTTCGGACTGGTCGAGGACGGCACCGCTATTGGGATGGCCCTGGCCAATGGGGTGAATCGACTGCGCGAGTCGGAGTCTGAAAGCAAGGTGATGGTTCTGGCGACCGATGGCGACAACAATGCCGGGGAGATTGACCCCATCACCGCCGCCAATCTGGCGGCCGCCTTTGACATTAAGATATACACCATCGGGGTGGGCAAGCCGGGTAATGCTATGTTTCCATACAATGATCCGATATTCGGCAAACGCTATGTTTACCAGCCGACGAAAATCGACGAGGCAACCCTGAAAGAGATCGCCAAGCGAACGGGCGGGAAATACTTCAGAGCCCGCTCCGGCAGAGAGCTGGAAGAGATATACTCAATCATTGACAACCTGGAGAAGACCGAAATCAAGATTGCCTCTCACGTGCAGTATCGAGAGCTCTTTCAGTATTTCACCTATGGTGGCCTGCTGCTGCTGGTTCTGGAAATGCTCCTGACAAATACCTACTTCAGGAAGCTGCCGTAGGAGAGAGGTGTGAGTTAACTATGCGTTTTGCTGAGCCGATACACTTTTTGATTCTGCTGGGAGTGGTGCTGTTGGGTGTTTTTGTCATTGTGGCGCTTCGACGCAAGAGAAAGCTCATGAGTCGTTTCGGTGACCTGCCGTTGATTATGAAGAACGCTCCCTACATCTCCTTTCCCCGGCAAGCAACCAAAGTCATCCTGCTTTTAGCCGCTCTTGCTCTTGTCTCAGTGTCGTTGGCACGCTTGCAGTTCGGCACGCACCTTGAGCTGTTGAAGCGGGAAGGGATTGATATTGTCGTTGCCCTTGACGTCTCCAATTCCATGCTGGCCCGTGACATGAAGCCAAACCGCCTTGAAAAGGCGATCCAGGAAATACGCGGCATCATCGATCGATTGAAAGGAGATCGGATAGGGCTGGTGGCGTTTACCGGGGAGGCGTTTATCCAGTGCCCGTTGACGCTGGACTACTCGGCGGCCGGGTTTCTTTTGGGCGCGATGGACAACACCTCGGTTAGCACACAGGGAACGGCTCTGGCGGCGGCAGTTGAAATGGCCTCCAAGGCCTTTGACCAGAAGGAAAAGAAGCATAAGGTCCTGCTGCTTTTGACGGATGGTGAGGATCACGAAGGGGGGGCGCTTGAGGCGGCTGAAGAGGCGCGCAAAGAAGGAATCAAGATTTACACGGTCGGCATCGGCAACCCCGAGGGAGAACCGATTCCCATTCTGGACCGCACCGGCAAGCAGGTGGGGTTTAGAAAAGACCAAAACGGTGAGGTCATTGTAACGAAGCTTGACGATATCACCCTCCAGAAGATTTCTTTAGCCACCGGCGGTAAGTTTTATCATGCGACAGCCGGTGAAATTGAGCTAGATCGAATCTTTGACGAAATCTCCGCCATGGAGAAGAAAGAGCTTGAAGGGACCCTGGTGACACGATATGATGACCGTTACCAGTGGCCGCTTTTGGCTGCGATGCTTTTAATGATCGGTGAATTCTTCCTGCCGGAGAGGAAAAGACCAAAGCGGAGCGTTGCTCATGAGTAGATGGAGACAGACGTGTCGGGATCTGTTGTCGGGTTTCTCATTCGTCCGACTAAGGCAGACTCCATTCGGAACCCGACCTACTGCACTTGTAGTGTTGATGGTGTTCGCGCTCACCGCAGTGCCCGCCCTCGGCGAGGACCACATCGACCTGGTCAAAAAGGGGAACGAAGCGTTCAAAAACGGGAATTACAAAAAGGCGCTGGAGTACTACCATCGCGCCGAAACTGACCTACCGGAATCCCCGGAACTCGACTATAACGTCGCCGGAGCGCTGCACAAAGACGGCGGCTATGAACAGGCTGTAGACAAGTACACCAAGGCCCTGAACACTACTGACATCAACCTGGAAGTTTCAGCGCACTACAACCTTGGAAATACTTACTTCAGAATGGAGGACTACCCAAACGCTATAAAAAGCTATGAAAATGCTCTCAGCATCAATCCGAACGATATGGACGCTAAGTATAACCTCGAACTGGCCCGCAAAATGTTAAAAGACCAGATGCAGCCGCAGCAGCAAGACCAGCAACAACAGCAGCAACAAGAGCAGCAACAACAGCAAGAGCAGAATCAGCAGGAACAGGATCAACAGCAACAGCAGCAACAAGATGATCAACAGCAAGATCAACAACAGCAGGAACAACAGCAGCAACAGCAGGAGCAACAGCAGGAGCAGCAAAAGGAAATATCTAAAGAAGATGCCGAACGCATTCTCAATGCCCTTCGCGACGATGAGCAGGATATTCAGAAGAAGATAAAAAGACAGACAAAAGCTGGAAATTATACCGGGAAAGATTGGTAGAAAGGGTAAGATGCCGACAGAGCGCAGCATATTTGTCGTGATAGTTGCTTTGGTATTGATCGCGGCCATGCCGCCGGTTTCCCATGCGGCTGACGAACTGACAGTCGAGGTTGCTCTCGACCGCGACACGATCGGACTGGACGAGCAAGCTATCCTACAGGTCACGGTTTCCGGGTCGGGACAGAACCTTCCCGGACCGCAGTTGCCGACGCTGCCGATGTTCGAAGTCTACTCTCAGGGACGCTCGAGCAATATCAGTATTGTCAACGGCCTGATGAGCTCGTCGGTGACATACCGTTATATGTTACTCCCGAAAAAGCCGGGGACGTTCCCTATCGACCAGATTGCCGTTGTCCACAACAACAAGAGATACAAAGGAAACCGGCTGGAACTGACGGTCCTCAACACCGGCACGGTCACCTCGCCGCACCTCGAGGACAAGGCTGTCGACAATCAAGGCAAGAGCAAGGACTATTTCCTTGAGGCTGTGGTTGACAAGAAAAACCCGTACGTGAATGAGCAGGTGACGTTGACGCTGAAGTTTTACACCGCCGTTCAGTACTACGGCAGCCCGGAGCTGAGTGAACCCACCACGACCGGTTTCTGGACGGAGTTACTGGGAAACAAAGCACCCTACCACCAGAAAATCAACAACCGTACCTACAAAGTAATCGAACGAAAGTATGCCTTGTTCCCGACACAAACGAGCGAGCTAACGATAGGTCGCGCCACCATCCGTTTCACCATCGCCCGCAGGGATAGACGCTTCCGAGATCCCTTCAATGTCTTTGGAGACTTTTTCGGTTCGGGCCAGGAAGTCTCTGTCAGCAGTCAACCGCTCACCATCGACGTCCGACCTCTCCCGCAACAGGGGCGCCCCGCCGATTTTACCGGCACGATCGGCAATTTCAAGATCAACGCTATCGCGGACAAAAGACAGGTGGAGGTTAACCAGCCGGTGACGGTCACCATCAAAATAAGCGGCTCCGGAAACATCAAGTCGGTAGCTGAACCGGCTATTCCCGAACTTGATGATTTCCGCGTTTACCGGGCATCGAGCAGTGAAAATGTCTCGAAGCTCCACGACAAACTGGGCGGCACGAAGATTTTTGAGGAAGTTTTCATTCCCCGCCGCCCGGGCAAACTGGAGATTCCGGCCCTGAGTTTCAACTACTTTGACCCCGAGCACAGCAAATACCGCACGCTTACCACTCGACCCATCCGCGTCAGTGTTATCAAGCCGGAAGGGTATGTAGCCTCGTCCGAACTCCCTTACAGCGCTCCGGATCTGACGATTGGCAGCCGGGCGCGTGATATTCGCTATATCAAGGAGGACATCGGGTCGCCAACACCCATTGGCAGGTTGCTACTTTTGACCCCTCTGTACCTGATCGTAAATGGTCTACCAGTGGTTGTTCTGGCCACCATGATCTTGATTCGCCGCCACCGCGAGAAACTTACGTCCGACATCGGTTATGCTCGTTCCCGAAAAGCAAGCAAGGCGGCCAGGCGGAGACTGGCACGAGCAAAATCAATGGCAAAGGTTGAACAAGCCGGTGAGTTTTATGCCGAAATCTACACTGCCCTGACATCATACATCGCCGACAAGTTCAACATCTCCCCCCACGGCCTGACGATGGAACGGATAGCCGAACTGCTGCGGACGAAAGGGGCTGACGAGGCATTGATAGAAGACGTCGCGGACCTTGTCCAGAAATGCGACTTCGCTCGTTTTGCCCCGGCTTCCATGACACAGGAGGACATTGACCAGTCGTTGGCAATGGCAGAACAAACCATGACCCGAATTGAGGGGATCAAACTTGCATAGCCGGGTCATTCTTGCTTTTGTCCCGTTTCTCCTGCTGTCAGGCGGGCTGGCAACTTCAGCGGCGACACACGCTGATGAGTTTGCACGGGCCAATGAACTTTACGAACAAAAAGAATATGACAGCGCCGTTCAGGAGTACACCCAAATCATCAACGAGGGGATCGAATCGGCATCACTTTATTTCAACCTGGGTAACGCCTACTTCAAGGAGGGTGATCTCGGTCACGCCATTTTGTACTACCTGAGAGCTAAGAGACTCGACCCTTCCGATGAAGACATAACCAGCAACCTTGAGTTTGCCAGGCAATTTTCGCGCGTGCAGATGGAAGGGGTCCAGTTAAACCCGGTCAACAGTTTCCTGATTTCGCTGGTTGAGCCCTATCGCATTGACAGCCTGGCATGGGCATCATCGGGTTGCTTCGTGCTGTTTTTTCTTTTTCTCATAATCCGCTTTGGTTTGGGAATCAGTAATCCCGGTGTGCGGGTCGGGATCATTCTGTCTTTGATCTTTCTTATCGTGTCGACCAGTCTGACGACGTTCAAGTATAAGAATGAGTTCCTGACACGAAGGGGGGTCATTGTCGCTGAAGAAGCGCCGGTGAAGACGGGACCTTCCGAGCAGTCTGATATTGAGCTTCAGGCGGCGCCCGGCCTGATCGTTAGAATCCTTACTGAGACCGGTGATTATTACAACGTCCTGTTTGAGAACAAGCGGCGCGGCTGGATTGAAAAACACTTAGTTGCTGAAATCTAACGACTTACAGCGCCGGCTTTATGTTTATTTAATTGACACCTCCAGTACGACTCTCTATCTTCCGCCTGATGTGCTCATAGTACTGTAGAATGCGATAGAATGATATGGAAGAAAAAACAGTTCTGGGGGGTCATAATAGCCGTTGCGCTCCTAGCGTTCTGTCTCAAGGACGTCAAGCTAAGCGAGATAGAAACCCTTCTTGGGCGTATCGGTTATCTGTTCTTCGGTCTCTCCGTCGTGTGCACGTTCCTTTTCGTGTTCTTCCGAGGTCTGCGCTGGAGGCTGATAGTCTCCCAGCAGAAAAAGATCGGTGTCATGAGATCCGTTACTCTTTTTTCAGCTGGCCAGATTTTGAACATTGCCATGCCTGCCCTGACCGGTCAGGTCGGACGCATGTTTTTGTTTGCCAAAAAGGAGGAGTTGAAAAAGACGTTCGTCTTCTCGACGATGGTGCTGGAGGTCCTTTTTGACGCCATCAGCCTGGTTATCTTTCTGCTTCTGACCTCCCTGGCCTTTGTTTTCCCGGAGGGATATCGTTCTCTGAGCATAATTCTTTCCGCTGTGACTGTCGCCCTGTTGGTACTTCTGTATTTGACTTTACATTTTCAATCCGATCTGGAAGAGTTCGGCCGCAGACATTTTCGCCAACGCCGCCCGGGGGTGTACATAGGATTGAAAAAATTCATCCGCTCTTTTACAAAGGGAATCAAGCTCCTGCGCTCGAGTCAGCACTTGCTGGGTTCGCTTCTCTATTCGCTGCTGTCGTGGTTATTCCACCTGTTTGTGGTCTACTTTCTTTTCAAGTCGTTTGGTTTCGAGCTTCCTGTGGCGTCAGCTGCAGCGGTGATGATTATCAACACCCTGGCCATGATGGTTCCCATTACGCCTGGTAATGCCGGCACCTTCGAAGTGGTGGTCAGTACGTCACTGGCGGCTTTTACGGTCGGCCGCTCCGAAGCCGTTCTGTTCGCCTTGGCCCTTCATCTGCTTGACCTGCTTCCCGTTTACCTGATGGGCTCTGTTTTCCTGCACTTTGAAAAGGTGTCGCTCAAAGAGATCAAGGTCCGGCACGAAGACGAGAGGATACTTGACCACCTTTCCGAAGACGGTGTCCTTCTGGAGAAGGAGGAGACGGTATGATCAAATCGTTTTTGTACCTTCCCGGCGACGGCGTCAAAGTGATTGATGGCATAGCCGATTTTGACCGGTTGATCCGCCAGGAAAACTGTGTCCTCTGGGTCGATTTGTGCAAGCCGACCGATGAGGAATCATTTGTTCTCACCCACGACTTTGACTTTCACCCCCTTGCCATCGAGGACGTGATCGTGGAAAAGCAGCGCACCAAAATCGACGACTATGATCGCTACCTCTTTTTGGTGTTTCAGATTGTGGACTATATCGGCCGAGAGGAGGGGCTGAAAATCAGCGAGATCGATATGTTTCTCAGCCGCAATTCAGTGGTCACGGTGCATTATGACGAGCACCGCATTTTCGATTACCTCTACCATCGGGCCGAGCGGGATGAGCGGCTGATGTCGCGCGGGGTGGACTTTCTCTTTCATGCTCTAATTGATACCACCGTGGACAACTACAACACCACTCTTGACATTCTGGAATACGAAGTGGACCAGATCGAGGACGACGTTCTGGGGGCGCCTAACGAAGAGACGCTCAAATCAATTTTTACCCTTCGTCGGGATATTGTCCACCTCAAACGGATTGTGTTGCCGCAGATGGAGGTGCTCAAACGCTTCTCGCGGGAGCAATTCAAACTGATTACCAGTAAGGCGGCCGTATACTTCTCCGATATCCATGACCACCTCGTCCGGGTCAATGATCTCGCCGATTTTCACCGCGAAATCCTCAACTCCTCGCTGGAGGTGTACTACTCGTCAGTGTCCACCAAGACCAACGAAATAATCAAGTTCTTGACCATCTTTATGGTGCTTTTTATTCCACCGACCTTTCTGGTCGGACTGTGGGGGATGAATTTCCACTTCATGCCGGAGCTGGAGTGGGAATACGGGTACATCTTTGCTCTCCTGCTCATTTTGACACTCATCTTGAGTCTGCTGCTCTTTTTCCGCAAGAAAAAGTGGTTGTGACCAAAAGTTGCGCACATTTCTCTTGACAATGCCTGTATGAGGGGCTATCTTGGATACCAACCGGTAGGTATGTAATCGATGGCGGAACGAACAAGAGTGTCAAAGATCCGGCAGAGTCCCAAGCTCCCGGCTCAAACGCGGCGGGACCAGTTACTCAACGCGGCTCAGGCCCTCTTTATCAAGAATGGCTACCGGGCCACCTCGACCGAGGCCATTGCGCGCCGGGCCGGCCTGACTAAAGGAGCGCTATATTTTCACTTCAAGAGCAAAGAAGACATTCTCTGCAAGCTGCTCAAGTGCGCAGCTGATCAGTTCGCTGCCGCCTTTGAGCCTGTCTCCGACAAGAGTCTCAGCCCCGGTGACGTGCTGGCGCTGCTGCGCAAGATAGACCACTGCCGGAACATGCCCAAGACCCGGCACAGTCTGGACTTACGGGCCGAGGTGTTAAAGCTCCCCCGTGTCAGGGCTCATGTCAACAAGGTCGTCCGAAAAGCTATCGACGTGGTGGCAGCCCGTCTTGACCCGGAGTATGGAAGGGACAAGAAGTACCGGCGAGAGCTGGCGATCCTGATCTTCTCTTTATACGACGGCCTGACGATGAGGAAATACATGAGCCCCAACCTGGTGGACCTTGACAGGCAGATCAAACTGTTTGGCTCTCTGCTTGACTGCCAAAGAGGGGCAAGGAAGGTGAAACGGAAGGCGGGAGTATAGTTGAATGAATAGCGCGACATCACAAAAGGCGGCTGAGTATAGACCATTGCTTATAGCAGGTACTACCGCTTTGGTCTTGCTATGCGTCGGCTTGTATCAAGTTGCTGCAGCGAAAACGGCGCTGACCATAACTGACGTCCGTCAGCGCGCTCTCGAATTCAATCGGATGTACCTTGCCTCAAAAGAGGAAATCTCCAAGGCGCAGAGTGACATCATCAAAGCCCGTGCCGGGGCGCTTCCAAATCTGTCGGCGGGCGGAGCCTACTCGCGCAATTTCATCCTCCCCTCCTTTTTCGTGCAGACGGAAGATGAGACGCTGGAGTTCAAAACAGGTTTCAAGAATAGTTTCGGCGCTTCCCTTAGCTTGAGGCAGCCACTCTGGCAGGGGGGAAAGGTGTTCACAGCTCTTTCGATAGCGAAATTGTATAAGAAGTACTCTGAGAGGCAGGCGGAAGCAACAAAGGCAGCGGTGGTTCAAAATGCGGAGGTTTTGTTCTATTCGGCCATCTTAGAAAAGTCACGCCTGGCGGTTCTTGAGAAAGCATTCGAGGCGACCAGCCATAACGCTGAGATGATTGAGAAGCTGTATTCGCAGGGGTTGGTTTCCGAGTTTGAGGTTTTGCGCGCTCGGGTAGAAAAGGCGAACCTGCAACCGGCTATACTCAACGCCGAATCGGACGTACGACTGTCGGGAAAGAGGCTGAAGTCGTTTCTTGGCATCGAGTTAAACGAACCAATAGTGCTGGTCGAGGAGATCGGTGATACCTCGCTGGTTGACCTGCCGCCACTTGCGGCACTGATCGATACAGCGCTGGCGGAGCGTCCCGAAATGCAGCAGGCCGATCTTCTGACGGATATCTCGCGCAAGGCGATTCGTATAGCCAAAGGCGGGTACTACCCCTCTCTGGATGCCGTCTCCAACTATAGCTGGCAATCCGTCTCCGACGATTTCACACTAAGCGGGCATACCGCTGAATCGTGGACGGCCGGCATAACTCTTTCAATTCCGATCTTTTCGGGCGGATACACGCGGGGTGAAGTAAAGCAACGGCATTCGGAGCATAATCAGGCTAAACTGGCTGGGCAGCAGTTGCGGGACGACATCAAGCTGGAAGTGGAGCAGGCATACGATCAACTTGTTCAGGCGAAAAAGGCGCTTGATATTCAGAAAGAGACAATTGCACAAGCTGAGGAAGGTCTGCGAATTGCCAATTTAAGGTACGAGACCGGTGTGGGAACGCTACTGGAGGTGCTCTCGGCGCAGGCCGCCCTAACGAAGGCGCGCAATTCTAAAGCCGAGGCGGTTTTCTTTCTCCGGGCGGCCGCCTCTCGATTAAAAAAGGCAACGACTATCGATTTCCATATACAATAGGATGTTATAAGCGCAATGAAGTACATTTTGATATCATTCAGTCTGCTATCACTCTTGTTCTCATTCTTCTCGTGCGGGAACAAGCAGGATACTGTCGAAAAAGAGCGACCGGCGGTGGCGATTAAGGTGACAGTGGTTGGGCTCTCTGACGAGGAAATCGTCAAGACGTACACGGGTACTCTTGAGGGCGAAAAACAAGCCGTCATCTACGCCAAGATTGCCGAGGCAGTCAAGGCGGTCCACGTCCGCGAGGGGCAGCGCATCAAGGCCGATCAGGTGTTGATTTCACTCGATAAGTCCGGGCCCAGTTCGCGTTATCAGGAAGCGCTTTCCCTCTATCGAAACGCAGAAAAGAACTATAAGAAAATGGAGTACCTGTTCGGGGAAGGAGCGGTCAGTGAATCACAGTTCGATGCCGCCAAAACTCAGTATGAGGTTACCAAAGCCGGTTTCGAGGCCGCTTCGCAACTGGTGGAAGTGCAGTCACCCATTGATGGTGTGGTTACCTCCCTTAAGGTCTCCAAAGGCGACTTTCTCGGTCCGGGTCAGGAACTGGCAACCATTGCCACGGTGGACCGACTGCGAGTCAAGTTTGGTGTCAACGCTGCTGCCATCGGATCGGTGACGCCGGGAACCATGGTTACTGTTTCGTCTGGAGATGCAACTCAGACGGTCGAGGGAATAGTGCAGTCGTTTGCCCGCTCGGCTGACCCGGTCACCAGAACATTTCAAGTTGAGGTCGTCTTTGACAACAGCGAAGGGGCATTCCAACCGGGGGTTTTTGTCCGCATTGGTGTTCCCCTGGAGCAGTTGACTGGAGTGGTGGTTGTTCCCCGACAAGCGGTGATCGTTCGCCGCGGAGGCGAGGTGGTTTTTGTCGTCTCTAATAGCGTCGCTCAGGAGAGGGAAGTGACAACCGGCGCGGACCTTGGCGGCCGGATCGTGGTGACATCGGGTCTTGATGTCGGTGATACGCTGGTGACTCTCGGCCAGGACTACCTGCAGGACGGGGTTGAAGTAAACATCACCGACATAGTCGAAGGCGAGCAATGAAACTGGCAGCGGTATCAATTAAGCGTCCGGTCTTTGCCACCATGATGATCGGCGCCCTGCTGATTTTAGGAATTTTTTCCTACACCGAGCTGTCGGTTGATCTCTTTCCTGAGATTGACTTTCCCATTGCGACGGTTGTCACCATTTACCCTGGCGCTTCAGCGGAGACGGTGGAGAGCGAGGTGACCAAGAAAATCGAGGATGCCGTCAATGAGGTCTCCGGGGTCCGTCACATCACCTCGCGGTCACGGGAGGGTTACTCGCTTGTCATCATCGAGTTTGAACTTGAAAGAAAAGGGATTGAGGCTACCCAGGACGTGCGTGAGAAGGTTGCCGGCGTGCGCTCCGAACTGCCCCTGGAAATTGAAGAGCCGGTCGTCAGCCAGTTTGACCCGATGGCCATACCGATTCTTTCATTTGCCGTCTCCGGCGAACGACCGCCCAAAGATATAACGGAATTTGTAAAAAACGTTATCAAAAAGCGGCTGGAGTCAATTCCCGGTGTCGGCAGTGTGACGCTGGTGGGCGGCCAGGAGCGTGAAATCTCCGTCGCTCTTAACCCTGAGAGGATGGAGTCATTTGGGATCACCGTAAACGACGTGAAAGGTGCTATCGCCGCGGCCAACCTGGAGATACCGGGTGGGCGAATTGATGAGGCCTCCCGCGAATATGTGGTGCGAATGGCTGGCAGACTTGACCGGGTCTCGCAGTTTAATGACATAATCGTCAAAAGCAAGCAAGGCTCGCCGGTATATCTGAAGGACGTTGCTGCCATTGCCGACACTATCAAGGAGCAGCGCTCGCTGTCACGCTACAACGAGCTGCCCGCCGTATCACTGAGCATCATCAAGCAGTCGGGAGCCAACACAGTGGAGTTAGCCCACAGAGTCAAACAGACATTGACTCGGCTCCAGGAGGAACTGCCGCCCGATATTCGCATTGAGGTCGTTGATGACAACTCCGTCTTTATCGAGGACTCAATTCACGAGGTCTTGTTCAATATCGAGTTTGGTACTCTTCTGGCGGTTATTGTCATCTTTCTGTTTCTGTTAAATATTCGTCCGACTATCATCACCGGCCTGTCCATTCCTATCTCACTTATTGCCACTTTCACGCTGATGAAAGCCCTGGGCTTCACGATCAACATGATGACCCTGATGGGATTGTCGCTGGCGGTGGGAATACTGATTGATGATGCCATCGTTGTTATCGAGAACATCTACCGCCACATGGCCGAAGGTAAGTCGGCTATGGAAGCAGCCTTCTCAGGAACCAAGGAGATAGGTCTGGCGGTGGTGGCCACGACCTTTTCCATCGTGGTAGTGTTCCTTCCGGTGGCTTTTATGTCGGGAATCGTAGGACGATTCTTTTACCAGTTCGGTATGTCGGTAGCCTTTGCGGTCGTTATATCGCTGTTCGTGGCATTCTCGCTGACACCGATGCTTTCCTCACGGTATCTTGAGAAAAGGGAACCACTAAGTAGCAGAAAGGGCCTTCTGGGAGCCTTGGCGCGGCTTTTCGGCTCCATCTGGAAGCCGATTGAGAGGGTTCTCAGCTACTGGAACATCTTTTTCGAGGCGGTAAAACCTACCTATAAAAAGGTGCTGGCTGGCGCCCTGAGAGCCCGGTGGCTGGTGGTATTGATAGCTGCCCTTTCGTTTGCCGGGGCCATCTTCGCTGCCAGGTTTGTGGGCTCGGAATTTATGGCACAGACCGACCAGGGAAAACTCGCGGTGGATATTGAGACCCCGCCGGGAACCAACCTGGCTGAGACGACAAAACGCTTCAAAGAGGTGGAAACGATCATCGAACAATTGGGTGAGGTTACGGCAACCTATGTTACTATTGGGGCCGGCAACGACCCGGTGACGCAGGGCCGGATTCTGGTCAAGTTGACTGATGCAAGTGAGAGGGAGCTCTCGGCCCGTCAGTTGATGGACTCTGTTCGCATTATGTTGAGGATGATGCCGGGCATCAAGTATGCGGTAGGTCGCGGCGAAGGTGAAGGGGGGGGCGAGAAGCCGGTTGAGATTTCCATTCGAGGGGACGACATCGAGGAGCTGACTCAACTGACGCATCGCGTGCAGGATATCTTCAATGATGTTGAGGGGACCACGGACATTGACAACACCCTCGAAGAAGGCAAACCGGAAATCCAGATCGAGGTCGACCGTAAGCTGGCCAGCGACCTCGGCTTGAACCTGGGTGAGATCGCCATGACAATCAGGTCTTTAGTCGAGGGTGAGGTCGTGACTCACTACAAAGAAGAGGACGAGGAATACGATGTCCGTGTCAGGCTTGGCGAGGGATTTCGTTCCTCGAAAGACGATGTGGGCCGGATTCTCATACGAAGCCGGAACAAGGATGATAATGACGATAATCTCTTGATCCCGCTGGACCACGTGGCGCGGCTGACCAAGGCGAGCTCAATCGGAGAATACAATCGCTTTGACCGCCAGCGGGAAGTACGCGTCAATGCCAACGTGCTTGCTACCGCTTTTGCGGGAACGGTGACCGGTTTGATTGAGGAGCAGACTCAACAGATAAAACTGCCGCCCGGCTACAAGATTATGCCCGTCGGTACGGCAGAAATAATGAGAGAGGCTTTTACCAACATCTTCAAGGCTCTCGCTCTGGCGGTCATCTTTATTTATCTTCTTTTGGCCTCACTGTATGAGTCCTTTATCGATCCCTTTTCCATCATGTTGTCCCTGCCATTGGCACTGGTCGGGGCAATACTTGGGTTGCTCGGCTCGTCGTTCTCGATCATGTCCCTGATCGGGATAGTTCTGCTGATGGGGTTGGTGACCAAAAACGCCATTCTTTTGATCGATTTTGTGAAACAACAACGGCAAAAGGGCGTTCCAAGATTCGATGCCATTTTGATTGCTGGCCCTATAAGGCTGAGACCGATTTTGATGACCACCTTTGCTATGGTTTTTGGGATGCTGCCTCTGGCGCTGGGTATCGGTCCGGGCGCGGAGATTAGAGCCCCGATGGCGCGAGCGGCGATTGGAGGAATTATTTCATCGACGCTGTTGACTTTGGTGGTGGTGCCAGTTGTTTACACTCTTATTGAAGACTTCTTCGGTCTCTTTCGAAGGAGCGGCCAAGGGATTCAGACGAGGGTGATAGAGGAACCGGCAAAACATGATTGACCTGATCGTGCCCGGCAAATCGCTGGGTTACTCTGACATCTACCTTGATTTTTTAAAGGGACAGGATTCGGCCAGGCATTTTTTCCCTGCTGCAGGTATCGAATATGTAGCCATAGGACTTGATGCCCTTTCTTACGACCGCGAGCAAATCGCGGCTGTCCTCGAACGACAAAACCGAGCTTTTGGCGCCTCAAATGAGACATTTGCCAACATCGAGAAACTGAAGGATAAAAAGGCGCTGTGCGCCTTTACCAGCCAGCAGGCATGTCTGTTCGGAGGGCCGCTTCTGATTATTATCAAAGCTCTTGCCATAGTGAAGGCGGCTCGCCGGTATTCCGAGCAACTTAATCGCCCGGTTGTCCCCGTTTTTTGGATTGCAGGGGATGACCACGATTTTGAGGAGGTGAATCACACCTGTGTACTCGACCGTCACGGGGAGCCGGTCCGAATCTCCTACGAGACGCCTCCGGCGGTAGAACTTCCGACAGCCGAAATCAGATTCTCGGATGAAGCTGAGCTTGAAAAGACGAAAGGAGCCCTCAAAGCAGCGCTGGGTGACACTGATTTTACTCTTGAGTTGTATGATCTGATTGACAGAGCGTACACGCCCGACAGCACCTTTGTCACGGCTTTTGGCAAGTTGATGGCGCGTTTGACGGGTCAGTTTGGCTTGATACTGTTCTCACCGGGAGACCCCGCGGTCAAGAGGTTAGCGGCTCCTTTTTTTACGGAGATTCTCAAAAGGCAGGATGAGTTGCACAATGTGATAACCACGACCAATCAACATATCGAGCGGCACGGATACCACCTGCAGGTGCAAAAGAAAGACAACGCCACACACCTGTTTTGTAACCTGGATGGCCGCCAACCCGTCATGCGCGAAAGAGATGACTTCTTAATTGGCGACCGGCGCTATACCGAGGATGAGTTGCGTCAGTGCATTGATGAAAGCCCTGACAGGGCTTCACCTGACGTCATGATGCGACCGGTGCTGCAATCGTACCTGTTTCCGGTCCTGACTCAGAAGGGCGGGCCGTCGGAGATCGCCTATCTGGCCCAGATCAATCCCATCTTCGCTCTTTTCGGCTTGGTGGGTCCGTACTATATGGCGCGTCCCTCGCTCACATTTCTAGAGAAGCGGTTTGAGAAACTGATGGCTGAGCACGAAATCGCCTTTGAGGAATTGACCGGCGACATTGAGCAGGTCGTCAACAGGGTACTGGCCAAATCGTTTCCTGAGAATCTCGAAAGCAAGTTTGAGCGGCTCCGACATGACGTTGAGCGCCGTTTCGGCGAATTCATCGAAGAGTCTTTAGCGTTTGACCCGGCTCTACGGCAGTTTGGCACACAGATGCACGGTAAGATTGATTTCACCCTGAAGCAGTTCGAAGAAAAAGTATTTGCATCCCACAAGAGAAAGTCAAAAGAGGCTCGCGATCGCATCTATCGACTGTGGCACGCAGTCTATCCCAACCATGCCTTGCAGGAGCGGACATTAAATGTCACTTATTTTCTCTCCCGCTATGGATTCGGTTTCATTTCGTTTATGTACGACAAAATCGACTGTGAAGAGACGGCGCATCAGGTTGTTCACCTTAAGGAGTATCAGGCGTAGATGGTAATAGGCATCACCTGTTATCCGGTGGCCGGCGGCTCGGGAGTTGTCGCTACCGAACTCGGCCAGCAGCTTGCCGTGCGCGGGCACCAGGTACATTTTGTCTCCTACGCGCTGCCGTTTCGACTTGATCGCTATCAGACCAACCTGATGTATCACGGCGTAGAAACAACCGCCTACCCGCTGTTTAAGTTTCCTCCCTACACGTTGACGTTGGCGGCGAAGATGGCTGAGGTCACGCGCAATTTCAAACTCGACCTTCTCCACATGCACTATGCCATCCCGCACGCCACCTGCGCCTACCTGGCCAAGCAGCTTCTTGGCGCCCAGAACGAACGGCAGCCGAAGATCATAACCACCCTGCACGGCACGGACATCACGCTTGTCGGCTCCGACCCTTCCTTTTATGACATCACCCGGTTTTCCATCCTGTCGTCCGATGGCTTGACGGCCGTGTCAAAGTATCTTGCCGATGAAACCAGGGACGTGTTTAAGATTGAAAAGGAGATTCGAGTAATTCACAATTTTTTCGACCCCAAGCGGTTTAAGCACTCGACAAGCGATTGCACGCGCAGTGAGTTTGCCAGGGACGATGACTTCCTGATTGCCCATATCTCAAATTTCCGTCCGGTCAAGCGAACCCTAGATGTTATTGACATATTTGACAAGATTGCTACCGAGTTGCCGGCAAAGCTGCTTCTAATTGGCGAAGGTCCCGACACGATTCTGGCACGGCGGCAGATCAATAAGAGGAATCTAAGTGACAAAGTCATCTTTCTCGGCAACCAAACCCGTGTTGAGGCGGTGCTGCCTTGCGCCGATCTTTTTCTTTTGCCGTCGGAGGAGGAATCGTTCGGTCTGGCGGCGCTGGAGGCGCTGGCCTGCGGCGTGCCGGTGATCGGTTCCTCGGGCACTGGCTTGGTCGAGGTGGTGGATGATTTCACCAATGGCTTCCTGCTTCCCGTCGGCGACACTACTTCCATGGCCAGAGCCGCCATTTCGCTTTTGAAAAACAGCGAGCGTTTGAAGCAATTCAAGAAGGCAGCAACCGAGCTGGCGCTGAAAAAGTTTTCCGCTGAGAAGATTGTCTCTGAGTACGAAGGCTACTACGAGGAAGTGCTCAATGTCTGAGCGAGGGAAGCTTGACATCCTGGCAATTGCCGCTCACCCCGATGACATTGAAATCACCTGCGGCGGGCTTTTGATAAAGATGGCCAAAAGGGGTCGTAAGACTGGCGCGCTGGATCTAACGAGGGGAGAAATGGGGACGCTGGGCGACACCAATAGCCGAGTTGCCGAAGCTGCCGCCGCCGCTGAGGTTTTGGGTTTGTCCTATCGCGAAAACTTCTCGCTTCCCGACTCGGCTTTAGAGTTCAATCAGGAAAACAAGCTGAAAATTGCTGCCGTCATCCGGGCGACGCAGCCAGAGTTGGTCATTCTGCCCCATTGGCAGCAGCGCCATCCTGATCATCTTGTATGTTCACGCCTTGGATATGATGCCTGCTTTCTGGCAGGGTTGAAGAAGCTTGACGTCGAAGGCGAGGCGTACCGTCCGCGCAAGATCATCTACGTGTCATACTTCCGCAACACCGATTACTCATTTCTGGTAGACATTTCTGATGAGTTCGAGCAGAAGTGTGAGGCAGTGGCGGCATATCGCTCGCAGTTTGCCAACCCGTCTACGGACAAACATATCTTCCAACCGGGCGTTGATATTTTCGACTTGATGCGCACCCGTGCGGCGGCATTAGGACAGTTGGTCAATGTCAAGTACGCCGAGGCCTACACCATCAAAGAGCAGATCCTCATCGACGACCCACAGAAGATGCCCGTGCGGTCAGTGTGACAGTTGTAGGGCAGGGCTATGCTGACCTCCACCATAATCAAAAACCTCGCCGAGGCTGTCGGTTTTGATCTGTGTGGCGTCACCACTGCTGACGTCATCCCTGAAGCCAAAGAACATCTCTACCGCTGGCTGGAAAGGGGTTACCACGGTGAGATGGAGTGGCTGGCATCCACTAAAGAGAAGCGGGTGGATCCATCAAAGCTGCTGGAGAACGTGCAGTCGATCATCATGCTCGGCCTCAATTACTACCAGCCCAACTCTCAGGAAATACCACACGGTTCCGGACGCGTGGCAAGATACGCCCGGGGGAAAGATTACCACAATGTCGTTGCAAGAAAAACCAAGCATTTGATTTACAAACTTCGGGAAAACCTTGGACAAAACTCATTACATGAGTTCTATTGGTGGGTTGACTATGGTTCGTTTCTGGAAAAGGCCTATGCCGAAAAGGCGAGGCTGGGGTTTATCAGCAAGAACTCGCTTCTTATCAACCGGCAGTTCGGTTCCTGGATCTTTCTGGCGGAGATTTTGACGACGGTCAAGCTTGAGCCGGACAACCCGCAAATCATGAGTCACGGCGCCTGCGGTGAATGCCGACTCTGCATAGATGCCTGCCCGACCGGCGCCATTGTGGCCGATAGAACAGTCGACGCGACACGGTGTGTCTCTTATTTGACGATCGAGGGACCTGCTGATATACCAGACGCACTGGCAAAACAAATGGACAGCCTGATATTCGGCTGTGATATCTGTCAGGAAGTCTGCCCGTACAACGACTCGGCCATTCTTACCCAACACAAAGAGTTTCGGCCGGATAAAGGCGTCGGAGAGTTTCTTGATGCCCGGCAAGTCCTGCGCTTGCAGACCAGAGACGATTTCTTAGCCTTAACGGCTGGAACCTCTCTCACCAGACCCAAGCTGGATGGCCTCCAGCGCAATGCACGGATCGTGCTGGATAATCAAGGTCGCAAGCGACAGTGATTTCTTCCAGGGGTCGCGCCGTCGGTGTAGCGGCCGATGCCGATTTGACGGAAGCCAAGGCGGAAGTCCCGCCGGTAAGCAATGACTATGTTGCTGACTGGTGGTGTTCGGTTTTTTTCCTGTTTCTTCAGGTAAGATAACTCCCTAACCCGGATATTCCATAAAGATACTGACTACGTCATTGCGAGGAGCGAAGCGACATGGCAATCTCTTTGCAGTAGAAGCAGTTGCACCGTTGAGATCGCCACGCTCCCTTTGGTCGCTCGCGATGACGAAGGGGACAAAGTGTAACTGCAAAACCCCAGTTACTGGCAGACACAACCGCTTGCAGGTCAGAACGTTACGACAGATCATGCGTAATACTCATGAAATAACCGGGCTAAGCCTTTTTTTGGCAACCGAAAAATCAGACTGGTCATGCAATGGGTGCATCGAGACAGAGGCGACCTCGTGGCTTGACTGTTTGAGGATGGTACCTGAGCAAGCCTGCGAGAAGTTAGCTGGTGAGTTTAGCCAGGCGGGCGCGGGCATCCTTGATCTCTTTGAGTTCAATCTCCGGACTACCCCAGTACTGAAGCATCTCTTCATAATTCTGGACGGCTTCTTCAGTGTTTCCCAGCCCCTCGTTGGCGATGCCGAGCAGGTACCGGATGTAAGGGTAGTGGAAACCGGAAGTCATTTCATGGCGGCCGGAGACAAATCGCTGCAGGATTTCAATCCCGCTCTCATACTGACCGGACAATACCCTGAGATAGCCGGCTAACCTCACATTGCCGCCACCCTCCTGTTGTTGCTGCTTTGCCAGCTCTTCCGAAACCTCAATCATGGCCGCGGTATCAAGCTGACAGCAGGCTTCAAAAAGCTGCTCAACAAGGTCAATCAGTGCCCACAATTGTGAAGGCATTCGAGACTTGAATTCGTCGAGAGATTCCTTGAAGATCGGTCTTGCTTCAGGTTCAGTTTTGTAATCAATACTGACTAGTCGAATCGGATGATCAAGACGCTGAAACGGATTAGCCCACCGATACGCCTGCCAACTGTAAAGCAGCGCACTGTCAGGCAAACCGTACTTCTCGTAATAGATCGAGATTACTTCCAGAGCATTGAAGATAATGGTGCTGTCACCAGTCAGCTTTGCCTGTTCAAGAGCATCAAACCGCAAGTTCAGGCTGGTTCGGAACTTTCCCGACCAATTGGAGAGGTTAGCACGAGAGTGGTAATAGTCTTCCATTCGATAGGGATCATCACGGTACCTTTCCGAATACTGCTCAAGATACTGACGAGAACGTTCAAAGTCCCGCTTGCGGATATGCAGATTACTCAAGCGAAACAAGGCCTCAGGATTGTCGGGAAACCGTGACAGCAAGTTTTGACATTCGTCAATGGCCTCGTCGAGCTTGCTCTGCCGTGCGTACAAAGTCGCTAGTCGTATGTACGGATAGGGTGATTCGGGATGATATGAGCGAATGAGTTTTACATATTCAACCGCCTTTTCAAGGTTACCATATTGTTGATAAACTTGAGAATAAAATGACAGCGCCAGTTGATACTGCGGGTCGATGTGCAGCACCGTGTCAAGGTGAGCAAATGCCGACGCCGTGTCCTGAGCAAAAGCGACGAAAACGAGTGCATAGAATGTACGGCCCTCCTTGTCGTCAGGATAGTGGTTTACGAATGTCTCCAACCTGACAAAGGATTCGTCGTATCTTTGTTCCAGCCAGAAGCCGGAGTAAATATCCAGCAGGCTCTTTTCACGGAGAGGTAGTCTGCTTTTGTACTCCTGCGCCAGTGCAAAATACTTGGCACCCTCCTGCGGACGGTACTGAGACACTTTTGCCATGCCAATTCGCATGTACGCCAGCGCAAAGCCGGGGTCGATAGCCAGAGCCCGGTTGAACTTGTCAATTGCCTCCTCGTATAATTCGAGCTCAAATTTTTCCATGCCTTCATGATACAACCGGTAGGCTTCCGGCGAGGATGAGGTCAGCTCGGAGACGCTTACGTGGGACGACATCAGCTCAGAAACATTGAGTCCGTCAGCTATTTTCTCAGTCAAACTGTCAACCAGCGCGAAGGCGTTTTCGCCTACCACTTTTGCGCCCAGAAGAATCTTGCCTGTAGCGACCTCCTCTAGACGGGCGTCAATTCTGATATTGTCTCCCAGCTTGTAAAGTGATCCTGACAGGAGGTTAACAGCCCCCAGCGCCCGGGCGGCGTTGAGCATCTCGGCATGAGTGTATGAATCAGCATCACCTTTCTTCTCCCGATTGAGATAGTCCAGCAGGCGCTCGCGGCTGATGAGATTGATCGCCTGACTTTGGGCCAGGTCGGTAAGAAGTATCTCCGGCAGACCGGTCTCAAGCCAGTCGAGTTCCGAATCGCTGGTCTTGTTCTCGAAGCTGAGAATGGCTAAGCTGTTCTCGCCTGCTCGCAAAGCAGGAATGTACTCCCCGCCGTCTGTCCGGAACCAATTCGTAACGATGGCAGCAAGCGCCATGAGCGCTACCACCAGCAAGGCCAAGCGTCCTACGCTCAGTTTGGACGTGCGTACCCTGGGGACCGCTGCCGAAACATCGCTCACGGCTGATATGCTACCGGTTGGACCGCTGTCGTATTGTCTCCGCAGATTTCGCAAATCTACAACAAGGTCGCGGGTGTCCTGATACCGATCGCCGGGGTCTTTTTGGAGGCATTTGTCGATGATTCTCTCCAGTTCGGTCGGCACGTTCTGGTTTTTCAGACGCGGCGACTCCGGCCTGGCCTCGAGAATCTTTGCCAGAGTCGAAACGGGGGAGGAGTCTTTGAAAGGTAGATAACCAGTGGCCATCTTGTACAACAGGACGCCAAAGGAGAAAATGTCCGACCGGAGGTCTACCTCTTCGCCCCGTGCCTGCTCCGGTGACATGTAGGAAACGGTGCCGACAATTTTCCCCGCCTTGGTCAACTGCTGGGAGACTGTTTCGGTGCTGTCGTCCTTATCGCCCCACTGCAGCGCATCGAGCGGTTTGGCTAAGCCAAAGTCGAGAATCTTCGGCTCATCTTCTTTGTTGACCACGATATTGAGTGCCTTGATGTCGCGGTGCACAATGTTGATCTTGTGGGCAGCGGCGAGACCCGAAGCGATTTTTTCAGCAAGACGGACAACTGTGGCCATATCGTTGGGGTGATGTTGCAGGTAATCTATCAAGGGCTCACCCTGGACATGCTCCATAACGATATAGTTCATCTCCCGACCGGTGGTGGGGTCGGTGACGGCGCCGATGTCATAAATGGCCATAACGTTGGCATGGGATATCCGGGCCGCCGTCTTTGCTTCCCGCTGAAAACGTTTCTGCCTTTCGGCGTCATCGAAATAGTCAGCCGGAAGCACTTTCAAGGCCACCTGACGATTGAGCTTCTGGTCTTTGGCCAGGTACACCTCGCCCATACCGCCCTCGCCGAGCTTTTTGACTACTTTGAAATGCGCAATCATCTGGTCGGGATTTAACATGGTCTGTCCTTCTTTATGAGCAGCATAGTAATGTCATCTGACCGAGGCGATTCTTTGACAAAGGCTTTGATATCATTCAGCAGGCTGTGAGCTATTTCTTCAGGTGGGTCATCTCTGACATTGGCTACCAGGCGCTCGACTCTTTCATCACCGTAGAATTCCTCCCCTCTTACGGCCTCGGTGACGCCGTCGGTGAACACAAGCACCAGGTCCCCCTCGCCCAGCGTGACCGTTTCCTCGGCCCAGCCGCTGAAATCAAAGGCTCCTATCATGGTGCCGGACGCTTCCAGATACTCGATTTTCCCATCTTTTCGGACCAGCAAAGCTGGATTGTGTCCGGCATTACAAAACGTTATCGTGTCTTGTTTCGGGTCTACCAGTCCCATGAACAGAGTCGCAAAATCTTCTGCGGCGCTGTGATCGAATAGCTGCATGGAAACTTGCTTAACCGCCTGGCATAAATCAAACTGCCTTTCATTATACAATATTCTGAAAGAGGCAAGAATATTCGACATTAAGAGCGCCGCCCCCATACCTTTTCCGCTCACGTCAGCCAACAAAAACAGCAGGCGCCCATCGGGCAGCAGGGCCAAATCATACAGGTCTCCTCCCACTGCGCGGCACTGCTCCTGAAAGGCGTGAATCTTGTAGCCGGCAAAGGGGGGGGCTTCTTTTGCCAGCAGATTCCGTTGAATCACCGAAGCACGCCGGATCTCCGCCTCGATCACCTGTTTTTCCTGTAACTCGGTCAGCAAATTGTAATTAAGCAGTCGAAAGGCAATGAGATTCCCGAAAGTAGCAAGAAGCCTCAGGTATTCATCGCTGTATCGTTGCCGAGGGTCGGAGGTATCGGCGTACAGGATTCCCAAAACCTTGCCCTCTACAAAAAGCGGAACGGCCATCGCCGATTTGAGCTGCGACATGATAATGGACTGCTGGGCAGCGAAACGCGGGTCCTCCTGGGGATTGCCGATCAGAACGGCATTCTTATTGGCTAAAATCTCATTGACGATCGTTCGTGAAAGGGTAAAGGAACCGGCATCACCTTCGTCCGACATAAGGCAGGCAGCCATATATATGTCTTTCGGGTCTTCGGCGGTGAGCAGAACCGCCAGCCTTTCGGCAGGGATTGCTTTCGTTACCAGGGCAAGGGAGCGTTCCAGCATAACCTCCTTCGGCTCAGGCACGATAAGCATTTTGGCCATCTCGAAAAGGGTAGACATCACTTCCGGCCGATCAGCAACTTTTGTCGGCAGAGGTTGCAGGGCATCGTTTATGGACAGGAAGACCGACTTCTCAGGCTCGGTCTCGGAAAACAGCCTGTCGGTAGTGGGAGACTTTGTCGGCCCGGCCGAACGGCGAACGTCGCTCTCCGTCAGCTTGAACTCAACAGACCCAAGCATGATGCGGTCGCCCGGTTTGATCTCGGTGCGCGTGGTTATCCGTTGCCCGTTCACCAGAGTCCCGTTGCGGCTTTCAAGATCGAGCAGAAAACACGGCCCGCTTGAACACTCTACTTCAAGTTCCGCATGCCGTCTTGATACGGTCTTATCAGAGATGTAGAAGTCACACTCAGGCTTGCGGCCAACTAAGAATTTGCCGGGCTCGAGATTCCAGGAGTAATAACGGCGGCCATCTGTTCCAATAAGCTTCCACACAGGGGGAGCAAGTTCCTTTTATCTATTTTGATTCAGTCGAGGAGTAATATAAGGCTTAACCGGCGAAATTGTTAATCAAAAACTCGGCAATCTTATCGAACCCATCGATACGATATTTCCCCCACCCGGCTTTAGCCATCTCGGCAAGCTTACCGCTTGCCCTCAGATGACCCAGCTGAACTCCGAAGGCGTCTGCGGCGGAATTGGAATTGATTCGCTCGGCCACCCCGGCATGAATAAGGAGCTCGCAGTTTAGCGGCGCAAAGGGACCTATCTGGGGACCTACAACAAACATGGGCAGTCCTAACCCCAGCGCCCAGTTGGTGCGCTCATGGGAAGGAGCCACCAGGTAATCAAACATCGGAAAGAGCTGAGCTGTGAAACCATTTTCCTCCCGCCGCGAAGCATACTGTACAATCAGCGCCAGTGGCAAGTCAGCCGGGAGGAATTGGCGTGAGTCTATGCCTGCAAACTCGATTCCCCTGGATGGAAGGCGCCTGGCGGCCTCCCGGACAAATACTCCATCTCTTTGAGCGAACAGTATTACTTTCCCTCCATGGGTTACCGCTGATACCGCCGCACGCACAAGCTTTTCGATGTGTCGCCGCGGCTCGGCTCCGGAACTGAAGAAGGCCCCAACGAGAGGATCGTCACCTCCAATCCGCTTCAGCCTTGCCGCCAAGGCATCACCGCTCTGTCTGACCAGTGACGGCTCAATGCAAAGGCCGGAAACCATGACATCACGGCTGTCGTATCCGGATTCAATAAAAGGACCGGCTGCCTCATCGGTCGGCGCCAGTACCTTCGAGGCTCCCGCTACAACCGCCTCGGCAGGGGTGACCACTTCCCCATGTTGATAAATCAAGCCTTGCCTGCCTTTCAAGATGGCAACAAGGGTGGGATGGGCTACGACAACAGGATTGGGGTCAAGTGAAAACATGCGTCGCAGGTCTCTGCCCATCAGGCGCAGGATAGCGCCGGGGCGGTTGTAGTCGGCGCTGGAACGGAGCTTTTTATAAAGTGCCGCGACTATGCCCGGTGATGATCCTTTCCGATACATCCAGCGCGCCGCTTGCCAGGCAAATCGCGACAGGCCTCGAGACACCTCAAATACATCGCTCTCCCCCCTTACTAATCCTATATTCCCCTTGCGGACCAACGCCTCCAGTATGCCATCAAGGTAGAACGGGTGGCCCCTTCCGATGTTGGTATAGAGGAAATTTATGCGAGGTGGTACTACCATCTTTTCACAAAGGGGCAGATGTGGAGAGGTTGTCTCAAAACGCAGAATTCTCTCTTTTCCAGGTGGCGTCAGGCGACCCCGCCTGACGCTTTCTCCATGCAAGCGTGTGCTGCACACTCTGTTAGAGCTGTCGGGCGGGGTCGCCCGACAGCACGGTAGAACGAAGGGACAACCTTTTGGGACAACCTCTGGTCATCTGCCGCCCACGAACCTCTCTTCATAAGAATCCTCACAAAGATAAGGGGAGCGCCCCCATAAGTCAAATCGGTCATCTCGCAGCTTTGATAATAACCCTTGAATCTCAGCAGGTTTTTTGCCTTATTGAAAACAGGGTAGTTGCCCCTGTGAACCCATAAAGAGCAACGGTGGAGGTAAGAAAGAATGACTCGCGCCATAAATAGAATGCTCGTACTTATTATTCTCTGCACCTTGGTCGCAGGTTTTGGGTCGTGTAGAGCACAGCGCGTCGGTAAGAGGACTGACTTCACTAAAGCCCGCGAACAGATGGTCAGCTCGCAGATAAAGGACAGGGGAATCAGCGACAAGCGAGTCCTGGAGGCGATGCAGAAAGTCGAGCGGCATTTGTTCGTGCCTGAAAAAATGCAATCGCTGGCCTACGCTGATCAACCATTACCTATTGGAGAAGGTCAGACCATTTCGCAGCCGTACATTGTCGCTATTATGACTGAACTATTGAACCTGAAGGGTGACGAAAAAGTTCTGGAAATCGGCACCGGCTCCGGTTACCAGGCGGCAATACTGGGTGAACTTGCGGACACGGTGTATACTATCGAAATTGTCAAGCCTCTGGCAAAGCGAGCGGACAGCCTGCTGGCTGCAATGGGCTATGAAAACATAACTGTGAAACATGGCGATGGGTATATCGGCTGGGAGGAACATGCCCCCTTCGATGGGATCATTATCACCTGTGCCCCGCCGAAAGTCCCTCAGCCGCTGATTGACCAACTGGCCGACGGCGGTCGGATGGTGGTGCCGGTCGGGACTTTCTGGCAGGAGTTGCTCCTGATTGAAAAAAAAGATGGAGAGCTAAGAGAAACCAGCGTCCTCCCGGTGCGCTTCGTTCCAATGACGGGAGAAGGGGTGAAGAAGAGGGAGTAATCCCTCCTTGTACGACAAATGAAAAGGCCGGTCTTAGACCGGCCTTTGCATTATAAGGATGTCCCTACCCTCTGTCTCTAACTGGCCTTCCCTGCCATTTCGTTCATGTCAATAACTTTGGACAGGTCGAGGAAAATCAACAGGCGGTCTTCCAGCTTGGCGACCCCTTTGATGTACTCGGAGTTGATGCCGGTGACGATCTCCGGGGCCGGCTCGATGGTGCTCGATGGCAGCCGTAGCACTTCCGAGACGGAGTCAACCACCAGGCCCATGATATTCCCCCCAATGTCCACGACTACGATCCGGGTATTCTTGTCGTACTCCTTCAGTTCCAGATTGAAGCGCTTGCGCAGGTCGACAATCGGAATGACCTTACCCCGCAGGTTTATGACACCCTCAACGTAGTGCGGCGCCTGCGGAACCTTGGTGATTTCAACCATCCGATTGATCTCCTGCACCTTCAGAATGTCGACCCCGAACTCCTCGGAACCGATTTTGAACGAGACCAATTGCAGCAACTCGTCCGACTTCCCGACAAACTGCTTTTCCTTTTGCTCCAGCACACTGGTTTCCATTTTATCTATCTCCTTCTCTTGGAGTTTTATATTTGTTAATCCTTTTGCAGTCCCCAACTCTTAATTCATGAGCATGTCAACCAACCCACCTGATGCGTTCCACCGGGCACCCGGTTGAGCTTTCCAGTCAGGCCGGAGGTCTGCCCCCTGAATCTTTTTCAAAATATCGGCCATATTGTCATGGGCTTTAGATGATGTCGGATTTACCACGGGGCAATATCACCCTTCTACTCCGATCAGGATGACCTGGAGTACCTATCTTCATCGCTGGGCCCGTTCGATAGGTTAGTAAGATAAATGATTAGTACTATTCTATCGCACAAAGCATTACGCTAAATCGGTAAAGGGTTACTTTACCGCCGCTACGTTTATGGCACAGACAAACCCATGGCATGAAACCGGCCCCCCCTGGTAAGGCTGGCTACGCCAGTTGCGGATTGATCGGGAATATGCTATCTTCGTCGGCAAATCGACAAACGGAAAGGACAGGTGAATGAAAGATAAGCGCAACGAGGTTCTCGCCCGCCTGCTCATTGAGTACTCAGTGCGGCTTAAGGGAGGGGAGATCCTCTATCTTGAGATCAAGGGTAAAGAGACACTCGAGTTGGCCAAGCAAGTCATCCGGATTGCCACCGAGAAAGGGGCGGTTCCGTTCTGGTATTACAATGATGAATCTCTCCTTCGTCAGTGGATACATTCGGCTGATGACGACCAGTTCAAAAAGCAGGCCGAGCTGCACCTGGAGCTGATGAAACGGGCCGATGCCTATATCGGTCTACGCGGTTCCGACAATCCGTTCGATCTGGCTGACATTGATTCCAAGCAGATGGACAAGCAGAAGACCCTCTTCTACAAGCCGGTGCATCTCGAAGAACGGGTAAAACGGACCAAGTGGGTGGTGCTGCGCTATCCCAACAACGCTATGGCGCAGCTTGCTGAGACCTCCCAGGAATCCTTCGAGGACTTCTACTATGAAGTCTGCTGTGCCGATTATGCCAAGATGTCCAAGGCGCAAGACAAACTCAAGGCTCTTATGGAGGCCGCGGATAAAGTCCGTCTGAAGGCGCCCGGAACTGATCTGACGTTTTCGATAAAGGGCATTCCCTGCGTCAAATGTGACGGCACGCGCAATATCCCGGATGGCGAGGTGTACACGGCGCCGGTGCGGGAGTCAGTAAACGGCACTATCAAGTACAACACTCCTTCCCTGTATGAGGGCGTGGTGTACAACGGCATCTCGTTGACGTTCGAGAACGGGAAAATCGTCAAAGCGACGGCCGACAGTAATCTTGAGAAGTTGAACGGGATACTCGATACCGACGAAGGCGCCCGCTACGTGGGCGAGTTTGCCATAGGCGTTAATCCCTTCATCCTGCGCCCCATGAAAGATACCCTGTTCGACGAAAAGATCGCCGGCTCCTTCCACTTCACCCCCGGCCAGTGTTATGACGAAGCGCCCAACGGCAACCAGTCGGCCATTCACTGGGACTTGGTGCTGATCCAGCGCCCTGATTATGGTGGGGGTGAGATGTGGTTTGACGACAAGCTGATTCGCAAGGACGGTGTCTTTACCGATCCGGAGTTGGAGAAAGCTTTTTCGGCAGAGAACTTACGGTCGAGCGAGCTGAAGTAGGCGGTACCATGTTTGGCTGCCATGGTTCGACTCCGCTCACCATGACTTGATAATTCGAAGGGGCAGATGTGGAGAGGCTGTCTCAAAAGGCAACTATTCTGGCTCGCGTAGGGTGGGGGCTTGTCTCCCACCTAAACGTGGCGACGCCACCGGCGGACACAAGGCCCGCCGCTACGCGGAGTTAGCAAATGGCGACTTCATTTGGTGCCATGTCCAGTGTAGCTGGAGTCAACTTGTAAGACAGCCTCTGGACATCTGCCGCCCACGAAGCTGCAGTGGGCGGTACCATGGTGGCAATCTCAATAAAAGGGACTTGTCCCCGCCGACATAGAAAGCACCCAGAACGTTGCCCTGAGCGGAGTCGAAGGGTGATACTCGAGAAGTGGCACTGAGATACTCTGCTATGAAAAAGACAAACAGCAGACACGGTCCGAGGGGCGATGCACCGCCGGAGCCCGGCAGCAATGTTTGCAGAGCTGCTCTTGTCGCCTTCGTAGCGGTCATTGGGCTGCATATCATCGGGGTTCTTTTCCCCAGCTATGCCACCTGGGGTTTTCATTACTGGGGCTTCTTATCCAAACCTGTGGCCTTAGGTTTCCTTGCAGCAGCGCTGCTACTTATTATTCCTTTCATAAGCTCCGCCCTGGCTGCTCTTGTTACACGATTGTTTAGCCCGCTGGTTAGCTTTTTGCGGAAAGGCAGGCG
>Ga0209979_1000836_pt1 | contig 37363 bp, 33 predicted proteins | sample AnhtaG_FD_183114 | JGI IMG/M metagenome (GOLD analysis project Ga0209979, IMG submission 183114) | Deep subsurface microbial communities from Anholt, Denmark to uncover new lineages of life (NeLLi) - Anholt_01485 metaG (SPAdes) (version 2) | ecosystem: Environmental > Aquatic > Marine > Oceanic...
GACATCGCTCGCTTGCGTATCGTCGCCGAGCTAGCCGCCAATGCTGAGCTAAACGTCTCGGAACTCGTTGACGCTCTAAAGGTCAGCCAGCCCCTTATCTCCTGGCATCTGCGGCGGCTGGAGAAGGTGGGCTTGGTCGAGGTCAGGAGGGAGGGGCGCCAGGCCTATTGTTCGTTGAATTGGGGGAGGCTCCGTCGGTACTTGCAGGACTTCACCGAGGTGCTTGGCGAGGCCGGTTAACAGATGGGAAATGGATGAGCGGGGGAAACATGCTGGATCAGACGATGCTCGGTTATTATCTCTACCGTCTGTTGGGCTTGGTCGTACCTCTCATACCACCAGGCTTGGGGTATCCCTTGGCAACCAGATTGGGTGACCTCTTCTGCCGCCTGGACAAGGTCACGCGAGCCAACGTCTACGACAATGTAACCCACGTTCTAGAAGCTGGAAGCTGGAATCTGAAAGCTAATAGTCAGCAACCAGTAACCAGCAGCCAGAAGGCGGTAGGCGACAGTGAGGCCATAGTGCGAGGCGTGTTTCACAACATGGCGAAGAATTACTACGACCTCTTTCGTGTGCCAACTCTCAGCCTGGCTGAAATCGACCGTTTGGTGAAAGTGGAAGGGTGGGAGCACGTCGAGAGGGCTTTGTCCAAGGCCAAGGGTTTGATCGTTGTCTCAGCCCACTTTGGCAATACAGACATTGTGGCTCAAGTGCTGGCCCTACGGGAGATCCCAGTCGTCGTCCCCGCCGAGCACCTCAAGCCGGAGGTATTGTATCGGTACGTCTGCAGCCTGCGGGCCAGCAAGGGCATTCGGCTGATCCCCATTGATGGGCCGCTCTTGGAGCTCTGCCGGGCTCTGCGGCGCAATGAGGTCGTGGGCCTTGCCGCCGACAGGGACATCACCGAGAGCGGCATCGTGGTGGACTTTTTCGGCGCGCCGGCCCTCCTGGCCGATGGCTATGCCCAGCTCTCCTTACGCACCGGAGCGCCGATCATCGTGGGATTCAGCCAGCGGCTACCCGACAATACGTTTGTTGCCCGCCTTGAGCCACCCCTGGAGTGGGAGGTCACCGGCGACCGGGATCGTGACGTTAGGGTTGGCGTGGAGAAGGTGGTGGCCATTATGGAGCGCTATATTGGGGAGCAGCCCGAACAGTGGGTGATGTCGGTGCCCATTTGGCGAACGGCAAATAGCTGATTAACTTCGCTAGACCTTTGTGGTAAACGAGGCTGATGAAGATTGCCCTGGTCTCGCCCTATGACTATCCCTATCCCGGGGGGGTGGTCAAGCATATCTCCTATCTGGACAGAGAGTTTCGGCGTCTAGGTCACGATGTTCGCATCATCGCTGCCTGCTCCGAGGATTTGGAGGACGTGCCCCGACAGGTCATCAAGGTCTCTGGCTCCATCGCTCACGTTCCCTTCGCTGGCTCCGTGGCTCGCATTACCCTCTCGCCGCGCGTCTATCGGCGGGTGAAGAAGATACTGAAGCAGGAGCGTTTTGACGTTATCCACCTCCACGAGCCCATGACACCGGCTCTACCCCTGGCTGTTCTGCGCCATGTTCCCTTATCTCCTCAGTCCTTGGTTGTGGGCACCTTTCATGCCTACCGCGAATCCACGCACCGGGGCTACGGCTACGCCAAACCCATCTTCAAGCCCTTCTTCGGCCGCCTCGATGGCCGGATCGCCGTCTCTGAGGCGGTTCGAGATTATCTGGCCCCTTACTTTCCAGGCGATTATCGCATTATCCCCAACGGCATTGACCTGGAGCGCTTCAGTGACCCGGCTTTGCGGCCGGTAGAGCGGTTTGATGACGGCAAGTTGAACATTCTTTTCGTCGGGCGTCTGGAGAAGCGCAAAGGGTTCAAATACCTTCTCCGAGCTTTCGCCCAGGTCAAGAAAGCTGTTCCCGAAGCCCGACTCATGGTGGTAGGAGCTTACGATAAGGACGATAAGGAACCATTTGTGCTCTATGCCCGCCAGCATCGCCTTCACGATGTCAGGTTTATTGGTTACGTATCGGAAGATGACTTGTCTCGCTATTATCGAACCTGCCATGTCTTCTGCGCGCCCTCTACCGGCTTCGAGAGCTTCGGGATTGTCTTGCTGGAAGCAATGGCATCTGGGAAGCCTATCGTGGCCTCGAACATCGCCGGTTATCGCGGTGTCTTGGAGGACGGAGAGGAGGGGCTTCTGGTCCAGCCGGAAGACGAGCGGCGTCTAGCTGATGCTCTGATTCGTCTGCTCGAAGATCCAGCCCTGCGAGGGAGAATGGGCCGCCAGGGGCAAGCCAAGGCAACCGATTACTCTTGGCAAAAGGTGGCTAAGGAGGTTTTGGACTACTATCGAGAGCTATCGGAGAGGAAAAGACGTTGAGAAGCAAGGAGAAGTGGCTGGAGTTTCTCAGAGGTCAAATGCAAGGGTCGGGCGAGGCGAAGAGTGGCCAGACCGTGACCCTGACCGATCTGGCTAGGAAGTGGACCGTGGGGATTCTGGAGCCCGTCGCCCATCTCATCGGCCGGATGGGGGTATCCCCCAATGTGGTGACGTTGACGGGCGCTGTTCTTAACCTGGGGGTCGCTTGGATCCTCGCCCAGGGCTACATGAGAATCGGTGGGCTCTTGGTCCCCCTGGTTGCGCTCTTTGATGCCCTGGATGGGGCCTTGGCCCGGTTGACAGCGAAGAGGAGCCGCTTTGGGGCTTTCTTGGATTCAACTATGGATCGCTTCTCGGAGGCGATCCTCTACCTGGGGCTCCTCTTCTACTATACCCGACACGGCGCTAGGCAGGAGATTCTGCTCATCTATGCCACCATAGTTGGCTCCCTGATGGTCAGCTACGCCAGGGCCCGGGCCGAGGGGCTGGGCCTCGATTGTAAGGTTGGACTCCTTACCCGTTTGGAGAGGGTCATTGTCCTGACCATCGCCTTAGTCCTGGATCAAGTGTCCATCGCTTTGTGGGTCCTGGCCATCCTGACTAACTTTACGGCACTGCAGCGAATGTACCACGTTTGGAGAGCTACTCATGACGAGAATGAAGGTGGTGCCGCCGATCCCTAAATCCCCTCCAATGCCTCCTTGGCCTGGCCGAAATTCGGGTTGTACTTCAGGGCCAACTCGAATTCAGCCCTGGCCTTTTCTTTTTCCCCCAAATCCAGGTAAGCCAGACCTCGTTGATAGCGGATCTCCTCGATATCGGAGACCATGGCCAGCACTTCAGCGCTGAGCGCCACCGTTTTCTCGTACTCTCCCAGGGCGTTATAGGCTTCCAGAGGCCCATATTGATACCAGAGGAAGTGGGAAGGGAAGCCTATTTGTAGAGCGCGCTCGTAGGCCTGGGCAGCTTCCACATATTCGCCTAGGGCCAGGTGGTCGTCCCCAAGGTTGAACCAGGCATAGGCATCTTCTGTGTTCTCCTTAGCCTCCCGTTCGACGGCGGCCAGGGCCCTGCGGTACATGGCTTCGTGCTCACAATCGGCTCCCAGGATGGCTTTGACCATCGCCTCCTGATGCGGAGGATAAGCGGGGATGTATCGCCGGTTGAAGGCTCGCCAGCGCTCATCGAAGAGCTCAAATGAAAAACTCAGTTGGGCTCCTTTGTAAGGGTCATTGACGATGATGGTTTCTGCTCTTCGGTCGTATCCCCTGACCACGCGGTAGTGCCCAACCAGCACCTTATCGTGAGGCCGCTCCAGCCACTGCTGGACGATGACGGGGATTCCGTTGGAGACCAGGGCCATCAAGATCTCGATGTCGCCGTTGACCCTCGACTTAGCCTCTAGGCCCTCCTTGTTTAGATAAGCCACCATCTCCTCAGGGCTGACGTTCTTGTCCTTCTCAGAACCCTTGACCAAGGGCGCGATGTCGAACTGGGTCTTTCCTATGCCGTAGTAGCTCAGAGTCATGGCCAGGGCAACGAGGCCGCAGTTGTTGAGCTTCTGGTACTCATGGTTCATGGGTGAGAGAGAGGTCCTTTCGGCTACAGGCGTGAGGGCCACCGTCGGAGTGGAGGTGGGAGAAGGACTTTGCGTCGGGGAGGGTGTAGGTGTAGTCGTTGGCTTTGGAGAAGGGGTAAGCGTGGGGGTGAAAGTGGCCGTGGGCGTCGAGGTTGTGGTGGAAGTCGCTGTTGGGGGAGGCAAAGGAGTGGAAGTAGGCGATGGCACGGCCGTCACCGTGGGGCTGGAAGATACCGCACAACTTGTGCTGATGAGCAACGAGGCGACCATGAGGGACAAGAGGAGATGGTGCCATCTGTTCATTGTCACTTTTTGAGAAAGCTGACATAATATTGCATCTATTGGGGAATTCCTGCCCAAAGTATAGCACAGAGGTCATCCAGGGACAATTGCCCTTGATTACCATCCTTGGGTAAAGTTAAGACAATTGCCGCCATAGGACAGAGTTCATTGGCTAGGCAGGGAATCCCGGACTTGGCACCGGTGTAAAGGGAAGGGTTTATGGCCAGATTGATCATTCTTGGTTCGGGGGCAGCGCTGCCCGATGCTTCCCGCGACAACACCTACATGGTTCTCCAGGGGCGGGAGAGCTCGATCCTGATTGATTGTGGAGGCAGCCCGTTGCATAAGCTACAGGCAGTCGGCGTTGATCTCGACCCCCTCGATTCCCTGATCGTCACTCACCACCACCCCGATCACATCTACGGCGTGCCCGTCCTTCTGCTGGGTCTGTGGCTCTATGGCCGCCAGGAGCCATTTCACATCTTCGGACCTCAAAGGAGCGTGGCCGCCCTTGCCTCGATCATGGATTCGCTGGAATGGCAGGACTGGCCTTGTACGCTGCCCGTTGTCTTCCACGAGGTGGAGATGAGGGAGGGATACAAAGTCATCGAGTCGCCCGAGTTTGAGATCACCACCGCGCCAGTGGAACATTCGATTCCCACAATTGCTGTAAAGATGATGTCCAAGGAGACCGGTAGGGCCATCGTCTACTCCAGCGACACTGAACCTTGCGAAGCATTGGCCAGGCTGGCCCAAGGAGTGGACATCCTTATTCACGAGGGCACTGGCGACTATACAGGACATTCAACCCCCGCTCAGGCGGGAGCGATGGCTGAGCGGTGTGGTGCGGGCAAGCTAGTGCTCATCCACTTCACGGTCTTGGAGAGCGACCTCGGGGCTTGGCGGCGGGCAGCCGAGGCCGAGTTCAACGGCCCTGTGGAACTGGCCGAGGACTTCGCTGTTTATCCTCTTTAAGGTTGTCACCGGCACCCCTCTTCCGGCGCATGAATTCCAACACCACTCGGTCTATGTAGGCTCCTTCTTGCAGGCGCTCCTCCAGGTTCTCGATGCCAGCGAAATCGAAGAGGGCCTGCTTGGTGGCTTCGTCGTAGAGACCGTTGATCTCGCCGCTGTAATAGCCCAGTTCGGAGAGGATCTCTTGGACCTCGCGGGCCACTTCCCCCTGCAGGGACAGCAGGTCCTCCGGTTTGCTCTTGAAGAAGTACAGTTTGTAGAGCCCTAGCAGCCGTTTCAACTCTTGGATGGGCGTGGGGTGGTCGTCAACCCGCAGGTCCACGTAGCGGTCGTTGAAGCCTCCGTAGCCGCCCTTCTCCCGAACCACCAAAAGGGCCGCTGACTGCTTCCCCCGGCTGTCGCCGCCAGCCTCCTGTCCGGCCTCCAGGGCGACCACCAACCGGTCGGCCAGCTCACCCGCGCTCTCCTCGAAAGCCCGGGCCATGGCCTGCACGGCCTCCTCGCTCACCAGGATGTTGCCCTGGCAGGCAAAGCTCTCCCCCACGATGTGACCGGCCCACGCGAAGCACTCCTTGCCGGTGTAGGCGGCGGCGTTACCGCAGGCATCCACGATACCGGCCTGGCGCCGGTCACGCTCCTCGTCGCCCTCGACCAGCTTCTCCAGTGCCTCTTGCGCCGACAGCCCCTCGGCCATTAGCCTCAGTCCGTCAGGGCCGTAGGTGGTGTTGGCCCAGGACTGGGTGGTGATGGCTCCCACCCCGGCCTTTGCCCAGGGCACCACCGCTCCCACGGCCAGGAACTTGGACTGCACAGCCACTCCGAGGTCGCCGTTTTCGGGGTCATAGGCGACGATGGAGAAGGTAGCTACCGATTTCTCTCGCTTACAAGTTTTCATGGGAATCCTCCTTTGCATGGCATGTGGGCTTGTGCTATACTTACGGATGTGTTGAGTTACACCGAATTCTATCTGGACCGAAGCGGTCCCTATTTTACGCCAAGAAAAGGAAACAGGCAAGTCAACAAAAGGGGGATCATCAATGTCTACTTTGCTAGTGAAAAACGCGACCTTGCTGGTCACCATGGACGAGGAGAGGCGGCGCATCGAGGATGGCGGCATCTTCGTGCGGGATAACGTCATCGAAGCAGTGGGGCCAACAGGGGAGTTGCCGCAGGAGGCTGACCGGGTTATCGTCGCCTCGGGGATGATCGTCCTGCCGGGGCTGGTGAACACCCACCACCACCTCTACCAGACCCTGACCCGCGCCCTGCCCGCCGTCCAGGATGTGGAGCTTTTCGATTGGCTGCGTACTCTCTATCCTATATGGGCAGAGCTTACCGGCGAGGCCGTCTACGTCAGCGCGCTGGTGGGCCTGGCTGAGCTGGTTCTCTCTGGCTGTACCACTACCACTGATCATCTGTATCTCTTTCCCAACGACGTTTCGCTAGACGACGAAATCCGCGCTGCTCGCGAGTTGGGCATCCGTTTCCATCCCTGCCGGGGCAGCATGTCCTTGGGCCGGTCCCAGGGAGGCCTGCCGCCAGATCGGGTCGTCCAAAGCGAAGAGGAGATCCTGGCCGACTGCCAGCGGGTCATAGAGGAGCACCATGATCCGGAGCTCTGTTCGATGTGTCGTATCGTCCTCGCTCCCTGTTCCCCCTTCTCGGTGACCCCGGAGCTGATGAGGGAGTCGGCGGCCCTGGCTCGCCGCTACTGCCTGCACCTCCACACTCACGTGGCCGAGACCCTGGACGAGGAAAGCTTTTGTCTGGAGAAATTCGGCTGCCGGCCGGTAGAGTACATGGAAAAGTTGGACTGGGTGGGTCCTGACGTCTCCTATGTCCACGCCATATACCTTAATGGGGAGGAGATCGAGCTCCTGGCTGAGACCGGCACCGGAGTGGCCCACTGTCCCAGCTCCAACATGCGCCTGGGCTCAGGGATAGCCCCCATCCGCGAGATGTTGGACGCAGGCGTCAAGGTGAGCCTGGCCGTGGATGGCAGCGCTTCCAACGACAGCTCCCACATGCTGGCCGAGGCGCGCATAGCCATGCTCCTGCAGCGGGTTCAGAAGGGTGCTGGCGCGCTCAGTGCTCAGGAGACCTTAGAGATGGCCACCCGTGGCGGGGCATCTGTCCTGGGCCGCGACGATATCGGCTCGCTGGAAGCAGGCAAGGCGGCCGATTTCATCGCTATTGGCCTGAACAGGCTGGAGTACGCCGGGGCCCTGCACGATCCTTTGGCGGCGCTGATCTTCTGTGCGCCGGTCAACGTGGACCTGTCGGTCATTAACGGTCGGATAGTGGTTGATGGTGGTCACCTGGTCGATTTTGACCTGGGGGAAATCGTAGCCCGCCACAATCGGATCTCCCAGCAGATGGTGGAATGGAGGACGTCGGATGAAAGGGGCTAGGAAGAAGCTGGGCCAGCGGGGCGAGGATTTGGCGGTGGCCCATTTGGAAGAGCGGGGCTACGTCGTGCGCGAGCGCAACTGGCGCTGCCCGGCAGGTGAGATAGACATCGTGGCCCAGGATGGCGGTTGCTTGGTCTTCGTCGAGGTGCGCACCCGGCGAGGCCGGGCTCTTGGAACGCCTGAGGAGTCGGTGACGCCAACTAAGCAGGCCAAGCTGGTGAAAGTGGCGCAGACCTATGTGCAGGAGCACAGTTGGGAAGGCGATTGGCGCATTGATGTGGTGGCGGTGGAGATGACGTCTAGGGGCAGGTTGTTGCGGGTAGATCTGATAAAGAACGCGGTGACAGATTGGGAATTGATATGAAGGGAGGTTTTTCACATTCCATTGTGACATCAACAGAGGCGTTATTGAGAAAGCAACTGTATTACTTATTTCATGAACTACGATACAGGGCCAGATACTTCGCCTTCTAGGGCATCCCCGCCGACGTGATGGAGGAGTTCGACGGCACCAGCCAGCCACATCATCGCCATCTCAGGTCATAGCACGACGGGGATAGGTGGTGATCACGAACTTGATTCTTCACTAATTCGAGCTATAGTGTTTGCGCATTCCTTTCCTTGTCACTCCGACTACCCAGCAAACACGTGGCCCGGGAGGCGGAGCCCGTAGCAACCAGCGATGGGAATTGTATTTTGCCATAGAAGGGAAGACGGCCATATCCATGCTCACTCAGTCAGTTCTCGGTCACATCTGAGCTGTACCCTGACTGTTCGCTTTTTCAGCAGTAAGGTAACGCAACCAGTATGGCGCCAGGCAAGATAAATTGATCATAATCTCGCCCAAGTGGGTCATAAGCTCTACTTCTGGACTGGTGGGCAGAACGTGGCTTACTGGAAGAAGAGTGGAGACTTGTGGTGACCTACTTAGACGAATAAGCAAGCTACCAGGTGGTCGGGGTCTACACTCTGGAGTTGCGGGTCAGTCTGAGAGCATCGGGCGGAGGCCGCGGGACAGCGCGGGTGGAAGCGGCAGCCGGACGGCAGATCAATGGGGTTGGGGGTTTCGCCTTGAAGGATCATCCGCTTCCGCCGTCGTCGGGGATTGGGAACGGGGATCACTGAAAGAAGAGCCTGGGTGTAGGGATGCCTGGGGTCGGTCAACATCGTCTTGGTGGGACCGATCTCCACGATCCTACCCAGGTACATCACCGCTACCCGGTCGGTGAAATAGGCCGCTGTGGCCAGGTCGTGGGTGATGTAGAGGATGGTGATGCCGTGCTCATCGCGCAACTGGAGCAGCAGGTTGAGGATCTCGGCCCGAATGGAGACATCCAGCATAGAAACGGGCTCGTCGGCCACCAGCAATTGTGGATTCAGAACCAACGCCCCGGCGATCACCACTCGCTGCCGCTGACCACCGGAGAGCTCTTGGGGATAGCGATGGAAAAAGGTCTCAGGAGGTTTGAGACCGGCGACATCCAGAGCCGCCTTTACCCGCTCGATCTTCTCCGCACGGCTCTTGACCAGCCGGTGCACCTCCAGCGGCTCGGCCACGGTCGCAAACACCGTCTGCCGTGGGTTGAGGGCTTCGTAGGGGTCTTGAAAGATGATCTGCATCTGCCGTCGTAGCCTCAACCGCTCACGGCTGTGCACCAGCTCGGGGACGCTTTGGTCGTTGAAGAGGATTTCCCCCTCGGTGGGTTCGTCCAGCCCCAGCACGTTCAGAGCGGTGGTCGTCTTGCCCGACCCCGATTCGCCCACCAGCCCCAGGATCTCACCCTTGCCCACGGAAAAGCTCACCCCATCCACGGCGTGGACGTGGCGGTGAGGCTTGCGCAGCAGAGTTCCCAGGATGCCCCTTGAGACCGGGAACAGTTTGCGCAGGTTGTTGACTTTCAAGACGATTTCATCTCGCGGCGTTTCTTGTTCCATTGGCTCAGGTTCTTTCTGACTGGACACTGGCATTGTTTTCGTAGTGACGACTTCAGTCGTCCACAATGGCGCCAAAGCGACTGAAGTCGCTACTACAAACCCCTTAATCTAGTGATTCATCTTTCCAGATGCTCCGGATGGCAGGCCACATAGTGGCCGGGCTTGACGGCCACCAACGGCGGACTTTCCACGGCACAGACATCGCTCTTGCAGTGGCAACGAGGCTCAAAACGGCATCCCGGTGGCAGCGCATCGAGCGGCGGTGGGTAGCCGGGGATGGAGGCCAGCGTTGAGGTAGGGCTGTCGACGTCGGGGAAGGCCTGCAGGAGACGCTGGGTATAGGGATGCAGCGGTTCGTTGTAGATGGTGTCCACACTGGCGTACTCGGCCGTCTTGCCGCCGTACATCACCAGGACGTCGTCGCAGATCTCGGCCACCACCCCCAGATCGTGGGTCACCAGGATGATGGACAGCTCCAATTCCTGCTGCAGATTCTGCAACAGGTCCAGAATCTGGGCCTGGATCATCACGTCGAGGGCGGTGGTCGGTTCGTCGGCGATGAGGATGTCTGGAGAGCAGGATAGAGCCATGGCGATCATCGCCCGCTGGCGCATCCCGCCGCTGTATTGGTGGGGGTACTGCCGGGCCATCTCCGGGATGATCCCCACCATCTCCAGCAACTCGCTCACCCGCTCGCTGGCCTCCTTCTTGTCCGTGGCCGCCCCGTGGAGCATAAGGGGTTCGGCAATCTGGTCGCCGACCTTGCGCACCGGGTTGAGGGCGTTCATCGCTCCTTGGAAGACGATGGACATCTTGCTCCAACGGTACTTCCGCATCTCCCGCTCGGACAAGCGCAGCAGATCCACGCCTTCGTACCGGACCTCGCCGGAGACGATGCGTCCTTCGGCGGGAAGCAGCCGCAGCACCCCCAGCATGGCCGTGGTCTTGCCGCATCCGCTCTCCCCCACCAGCCCCAGCGATCGTCCCTGCTCCAGGCTGAAACTCACGTCCTCCACCGCGCGCAGCGCGGCGCCGCGCCGCCCTGAGCCTGCCGAAGGGTGGTCGGTCAGGTAGTTGACGGAGAGATTCTGTACCTCCAGAACGGCCATTACTCTGCTACCCCCTCTGCCTCCAAGCCTCGACTGAGCTCGCCGAAGTCCTTTGGCCTTGCTCCTGTCACTAACGCCACCATCCGCCGTGCATCAAAGAGGTGGTGGGTTTTGAGCCTGGGGTTGACGATCTCCTCCAGCGTGCTGCCCATCAAGACCAACCCTAGACTGACCCAGACGATGGCGAAGCCGGGCGGCAGCAAGAACCACCAGGCCATGCGGCTGATGGCCCGCTCGAAGGCAAAGTTGAGCATCATGCCCCAACTGACCAGCGTGGGGTCGCCAAGTCCCAGGAAACTGAGCGACGATTCGGCTATGATGGCGCCCGATACACTCAGCACCGCCTCGGCGAGGATCAGTGGGAGCACCTGGGGAAAGACGTGGCGTGCGATGATGCGCAGGCTGCCCGCGCCGATGGCCCGGGCGCGCAGAACGAATTGACGTTCCTTAATCGAAAGTACCTGCGAGCGCACCAGGCGCGCGGTGTAGATCCAACCCAACAGGCCGATCACCAGGATGATCTTCCACAGACCCCGCCCCCACATGGAGATCAACACCAGCATCAGCGGTAGGTGGGGAATCACCAGCAGGAAATCCACCAGCCGCATCAATGCGTTGCCGATCCGTCCGCCGTAGTAGCCGGCCACCAGGCCCACCGTGGTGCCGATGAACATGGACATGAAGGAAGCGACGAAGCCAACAGTCAGCGAGACACGTGCGCCATAGATGAGCTGGCTCAACACGTCCTTGCCCGCGTCGTCCCGGCCCAGCACATGCTCAGCATCCGGCGGGGCGAGGAGGTCCCCGGGTTCCACATCTATCCGTTCGTCGGGATCGTAAGGGGCCAGCCAGGGGGCAAAGATGGCGACAAACACCACGGAGAGAAGTGCCAACGCGCCGATGATGCCCATCGGTCTGAGCCGAAAGGTGCGCCATATTTCCGTAAGCAAAGCGGCGAACTGCTCCATTGTCACACCCCGCTCTATTCCGCGTATCTTTTCAATATTCCAGGGTCAAGCAGGCCGGGCTCCCATGCCCGGCAACCCGGCGGCCCTTCGGGGGCTCAGGACAGGCGTGGGAGCCGCCTCTGCTATGGTCTATTCCGCCCTCACCCGCGGGTCCAGCACCGAGTACAGGATGTCGGCCAGTAGATTGGCTGCGACGACGCTGACGGCCAGGAGTAGAAATGTGCCCTGTAACACTGGGTAGTCCCGCTTCATCACCGCGTCGTACATCAGCCGGCCGATGCCGGGCCAGGAAAAAACCGTCTCCACCTGGATCGCCCCGCCGACGGTGTAGCCCAGGTTGAGCGCGACCATGGTCACCATCGGCAGCATAGCGTTCTTGAGCGCGTGGTCGCGCAGAATTTGGAAGGTGTTCAACCCCTTGGCTTTGGCGGTCAGGATGTAGTCCTCGCTCAGCACCTCCACGACGCTAGAGCGCATGATCATCACGTATGAACTGGTGTAGACGATGGCCATGGTGAGCGTGGGCAGGATGAGGTGCTTCCCCACGTCGGCCCAATAGGTCCACCCGTCCTCTGGCTTCAGACCAGGGATGACCATCCCACCGACGGGCAGGTGACCCCGGGCCAGGATGAGCAGGATAATGCCTAGAAAGAACGTGGGCAACCCCCAACTGAACAGCGCCCACAACAGGATGGTCATATCCAGCCGCGTGCCGCGTCGCCACGCGGCCACCAATCCCAAGGCCATCCCGAAAACAAGGGCCAGCGTTTCACCGGCCGCCACCAACACCACGGTGCGCCACACCCGTTCCGCCAGCACTTCGCCCACGTCCCGCCGGCTGCGGAAGGAGATACCCAGGTTGCCACGCAGCAGGGCGCGCACGTAGGCGGTGAACTGGGTGTCGAATGCGCCCACCACGTCCCCTTCCCTCAACCGCTCGGCGTTGAAGAAGACCGGTTTATCGAGCCCGAAATCGACACGGAGCTTCTCTTTAGCCTCGCGCGTTAGCCGTGGACTGCGGACGATCGCTTTGACCGGATCGCCGGGTAGAATGCGGAAGAGAAAGAAATTGAAAACGATCACCACGAGCAGGGTGGCCAGTGCGAAAAAGATCCTGCGGATCAGGTAGTCGCTCCGTTGCATAGGCACCTCACTTGGAACCCGGTCGGCCCGGCAGGAGGCCGGGCCGACCGGATACTGGGTCGTTCACCGCTACTGTACGGGCTGAGGGTCTTTCACGAGGTTCCACTTGTTTAGAAGGTCTCCCCCGGAGAAGTCAGTGAAAGTGAAGCGGTCGCTGCGATAGGCCTGGATCGTCAGCGGGTAGACGAGGTTGATGTAGGGGCGATCCTCGAACAGGATCTCCTGCGCCTCCCAGATCAACTCGCGGCGCTCCTCCTCATCCATGGTGATGCCCTGCTCGCGGTATATCGCGTCGTACTCCTCGTTGCAGTAGCCGCAGTCGCTAAGCCAATCCGCTATCGACTGGCAGGTGAAACAAAACACTGCAAAGTCGGGGTCTGGGTCCCACCCCCAGCCCCACAAGATCATGTCGAAGTCCCAGTCCGGCTCCAGCAAGTCGTACAGGGCGTCACCATCCATCAGCGTGGGCGGGGCCGAGATGCCGATGTCGGCCAGGCCATCGGAGATGATCTCCAAGACACGGGCAGCGGAGCCGAGCTCCTCCGAATAGAGGCGATATTCCAGCGGGTTGCCGTCGGCATCCTCGCGGATCCCGTCGCCGTCGCTGTCCAGGTAGCCGGCCTCATCCAGAATGCGGTTGCCCTCGTCCGGGTCTAAGGGGAGAGGCACGAGGTCGGGGCTGACCCAGTCGCCCATGGCCGGAACGAGGATGCTTCCAGCTATCTCGCCGTAGCCCGCGTAGGCCACGTTGATGATCTTCTGCTTGTCAATGGCGTAGTCCATGGCCAGGCGCACCGCCGGGTCGTTGAGGCTCTCGGGTTGGGTGCCGTCCACGTGGGAGTTGATGACCAAGTCATCTAGAGACAGCGAGTCCATGATCACTACCTCGACGTTCTCCGCATCCTGCAGGGGTTGTACCGCCGTGTACGGGACTTCGGTGATCAGGTCAACCTCGCCGGCCAGAAGCGCCTGCACTATGGCGTCCTCGGTGGCGTACTGCTGGATGACGATGCGGTCAATCACTGGCTTGCCACGATAGTAGTCCTCGTTGGCCTCCACGATCATGTACTCGTCTTCCACGTATTCCACCAGCTTGTAGGGGCCGGTGCCGATGACGGCCGCGGGATCCTCGAACTCCATGATCTCGTCGTAGGTCATGCTTTCCCAGACACTCCGCGGCAGGATCCAGGCATAATGGAGCCGGGCAGTGAGCATCAGCGCCGTCGGTTCCGAAACGGTGATCTGAACGGTGGTGGGGTCCAGGGCGACCACTTCCTCGAAACCTGTCACGTAAAGTTCCAGGGGCCCGATCATCCCCTCCATTAAGAAGTTCAGGCTCCAGGCCACGTCCTCGGCGGTGCAGGGGGTGCCGTCGTGGAAGGTCACCCCCTCGCGGACCTTGAAGGTCCACACCAGTCCATCGTCGGAGACGGTCCAGCTCTCGGCCAGACCGGGCTCAAAAGTTTGCAGTTCAGCCCACTCTATCAGCCCGTCGTGGAACCAGTAGCGAAGGGTGTAGGATTCCCAGCCAGTGGCCGGGTTTATCGCGTCCCAAATGGTGGTTGCGCCGACACGCAGGGTGACGGGCTCGGCCGGGGCGGCCTTGGCGAGCGCGATGTACTCCGCCGCTTCCTCGGCGCTGGGGATGAGGAGCTTCCAGCCAGGATGGATCAGGTTGGGGTTCTCGATGTGGGCGAAGCTGGTATCTTCCTCGTATTTAGAGTTAGTAGCGCCGACGATGGCCCAATAGGCCGGGCCGCTGCCCAGGTACTTCTCCGCCAGGGTCCAGAGGTTGTCCCCCAGCTTGACCGTGTAGGTCATCTCCTCCTGGGCCGGCGGAGCACCGCTGCTTGCGCTCAACCCCAGGGTCAGCAGTATTGCCAGTGCTAGAACCAGATTTAGGCCAACTCGTTGGCACAGCGTCTTCTTAGACATTTCTTAACCTCCTTGTTTGTGTCTTGAAACTAACGCGAGAACCCGACATTTTCGTGCCATAGGCATCCCTCCTTTCCACTTACACAAGGTCGTGCTTCTCGATGAAATCCTCCAGCACTTCGGTCAGGTCGGGCCGTCCGATTTCCTGCAGGTTATAGTAAACGCGTATTGAGGGCTTATTGATCTTGACAATTCGACTTAGGTCAATTGGCGTGCCGATGACCACCGCATCACATTCGGTGCTGTTGATCGTGGCCTCAAGGTCTCTTAGTTGCTGCTCGCCATACCCCATGGCCGGCAAGACGGTTCCGATCTCTGGATAATGCTCAAAAGTTTCAGACAGTTTGCCTACCGTATACGGCCGCGGGTCAACAAGCTCTGCCGCACCAAACTTCCGGGCTGCAACGACCCCCGCACCGATCTTCATCTCGCCATGAGTGAGGGTCGGACCGTCCTCGACCACCAGTACCTTCTTGCCCTTGACTACAGAGGGATCATCTATGTCAAGGGTCGACGCAGCATCGATGACAACCGCATTGGGATTCACTGCGGCTATATTCTTCCGGACGGCTTCAATGCCGGCAGCATCCGCACTGTCCATCTTGTTGATGATCACCACATCGGCAATTCTCAAAGTCACCTCGCCCGGGTAGTAGCGCAATTCATGGCCTGGACGATGCGGATCGACCACTGTCACCTGCAGGTCAGGCACGTAAAACGGGAGGTCGTTGTTACCACCATCCCAGAGAATCACGTCACAGCCGTCCGGATCGTTTTCAGCCTCTCTAAGGATGGCCTCATAATCTACGCCGGCATAGACAACATTGCCGCCAACAATATGGGGTTCATACTCTTCCATCTCTTCTATGGTGCATTTATGCTTTTCCAGATCGGACAACTCCGCGTAACGTTGCACCCTTTGGGCGACAAGGTCACCGTATGGCATGGGATGACGGATGACCACGACCTTTATGCCCTTCTCCATCAATATCTCACTGATCCTCCGTGAGGTCTGGCTTTTGCCGCAACCGGTTCGGACCGCCCCTACTGCAATGACCGGTTTGGAACTCTTGAGCATGGTATCCTTGGGGCCCAGTAATACAAAACTGGCGCCAGCCGCTTCCACGATGGCGCTGACAGACATGACATGCTGATAAGAAACATCGCTGTATGAGAAGGTGCACTCGTCCACATTCAGATCTCTAATTAGCCTGGGAAGGTCTTCTTCCGCATAAATCGGGATGCCTTCCGGATAGAGTTTGCCAGCCAATTCGGGCGGGTATCTTCGGCCTGCAATATCCGGGATTTGGGCCGCAGTGAAGGCAACGACGTTATAGGCCTCATTGTCGCGGTAATAGGCGTTGAAGTTGTGGAAATCTCTTCCGGCTGCGCCGATGATGAGCACATTTCTCTTCGACATAACTTCCTCCATTTCTCTTCTTTTTGGGATTGATTAGCTTCCTAGTGCTGCTACCATCACGGCTTTGATGGTGTGAACTCTATTCTCAGCTTCGTCAAAGACGATGGAGGCCAACGACTCAAATACCTCTTCGGTCACTTCCATCGCCTCCAGTCCGAATCGCTGGTAAATGTCTTCACCGATAACCGTTTCGCGATTATGAAAGGCCGGAAGACAATGCATAAACTTGACATTGGGATTGCCGGTCTTCTCCATCGCCGCCTCGTTGACCTGATACGGCTTTAGCAGGTTGATTCTCTCCTCCCAGACTTCTTTTGGTTCCCCCATGGAGACCCAGACGTCCGTGCACAGAAAATCGCAGTCCTTGACACCGCCGTCCAAATCATCGGTGACGGTGATCTTCGCTCCGGTCTGCTTGGCGATCTCCTGGGCTTGGGCGACCAGCTCCTGGTGCGGCTGAACGCTCTTGGGGGCCACGGATCGAAAATCCATCCCCATTTGGGCAGCCCCCACCAATAGCGAATTGCCCATGTTGTTGTGGGCATCGCCCAGGTAGGCAAACTTGACCTGGCTGAGCGGCTTGTTGCTGTGCTCCACTATGGTCAATAAATCGGCCAGCACCTGGGTGGGATGGAATTCGTTGGTCAGGCCGTTCCAGACAGGCACTCCGGCATATTTGGCCAGGTCTTCCACCCTTTCCTGCCCAAAGCCTCGATATTCAATCCCGTCGTACATCCTGCCCAGGACCCTGGCCGTGTCTTTCATGGTCTCTTTTGTGCCCAGTTGGGAGCCTGTCGGTCCCAGATAGGTCACGTGCGCGCCCTGATCGTAAGCTGCCGTTTCGAAGGCGCAGCGCGTGCGGGTCGAGGCTTTCTCAAAAATGAGCGCTATGTTCTTTCCTGTCAATCTCGGTTGCTCAGTTCCGGCGTATTTTGCCTTCTTCAGATCCGCAGAGAGGTTGAGCAGGAACTCGATCTCGTTGGGAGTGAAATCCAATAGTTTCAGGAAATGTCTATTCCTTAGGTTGAAGGCCATTTCTTACCTCCAAACAGCTTCTCGTGTATATCCGTTAGATGGCTTCAGGATCATAGGGCTTTCCAATAGTCTTCGGCGCAGCCGTCCTACCCACGAGCCCGGCAAGTGCGGCGATCGTCAGCAAGTATGGCACCATCACAGCGAATTGATACGGAATGACGGCCCCAAAGGTTTGGATCCGCAGTTGTAGGGCATCCGCTGCTCCAAAAAGCATGCAAGCACCAGCGACCACTATTGGATTCCATTTACCGACGATAAGTGCAGCGAGGACAACGAACGCCCGCCCCCCCGTCATGTTGGGCGCAAAATACCCAAGCTCGGCCTGTGCGAGGGCGCTCCCACCCAGCCCGGAGAACACACCACTGAGAATCACGCCCGCATACTTAAGCCGAAACACCGACAACCCAGCGCTAGCGACAGCATGAGGATGCTCTCCCACGGCTCGGATGTTGAGCCCCCAACTCGTACGGTATAGAACCCAGGCGGACACCAGCGGCAAGATGAACGCGATCCAGACAATCACAGGCTGGGCGAAGATCACTCGCCCGAAGAAAGGCACATCGTGCAATTCGGGCGGGCTCAATACAGGAAACGTGGCAACGCGCTCTCTCTCCGTTGGAAACAGCCGGGCATATCCGAAGTTTGTCGCTCCGAGAGCGAGAAAGTTGATCGCTGCGCCCGAGATAAGCTGGCTAGCACGACGGGACACAGTGAGGTAAGCATGCACGACCGCCAGGAGTCCACCAACCGTCATAGCACAGATCGCGGCTATGACAACGTTCCCCGTAAAGAAGCTCGCGGCGACCGACGCAAGCGCACCGGCCAGCATCATGCCTTCCATGCCAATATTGACGACACCGACTCGCTCCGTATAAACTGCACCTATGCTGGTCAGCATCAGTGGAGCTGCCAAGCGGACACTCGCCTGAAGCCAATTACTGATGGAGTTCATGTCCAGATGCTACGCCCTCCTCTGCACGCGATTTCTTCTTCTGCTGCCGGGTGAGGCGCACTCGCTCGCCGAACCCAATGGCAATGACAAACAGCACCGTCAGTGCCTGGATAACCAGTGCCATAGAGGCTTCGATGCCGGTCACGATCTGCATTTTGCCTGCACCCGCTTTTAGGCTTCCGAAGAAGACACCCGCGACGATCATGCCCAGCGGATTGCCATTCGCCAACATAGCGAGGGCAAGCCCCTCGTACCCAACACCACCTGCGAAAAAGTCAAACAGCCTGAGTTTCAGCCCCAGGACCTCGCCAGCCCCCGCCAGGCCACCTAGCCCACCACAAACTAACAGTACGAGGAAAATCTGCCGTGCAACGCCAACCCCAGCGTAGCGCGCCGCCTCGGGGTTTTCCCCGACCATCCTGGTTCGAAAGCCAAAGGGGGTGTAGCGCAGCACAAAGTGCAAGACCACGCCAAGGACAAGCGCCAAGATGAGACCGGCGTGCAGGCTTGTCCCCTTCACTAGGATGGGCAGACGTGCACTGGGCAAAATGGGCGGAGACATAGGAAAGAAGGCACCCTTCTCAGCCAGTGGGCTGGGTTCATGCAGAAGCCAACTGACAAAATAGCCGGCTACATAGTTCAGCATGAGGGTGGTGCACACTTCATTCACTCCCCGATAGGCACGGAGATAGGCGGGCACCAGCGCCCAAAGAAGACCGCCGGCGAATCCCGCCATAACGGCGAGGAGCAGGTGAACCCAGGCAGGCACAGGAAGAGGGATGAGGCCCACGGCGGTTGCGACTGTTGCACCTAGGTAGATTTGTCCCTCGCCCCCGATGTTCCACAAACCGGCCTTGAATCCGAGACCAACGGCGAACCCCCCGAGGAGCAGAGGCGCGGCTCGTACGCCTGTGTTGGCCAGGGCAGCGACGCTACCGAATGATCCTTCAAGCAGAGCGGCATACGCTTCAATCGGATTTGCACCTGCCGCCCAGATCAGCCCGGCGGAAACCACCAACGCTAGGATGACTGCAAGGATTGGCCTCGCACCTGAAAGTACAAGCCCTTCCAGGCCAGGTAGTTCGATTGTTCTGCGCTCCTTCATACGCTCTCTCACACCGCTTGTTTTGTACGCTCGCGATGACCTAGCATCATCTCCCCTATCAGGTTGACATCCGCGGTCTCGGCATTCAACTCTCCCATGATCTCACCCCTGAAAAAGACGAGGATGCGATCGCTGACAGTCAACACCTCTGGTAATTCCGTTGAAATGAAAAGCACAGCAGCGCCACGGTTTCGCTCTTGGAGCAATATGTTGTGGACGGCCTCCACCGAGGCAACATCCAAGCCCCTCGTCGGCTGAGAGGCGACCAGCAGCGCAGGCTTAGCGTTTAGCTCACGTGCTATCACAACTCTCTGTTGGTTCCCACCGGACAAGTGCCGAAGTGGGATCGCGGGGGTCGGTGTTCTGATGTCGTAGTCCTGAATGAGGGTTTTGGCGCGGTCTCCTATTTCACTCCATTGCAGGATACCCCGCCTTGTAAAGGGGGGATTGTCGAACGTTTTGATGATCAGGTTCTCTTCTACGGTGAAATCGGCAACCAGGCCCGTCTTGCGCCGGTCTTCGGGGATGTAGCCCAGCAACGATGGGTCACGGGTGACCCCCGTAATGAGTTTCTCGTTGATTCGGATGGTGCCCTCCGTGGGTCGGCGCAAACCCGCAATACACTCAGCCAATTCTCGCTGCCCATTCCCACCTACCCCGGCAACTCCGACGATCTCCCCAGCATGCACCGTCAGGCTCAGGTCTCTGAGCGCTGGGACACCGCGGTCATCTTGGCAACTGAGGCCATCGACTACGAGCACAGCTTGCTTGGACTCAGAGGGCGGTCGTGGTCGCCTATCCAGGAAGACATTTCGCCCGACCATCATCTGCGCCAGTTCGGTGGGCGAGGTTTCTCCGGGGTCTACAGTGCCAACAACGTGACCATCTCGCAGCACGGTAACCCGATCGGCAACCTCTTTCATTTCCCTAAGCTTATGACTGATAAAGACGATCGAACGGCTCTTATCAGCCAGGCGTCGTATGCTCTTAAAGAGCCGCGCTGCTTGAGAAGGTGCAAGGACGGATGTGGGCTCGTCGAGGATTAATACGCGTGCATCCCGGAAAAGTAGCTTGAGAATCTCCAGCCACTGCCGGTCTCCCACCGGAAGCTGCCAGACGGGGGTTGAGGGATCGAGACCAAGACCGTACTCATTGGCCAGCTCCTTGAAACGGGCACGAGCCGAATCCAGGTCGAGGAGAGGCGGACGCTTCGGCGGAATGCCTAAGATGACGTTCTCAAGCGCAGATAGGTTGTCTGCCAGCATAAAATGCTGGTGGACCATTCCAATGCCAAGATCCACTGCTACCCGCGGCGAGGTTATCCTGACCTCTTTGCCACGAATGTAAATCCTTCCGCTGTCCGGCTGGTGCAGGCCATAAAGGACGTTCATGAGGGTGGTCTTGCCTGCACCATTCTCGCCCAACAAGCCGTGCACTTCCCCCACCCTCACCTCGAGCATGATGTTGTTGTTTGCCAAGACGCCTGGGAATCGCTTGGTTATCCCCACCATGCGTAACGCGATGTCGGCACTTTGATCCACCCGCTACACCTCCACGCCAGGTCCCGCCCCACCCCCGCGAGGTTCCGGGGTGGGGCGGGTGTCTCCGTGCAAAGGATCCGTGTCCTATGGTTCTACGTCGATCTCTCCGGATCTCATCTTCTCTAATGCGTCAAAGACTTTCTGTTGCACGTCCTTAGGGGTCAATTCTGTCATGTGCACATCGACCCCCCCTGGGGTGTTGACATCTACGTACACCATCTCGAGGGGTACGCCCCTTCCACAGGCCAATTCGAGGATCATCATGCCAGGAGACCCCAACGTACTGCCGAGGACAGCATTGGGCCCAAGCGAGCTCGAATCTCGGTAGAGGCCAATTGCCTTCACGCCCCTATCCTCCGCGGCGGAGATGAGGCCTGCATCCGCGGTATCCAACATGTGCCACAAGACGTCCACGCCGTCGTCAATCAACGCCAGGGCCGCCTCGCGCGCCTTGACCACATCCGCCCAGTCTCCTGTGGCTATGTAGGTGACCTCTATGTCTTTGCCGCAGGTTTCCACTCCAAGCTCAAACCCCTCCAAGCCCTGGTCTGAACATTCGAGAAGCTCTCCCACTACGTAGGCCACGTGGTCTGTCTCGGTCATTTCGCAGGCCAAGATCCCCGCCAGATAGCCCATCTGCCGGAAGCTGAGCGTGGTGGCGCTGACGTTATCGGCCATTGGTGGCCCATCCGCCACACCGAACTGGAGATCTGGGTACTCCTGGGCTACCGTCCCAATCGAGTCTGCGTATTCGCCGCCATGGCCGATGATGATGCCATAACCCTCGGCGGCGTAGTTACGCAAGACCTCAATCTGCTCATCCTGGCTGACGCTTTCGCTGTAGCCGATCTCAACGCCACAGTCTTTCGCAGCGCGCACGAGGCCTTCGTAACCGAACTGATTCCACGACTGGTCAGTAACGACCCCCGGGAACAGGACTGCAACCTTCGTTTTTGCCTTGGTAGGCACTGCGGTGGGGGCTTTGGTAGGCACTGCAGTAGCTGCTGGCCCGCACGCCGAAAGAACCATTGCCAGTACAATGGACACGGCGAACATGATCTTAAGGTGCCTATTCATTTTTTTTCTCCTTTCTAAAGTGATATGCGTTTTCGTACCGACTTCCGTATGCTAGTGTTCAAAGCCACTGAGCGCCTTTCGTTCCCGTTACACCACCTCCTTTCTAATGCTCGGAGTCGCTATACAGTTCCCGTCACGATCCGAGCTCTTGGCGAGCTATTTGCACGATGGTGCCCACAACCTGCTTTGCCAGCTTCTCCCCTTTCTCGCGCGAAGCATAGGTTGCCTTGTAAAGTACACCAGATTTGGGAATAATGTCATCTGGCGGCGGAAAGATAGAGTATGTCGGCATTCGCTCAGTCTGGTCGTCAATGATCTTGTCCTCTCGCACCAGCTCAGGAGCAAAGTACTGCATGAGCGCGGTTTCTGTAATAGCTGCGTGCTCCATCTCCCACCCCGGGAAGCCCGCCTCCGCGAAAAGTTCATCAACCATCTCATCTGAAACCTGATCCCACCACGACAGGATCACGACACGTGCATCATCCACTTCGCGTACGAAAAGCTCCACCGCCTCGGTCAGGAATGCGCCGTTCTCATAGTGGCCGTTAAGCACAAGGAATCTCCTCCCGCCGTGACGATACGTCTCTCGCAGGATGTCGAGCGTCAAGTTGATCAGCGTGGTCCCATCCAGGCTAGTCGTACCGGGAAACAACTGCCCGCCGCTCTGTGACTTGTACCCGTATGCAATCGGCGGCAACACCATAGCGTGTAATTCCTCGCACACCATTTTCGCCAGGCTTGTTGGGATCATGACATCAACGTTCAAAGGTAGATGGGGTCCGTGTTGTTCCAATGAGCCCACCGGAAGGATGACAATTCTTCGGCTCACCTCAGCCCGATACTCTTCCCAGGTCATCTGTTCTACTAGCATTGTTTGGCCTCCTTACTAAGCCTTTAGCCAACTTCGACACGAACTCCGTCAGGTCGCGGCCGTAGACCTTGAGCCTCAGAGATCTCATCACCTCAGACGGGATCAGAATCCCTCAACCTGCTTAGGGAAGTAATCTTCACAGGTCCCTTCCCGGTAAACGTCTGCCGTACAGCAGTGAAGTCCGCCCCCAAATGGTGACACTTCATAGAACGGGACCGGAACGACTTCAAACCCATGCCTATCGAGCAACTCCATGACAGGGGTCTCACTGGCTTCAACACAGACGGTCTTCGGATCGAGTACCAGAGTGTTCATGCTTAGCCACCAGCTGCAAAAGTCCATCGGCCCTTTCTTCTGGAGAAGCGCTTTCGGGGGTTCCACAAGTTCCCAGTCATTCTTCTTCAACAGTTCCCTTTCCAGCTTCCCGAGAGGGGGTCGTGTCGGATTGACAAGCGCAAAGCCGGGGCGAAGAGGGACGAGGGTCGTGTCCATATGCCACGGCAGGAGTTCTCTACGCCCCACCTTATGGATTCGATGGTTAGGAAAGTGGCGTCGCAACCAGTCAATGCCGGCATCATTGGTAACCATTGACTTCTGGACAAAAAGATCCTTTCCGAAGCGGACAACATCGGCGGCATCAAACAACGGTTCCACTTCAGTGAGTATCCAAGCGCCCTTTTCCGCGCGCTCATACTGCTCTTCTTCACTCAATGAGTTCCATTCCTTCCACCAGTGTTTCTTATAAGAGCGTTCTGTCAGGCGCGGTTTGGGCGCCGCCTCGAAGCGAAAGTTTGGATCTTCTTTGAAGTACTGTTCGAACAATGGTCGGTAGCAGAGATACTCATACCAGCGGCTGTGGTAGGACATGGTCGCTTCCAGGATTTCGTTGCCGATTGTGAGCAGGAAATCCCGAGCGGGGCAACAGCCAAACATCGATCCCTGCTTCCAGTCGGGGGTTTGAACCGCCTGGCTGAAATCGATCGGAGTCGGCCGATCAACGCGAATGCCACGGCTCTCAAGGATCTTGGCGAAGTTGTCCAGTTGTTCGTTGGCCTTGTCTTGCATTTCCTTGGGGTAGGGCCCGTATGTGCCCAAGGGAAACCCGTCCTCCGGCCAGTCGCGTTGAATGGCGATCTCAGGGGCCTGGACCATAGTCCCGTCGGCGCGGCCGAGAATGATATGTTTTAGCGGATCCCATTCATTCCACGAGTTCACTACTGTTTTTCTTGATTCTTCTGGCATCGTAATCCTCCCTAATTCATAGAGAAACCAAGTAGAGTTTGGACAATCACTTGCGCCCAAAGTCCTTGATTCTTGGCTCAAAAGCCCCATTCTGGCGTCAAAGTCAGTGCAAACGGGCAGCTTTGAGACAACAATTTGTCCGAATTCTAAATGTTTTGTCCATTGGATTATTATTGGGGGCGTAACAGTTAGAAAAATCGATGTCCTTAGCCAATCACCCCTAGCTGGAATTTGGGTTCGTAGAGATCAAGCCCGACAAAACTCTCGAAGGCGTCAACACCTGGAACCTCCCTCAGTTCTTTGGTAGCGAAGTGCCTATATTCTTCAAGGTCCCTGCAAACGTACCAGGCAAATAGGTCAAACCGGCCAGTAACCATGACTACACTGGAAACGCCTGGTATAGCCAGGAGGGCTGACACGGCTTCGTCGGGGGACGCCTCGCTCCTTAACTTGATGCCGATGATCGTGAATGCATTGTAACCAATCTTATAAGGGTTCATGACTAGGACGAGATCCATCACTCCGGACGTCTTCAACCGCCTTACCCGGTTGCGAACGGTGGCTTCCGTCACCCCTCGCTTCTCGGCCAGTTCCCTGTAGGAGAAGAAGACATCCTCCTGGTGCGCCTCCAATATGGCTCGATCCAAGTCATCCAGGGAAGCCGCCCTCTTGTAGTCGGGCAGATTTTCGTCTGTCCGAATTCGCAACACCTGTTTACGCGTACGGCCTCTCTTCCCCACGCTCGTCACCCCTCTCTACCCCGAGTCTGCTCTGCAACTGCCATAGCATCACGTCCACGCCCTGATACATCGTCTGCTCTCCTTGTCACTATCAGTTGGACTCCGCGCTGCGAGCGCTCGCATGCCTTATTATAATACGAAAATTTCTGCCTGTCAAATTGTCGAGGTGCAATCCAGAGCGTTGTTATCTTTCAGAAAAGAAAAAGCGCGCTAATCGGGCTTGATGGCCCGTACGTAGCGATTCATCCAGTCGAGTAGCGCCTCGTTCTGAGCACGACGCACGATCGGTGCTCCCTTGATCGCCCCCCCATGGGGGCTGTTCGGGAAGCGCAGCATCTCTACGACACAACCACTGGCCTTGAGCACGGCGTAGAACTGCTCCGATTGTTCTGCCGGGCAGCGATAATCGTGCTCACCCTGCACCAACAAGGTAGGAGTCCTGCAACGATGCGCATACGTGATCGGGGAGCAGCGTTGGTACACCTCGGGGATTTCGTGCGGCAGCCCGCCCAGCTCCTCAGGGGTGAGCCAGACACCGGCGTCGCTGACGCCATATATGGTGACCCAGTTGGTGACCGGGTTCTCTGGCACGGCGGCCTTGAAACGATCTGTCTGTCCCACAATCCAGCAGGCCATATACCCTCCGTAGGAAAGGCCGCAGCAACCCAGGCGGTCCGGGTCGGCAATGCCTTTCTCAATGGCAAAACCAACGCCCGCCATCAGGTCCTTGTAGTCCAGGTTGCCATAATCACCGATGATCTTGGTGCTAAACTCGTCCCCATAGCCGGTGGAGCCACGATAGTTGATAAACAACACCGCATAGCCCGCGCCAGCCAGCATCTGAAAATCAAAGGAGAACATGTGGCCACAGCCAGTATGTGGCCCACCGTGGATGTATAGGATGGTCGGATAGGGGGCTTTACCGATGCTCGGCTTTATGATCCAGCCTTCCACCTGTACCCCATCGCTGCCAGGGAAGGACAGGTGTTCGACCGTGGGGAGATCCCATTCCGCCAGCAGGCCGGCGTTGAGATGGGTGAGTTGTCGCTCGTTGGACTCGTCCACGTCGGCGATGAACAGATCCACCGGGTTGTCGAGAGTGCTGACGGCGAAAAGCAAGCGCCCGTCATCCATGCCCAGGGGCATGCAGGAGCGCTCGCCTGCCACCACCGGTGCCCACGATTCAGGTCCGCTTAGGGCAACGCGGTAGATTTGAAGCGTGCCCCCGTCCTGAACCTGCACGAAGGCGGTCTGGCCGTCCTTTGTTATCAGGATCCTGGGAAGCATTAGTGATCCTATCGGCATATCCCCATCTACTTCCCCACCCACTTGAAACGTGAGACCTGCCGTGCGACATTCTGGCTCATCTCCCTGGCCGTCAATCATCCATAGATTCTCGTTCGAGCCATCGGGGAAGCCGAGTGGGTTTCCAATGAAAACGATTTGCTTGCCGTCTGGCGTCCAGGCCGCGGAATTGGCATAGCCCCAATCCCCCACAAGTTCGCGGACCTCTCCACCCAGGTTCACGACCTTGAGAACGGGATAGACTCGATGCGAATCCGGAAACATCGCTGCGGAGAATAGAATCTCTTGTCCATTCGGCGACCAGACCGGCTCGCTGTTATGACAATCGTCCTTTGTTAGTCGCTTGGGCTCACCTCCTTCGACAGGGATGACGTAGATGTCCTGCACCACATTGTCCAGGTATCCCACCCCATCGAAGCGGTAGATGTAACGGGTGACACGATAGGGCTTTGTGGGGTCCGGAGGCTCAGTCGCTGGCGTAGAGGTAAAGGCGATGTACTTCCCATCGGGTGACCAGGCAGGACCGTCACCGACAGCCAATGGCATGGCTGTCAGCGCCCAGGCCTCGCCGCCATCCACCGGGATGAGATAGATTTGCGGCTTGTCACCTCGGGTCGAGAGGAAAGCAATCTGCTTGCCGTCCGGTGACCACTGTGGATTCGCGTCGCGGGCCAGCCCGGCGGTGAGCTGGCGTGACTCGCCCGTCTCCAGCGACAAGAGCCAGATGGCAGCGTACTCCTCCTCCTTCTCGGCGTCTACGTGGGAGACGGCGTAGGCAATGGTTTTGCCATCGGGAGAAAGCTGTCCGTCCTGCAGGAACATGAGTTGGAACAAGTCCTCTGGTTTGACCGTCCGAAGCTCTTTTTTCCCTTCCATGTTCCTCCTAGTATGCAGTCATCGGCAGATCTACCGCAATCATCAGTGACGTGACTGGCTTCTCAACGTGTAAACGTACGATAATAGTCGCCACATGACAAGTTCGCACGAAGCGCCCGTCCGTTGAGGACAGTGTCGAAGCGGATGCGTTCGGGCGAGCGATCATCTTCTCCCACTCGGAAAACGCCGCTACCCAAAGGCACCAACGGCTCCTCCTCCCCCGATGGATCGACCAGCCCCAGCGCGCCCTTGCGCAGGACGATCCGAACATTGGAGAGCCAGGGGTTATGCGAGCGATAGTGACCGGGATAGGCATCCCATTCCTGCGGATGGTCGAAGGTCGTTGGGCCTGTGTACCTATCGTTGGTGTAGCAGCCCGGGCCGTGGAATGCCTCTACCACCTCCCCCTCTTCGCGCCCAAAGCGGAGCAGGAAGAGCGCAAAGTCAGGATGGTCCACATAGAAACGGTCGGGGCCACATCGTTCGAGCACGACGTGCTCATCGCCATAGCGTAGCATCAACCGCTCCCCCTCTGCCACCAGCGTGAGCACCCTGGCACCGGCCCTTCGATGGTGCGGTTGGTGAGCTTGTCGAACCGCAGGACAGGCCCGGTAGGTTCCGGCGTAGTCGCCACCGTTCTCGACCCTGGTAGGGTCGGCCGGCGGTACCGACGGCAACTCTTGATGGTGGAGCGCGGCCCGCAGGAGTTTGAGTGCAAACATTGCTATTTCTTCATCAAATCGGCCCCCTGGCCCATTCATCAACACGACGACGCCCAGACCGTCGTCCATGTCGACCAGTATATATGAATAGTAACCAACCATCCCGCCTCCGTGGCCGATGTATGTGTGACCATCGCTCTCACGGATGCCGAGACCGTACCCGTAGAAAGAGCCCTCCCCTTCTTCCTCCGCCTCGATGACACGCTTCGACATTAGGTCAAAGCTCTTCTCGGAGAGGATGCGCCCGAGCGGCCCCTGGCCCCGGTTCATCAACATCCGCAGGTAGGTGGCCATGTCGGCAGGCGTTGAGGCAATACTGCCGGCGCCTTCGGCGTGTTCGAGCCACGTCGCCGGGGCGAGCGGACGGCCTCGAGGTAGAGGGCGATCGTCGTAAAAGCCCTCGTAGCCCACCGCCAGCCGTTTGCGCGTCTCGTTTGTGATGATGGGCTCGGTGGCGATCATCCCCAGCGGGTCGAGGATGCGCGCCTGGATGATGTCCCCGTAAGGCTGCCCCAGTAAGTCCTCCAGGACCACCCCGAGTGTCTTGTAGCCGGCGTCCGAGTAATGATAATACGTGCCCGGAGGCGCGGTGGCCTCGGTCTCGCGCAAGGCCCAAACTTCATAGCGCGCCTCGCCTGGAAACTCCGGTCCCATGGTGATGCTGGCCGTGTGGCTCATCAGGTGGTGCGGAGTGATTGGCTCGTGCTCCGATTGTACCTCGAACCAGGGCAGGTAGCGCGTGACCGGTTCGTGCAGATCCAACTGCCCCTCTTCCCGCAGTTGCAGCAAGGCGATGCTGGTAAAAGACTTGCCGATCGAACCAATTTCAAACAGCATCTCCGGTGTGACGGGGGTCTGGGCGGCTACGTCGGCAAAGCCGTAGGTTGATACACGGAGCAGCTTCTCACGATCGGTCACCGCTACGGCCACGCCGGGGACGTTGGTGACCTTCATTTTCTGTTCGATGAATTGGTCCAAGCGCTTGAACACTTCCTCAAAGTTTGTCATAGCGTGAACTCCTTTGTTGTCTATAAACGAGGCTTTTGCCGGGCGTTGTCATCCCTTCGGCTTCGCTCCCCTCGACTGCGCTCGGGACAGGCAGGGCAGGCCCTGACACTGTGATCTTGAGCGATCTTCAACAGCAACGGGATTTCCACATTGCTTCCGCTAACGACCACGGCGACGTTGCGCCCGACCTCTCTCACTTTGCGGTGCAGAAGGGCTGCGATACCCACAGCCCCAGCCCCTTCCACAACCAGATGATGCTGCTCCAGGGCAAAGGTCATAGCCTCGGCAATCGCTGCCTCTGACACCAGAACGACGTCGTCAACATACTCCTGGACCATGCGGAAGGTGTACTGATTGTCCTCGCCGAGGCCACCCGCCAGCGCGTGGGCGATGGTCTCCTCCTCCTCCATCTGTATCGGTGCGCCCGCTTTCAAGCTGTAGTACATCACAGGCGCGCGCTCCATCGAAACGCCGATCACTCGAATCGTGGGGTTTGCCGATTTCAAAGTCAGCGCAATCCCCCCCAGCAACCCGCCCCCCGCGAGTGGTACCACGGCCGTATTGATCTCAGGGAAGTCCTCCAACAGCTCCAGGCCGATGGTACCCTGCCCGGCGATGACGAAGGGATCGTCGAAAGAGTCAATCATGGTCAATCCCCGCTCCTCTGCCAACCGCAAGGCGTGACTAACGGATTCGTCGTAGCTTTTGCCGTACACCACTACCTCAGCGCCGAGGCGTCTGATAGCATCCGCTTTGTTGCTCGGAACCCGTGCTGAAATACAGATCGCGGCATTGATGCCCAATCGGCTCGCCACGTACGCTACCGCCCGGCCGTGGTTGCCGGTGGAGCCCGTGACGACCCCTCGTGCCTTCTCCTCCGCTGTGAGGTTGAGCATCTTGTTGGCGGCCCCCCGGATCTTGAACGAACCCGTCTCCTGCAAACTCTCAAGCTTCAGGTGCACAGAACTGCCGACGTGCTTCGTCAGCAGGGGAGAATGGACTAGCGGCGTCCTCCTGGCAATGGATGCGATCCTCTGTCTGGCCAAATAGACGTCGAGCATCGTCACGTCGGAAGCAGGCACAGATTCCTCACTTAGTAGCTCGACAATGTTAGATTCCACCTCAGGTGTCATTGCGAGGCACGCTGTTTGTGCCGAAGCAATCCCCTACTGCGCTTGGAGATTGCTTCGCTCCGCTCGCAATGACACATGTAACATTGTCAAGATAGTATCAGAGCACCTGTCCGGGCAAAGCACCAGTGTGCTCACACTGGTCAATGACCACCACGCCATTGACGACGACGTAGGGGATGCCCTCAGGGTACTGATGTGGATCAGTGTAGGTCGCCCTGTCGGCGACAGTCTGGGCGTTGAATAGGACCAGGTCGGCCCACACGCCCTTGCAGATCACCCCCCGGTCGCTCAGGCTGAAGCGCTCTGCGGCGACGGAGGTCATCTTTTTCACCGCCTCCTCCAGCGAAAGCACCTTCTCCTCGCGCACGTAGCGCCCCAACACACGAGGGAACGTGCCGTAGTAGCGCGGGTGAGGTCTGCTCCGAGCCAACACACCGTAGGCAGCCAGGGCGTCGCCGTCGCTGCCCACCACCACCAGAGGATGGCGCATTAAGATACGCACGTTGTCCTCCAATTGGCCGAAACACACGCACTCCACCTGCCCCTCGCTGATCACGATCAGATCGAGGGCAGTCTCCAACGGGTCCCTTCCCTCGTCCGCGCTGATCTCGGCGATGTTCTTGCCCTGCACGTCTGGCCTGGGGCTGCAATCGGTGATCAGGAGGTCGGTCCAGTCGCGCATGCCGCCGCGATTCTCCCACTCGGCGCGGTTCTCCTCCCAGTCCTTCCTGAGCCGGGCTCGCACCTCGGGGTCGCTCAACCGTTCCGCGACAGCCCTGGCCCCACCCGCCTGCGCCCAGTAGGGCAGAATATACGCCAGCCAGCTCACACCGGCTGTGTAGGGGTACTGATCACAGCCCACTCTCACCCCTAGCGAACGGGCATCCTCAAGCATAGCCAGCAGCCGGTCGGCGCCCTCCCAATTTCGGTAGCCCTCCAGCTTGACGTGGGAGATTTGCACCTGAATCTCAGCCTGTTTGCCGATCTCAATGGCCTCGGCCACCGCTTCGAACAGGCGGTTGGTCTCGCTGCGGACGTGCGTGGCATAGATACCGCCACGGCGCGCTGCCACCCGCGCCAGGCCGATCACCTCCTCGGTGCGGGCGTAAAAGCCCGGCGGGTAAAACAGTCCGGTGGAGAGGCCACGCGCTCCCTGTTCCATGGCCTGCGCCACCAGCCGCTCCATCTCGGCCTGCTGCTCCGGCGTAGGCTGGATGTCGTCGAAACCCAACACTGCACCCCGCACCGTGTTGTGACCGACCAACGCCACTACGTTCAAGGCCGTGCCTGGGTGGGATAGACGCTCCAGGTATTCGGCCATACTCACCCACGTGACGTCCAGGCCAAGAGACTTGGCCTCATCCCGCGCCTCCTCCACAGCCGCGCCCAACAGCGGGGCCGGCGAGCCGCCGCAGTTGCCGATGACCTCCGTGGTCACCCCCTGGCGGATTTTGCTCTCGGCCCGGGGGTTAACCAGCAGGGTAAGATCTGAGTGGGTGTGAGGATCAATGAAGCCCGGGGCCAGGTGCAACCCCTGTGCCTGGATGGTGCGCTTCGCCTCTTGCTCCACCTCCTCGGCCACCACTGCGATGCGGCCCGCCGCGACCCCCACGTCGGCCTTGAAAGCCGGTTTCCCTGTGCCGTCTACCACGACACTGTTCTTGATCAGGATGTCTAGCATGTTCTGTGCCTTTCCAGTATCGTAACTGGAGTGTGGCAGAAACCCGGTCTTACCGTTCTGCCACCTGACGCTGTGCTTGTCACCCGGCAATGCCCGCGCGATTGCCACCCCCAAAAGCGAGGTCCAGGAGCCTCGCTTTTCTCGCCAACCCCTAGCGCCCCTCCATCCTCTCCTCTATGGGGACGTAATCAATGTCAAAACCGAAATAGCGATGTCCGGCACCGCCCAGCCCCTTCTCGGAACGGAAGGCCTCCAATCCCTTTATGCCGATGACTGCCACCTCTTGGCCGGCATCGAGGAGAGTGTTCCTTATCCCCTCACCGCTCTTGCGGTCCACGATGACCACCAAGATGGCGTGAGGCAATGCCCCAATCCTAATGATTGTACAGACTCATTTCCGGATAATGTTTTTATACGGAAATGTCGCCAACCTCTTTAGTAGACAAAAGTATTTCGTCTGTCAATACAACCTGGGAAACAAAGCGAACTCTTCCTTGAGATGGCAACGACGATCACATAGGTCATCTGAGGCAACCTTATTATACTCCCAGACTCAGCTTTTGTCTAGGAGGTACGAAGCCCAAGATCTCCCCTGACACCCCCTCAAACTCCTGATATAATCTCCCCAGACAAGTGCTATTATCCAGACATAAAGGCGGCGATCCCTCAAGTTAACCCCGCCAAGAGTGAGCCTTATCCAGGAAAAACTCTGAAGATAATATTCTAGCGAGTCCCCAAAATACCGTACCCGTTGACACGCCCCCATGTTCATGTCCCCGCTTGACTTGACCTTTCGTCCTTACAGTGGTATGCCGTTCTTCAGCTAGGGCACTCCAAGGCATACAGGCTGAATCTCACGCTGTTGTAGGGTTCGTATATGCTCCTGGACGCTCACTGACTTTCTCACATTGTTGCCAAGGGGTATGAGAACAACAAAGAAGCCTGCCCGGATTGCACCGGACGGGCTTGTATGCTATAATGGGGCTATCCGTCGGAAACTCATATGAACTATACGAAACCCCTTTACCCTTGCAGAGGTCGCGATTAGTCTACCTTGACGATCTCCGCATTCTTGTTATACCCGACCGTCAGGGTAAAAGGGAATAGATAGGATTTGACCGACTCAATGCGGCCGAGAGTATGGAACGCCTGAGGAGTCGGTGACGCCAGCCAAGCAGGCCAAGCTGGTGGAGGTGGCCCAGACCTATCTGCAGGAGCACAGTTGGGAGGGCGATTGGCGCATTGATGTGGTGGCGGTGGAGATGACGTCTAGGGGCAGGTTGCTGCGGGTAGATCTGATAAAGAACGCGGGGACAGGCTGGGAATTGCTATGACTTAGGTGCGCTTGGAGAATGTGACCAAGGTCTTCCCGATAGAGGGCCAGGCTTTGGCCAGCATCAGGGAGTTCGGGCGGGCATTGAGTGGAGGGCCGAAGGAGCTCCTGGGCGGTAAAGCTGAGATCAGGGCTCTGGACAAGGTCAACCTGCTCATTCGCCACGGTGAGACCATGGGCCTGATCGGCCCGACGGCTTGTGGCAAGACCACCCTTCTCAAGGTCATAGCGGGGCTGATCGCGCTCGACGAGGGCGCTGTCTATTTCGATGGCCAGGACGTAACCAAAATGCCGCCGTGGGAGCGGAACATCGGCATGGTCTTTCAGGATTATGCTCTCTATCCCCACATGACTTCTTTGGAGAACCTGGCCTTTCCCTTCGTCGTGCGGCAGATGGAGGAGGAGATTCCCGAGCGGGTGAGGGCTACCTTCAAGATCATGGGCTTGGGCTTCGATAAACTGTTGGGCCGGCTGCCGCGCACTCTATCCGATGGGGAGAGGCAGCGAGTGGCGGTCGCCCGCTGCATCATCCGCGAGCCCCGGGTCTTCCTCTTCGAGGAGCCCCTCTCCAACCTGGACGCCAAGCTCAGGTCCCAGACCAGGGTGGAGATCAAGCGCCTCCTCAGGCGTTTCCGCATCACCAGTGTCTACGCCACCCACGACCAAAGCGAGGCCATCGCCCTGGCTGACCGCCTGGCCGTGATGAACGAAGGGCGCATCGAGCAGGTGGGCACCCAGGGGGAGATCTACAATTGGCCCGTCAACGTCTTCGTGGCGGGCTTCGTGGGCACGCCGGCCATGAACTTCTTCCGGGGGCGAGTGGAGAACGGGGGGCTGCGCTTCGCCGACTTCAGCCTGCCCTTCCTGCCGCGTCTGAAGAGGATGCTGCAGCCTGGCCAGGAGGTGATCCTGGGCATCCGCCCTGAGCACATCGCCATTGGCGCGGAGGGGCCCTTGCCGGTCAGGGTGGAGCAGATGCAGCCCTTGGTGACCAAACGCGCCCAGATCATTCGTGCCCGACTTGATGGGAGTACCTGCGTGGTCAGAGCAGGGGCTGAGGTGCCGGTGTGGGTTGGCGATTTCGTGTCGCTGCGTTTTGATCAAGAGCGGCTGCACCTCTTTGATGCTCAGACGGGGAAGAGGCTACGCTGATCCTGACAGTGGCGAGAAGGTGATCCTACCTTGGATTCGATTCAGCGCCCAGGCTCGGAAACTTCACCAAAGCGGCCTCCCCTCATCGTCATCGTTGGGCCGACGGCGGTGGGGAAGACGCGTCTGGCGTTGCGTTTGGCTCAGGAGTTCGATGGCGAGATCGTCTCCGCCGACTCCCGCCAGGTCTATCGGGGCCTGGACATCGGCACGGCCAAGCCAACCCTGGAGGAGCGCCGCCGCGCGCCCCATCATCTGATAGATGTGGTCGCTGCCGACGAGGCCTTCACCCTGGCCCAATATCAGGAGCTTGCCTATGAGGTCATCGTCAATGTCTTAGCCCGAAGCAAGGTCCCTTTCCTGGTGGGGGGCACGGGGCTCTACGTGAGAGCGGTGGTGGAGGGGTGGGGCATCCCCCGGGTTCCGCCCAATGAGGAGTTGCGGGCGGAGCTGTATCGCCAGACGGAGATCAAAGGGGAGGGGGCCCTCCACGCCCGTCTGCGGGAAGTGGACCCGGTGGCTGCCGAGCGGATTGATCCCCGCAACGTGCGGCGGGTGGTTCGCGCCCTGGAGGTCTACCTGGAGACGGGTCAGCCCATTTCCGAGTTGCAGCGCAGAAAACCGCCGCCTTATCGCATTCTGCAGATTGGCTTGACCGTGGAACGCCAGGAGCTCTACCAGCGAATTGATGAGCGGGTGGACAGGATGATCAAGGAAGGGCTGGTGGAGGAGGTCAGGGGGTTGGTTGAGCCAGGGTACGGCTACGACCTGCCCTCAATGTCGGGGCTGGGGTACCAGCAGATTGGCATGTATCTGCGAGGTCAGGTCAGCCTGGAGGAGGCTATTCAGCTCATCAAGCGTCACACCCGCCGCTTCGTGCGCTACCAGTACAACTGGTTTCGCCTGGGCGACGAAAGCATTCACTGGTTTGATCTCCTCAGCAATACTTATGGGGAAATCCGGGAGCTTGTGGCCTCGTTCCTTCCGTCTCTTTGGCCCAGGGCCAGGTAGCAGTCGGGCTCGTCCCACACCCTCACTTCTCCCAGCCCTGCCTCCCGCAGCCACTGCCGCATTGTCTTCTCGTCGGGGATTGTATCATGGGCCACGATACCACCTACGGAGCGGTGGAACTCGTTGATCGTCTGGCGGCTGGCGGTGTGGCAGATGACCAGCCGTCCCCCTTCCCTGAGAACCCGGCTGGCCTCGTCCAGGGTGCGCCGCTTGTCGGGGAAGTGAGGGAAGACGGCATTGCAGATCACCCAGTCGAAGGTCTCAGCCAGGAACGGCAGCCGCTGAGCGTCTCCCTGGACGTAGGCGACCGGATGCCCCTTGGCCTCAGCACGCCTGAGCATCTCGCCTGAGAAGTCCAGAGCCACGATCTGCCCCTCCCCGCCGGTCGCCTCCAGGAGCAGCGGCACCAGCACGCCAGTGCCGGTGCCCACATCCAGAACCGTACTCCCTGGTTCGATTCCAAGTCCAGCCACAATCTCCCGCAGCCGGGTTCGGGTCTCCTCCACCTCCGAAGCGTCCCATTCAACTGCGACCTCGTCGAAGAATTGACGTCGGTTCATCATCCCTCCAGGTTCTCTCATGTTCGAGTCCTTATTCGGGGGTCCAGAGCATCTCGCAGGCCGTCTCCAAGTAGGTTAACCGAGAGGACGGTGAGCATGATGGCTAGGCCCGGTGCGGCGGTGATCCAGGGTGCCTGGCGCAGGTAACCCCGCCCCTCGTTGAGCATGGCTCCCCATTCTGGCGCTGGCGGCTGAGCACCCAGACCCAGGAAGCTCAATGAGGAAGCACTTAGGATCGCCCAGGCCATGTCCAGGGTGGCCAAGATGAGGACCGGCGTGAAGATATTAGGCAGGATGTGGCGGAAAACAATGCGCCAGCCACGACAGCCAACGGCGCGGGCCGCGCGCACAAACTGCTTCCTCTTAGTAACCAGTACAGAGCTGCGCACCAGCCGGGTGTAGTTGGGAATGCCGGCGATGCCCACGGCGATCATGGCATTGGGCAAGCCAGGCCCCAGCAAGGCTACGATGCTCAGGGCCAGGAGGATGCCAGGGAAGGCCAGCATCATGTCCATAACGCGCATGATGATGCCATCTATCCAGCGGCCATTGTAGCCAGCTATCAAACCCAGGATGAGGCCGGGGACAGAGGCAATGGCTACGGCTGCCACCCCCACGAGCAGTGAGACCCGCGCCCCGAAGAGGAGACGGCTGAAGATGTCTCGGCCGAAGAGGTCGGTCCCAGCCCAGTGTTCGCTGCTCGGTGGCAGCAATTGCTCCTCCACGGCCACGGCCAGGGGATCGTAGGGGGCGAGGACTGGCGCTAAGATAGCTATGGCTACCAGGATTACGAAGAAAGCAAGGGATAGCAGAGCCCCCTTGTTGCGCCGCAATTGCCGCCGGGTTACCAGGGGAGGGATCTCCCTCCTGCGTATCGTTTTTCGAGTTGGGATGGGAAAGCGGCGTTTGGTCATTATCAATCGTAGCGGATGCGGGGATCAATGATGGCATACGAGATATCTATGAGCAGGTTGACGACGGTGTAGACGGCAGCGGCTAAGAGAACTGTACCCTGGACGATCGGGAAGTCCTTCCATAAAATGGCATCAACCACCAGCCGACCGAGGCCCTGGCGAGAGAAGATTGTTTCGGTGATCACTGTGCCGCCCAGTAAGTAGCCAAACTGCAAGCCCATGACGGTGATGACTGGGATAAGGGCGTTCTTGAGGGCGTGGCGGCACACGACCAGGCGCTCACTCAGGCCCTTAGACCGGGCAGCGGTGATGTATTCCTGGCTCAATACCTCCAGCATGGAGGATCGTACCAGGCGGGCAATTGCTCCCGAAGAGGCTAACCCCAGCACAATGGCTGGCATGATCAGGTGTTTCAGGCTGCCCTGTCCCGTGGCAGGCAGCCAGTGCAGCAGCGAACTGAAAAGCAGGATAAGCAGGACTCCCGACCAGAAGATGGGCATGGAGGCCCCGGCTACCGCAATGGTCACGCACGCGCTATCCACCCAAGTGTTTCGGTTCAGGGCAGCAGCGATGCCCAGGGCAGTGCCGATGGTGACAGCCACCATCATCGCAGCTACTGACAGTTGGACTGTGTGGGGCAACTGCTCCAGGACAGTCTGGGTGACGGGGCGATTAGTGAAAATGGAACGTCCCAAATCCCCACGCAGGGCGCTAGCCAGGAAGCGACCATATTGGACATACACGGGGTCATCGAGGCCCAGTTGATGGCGCAGTTGGGCCATGGACTGGAAGGAGCCTCCAGATTCGGCCAGCATCAACTCGGCAGGGTCACCTGGCAGGAGGTGCATCATGAGAAATACTAAGGTGGTTACACCCCATAGGACGGGGATGGAGGTGATCAAGCGCCTTCCGATGTATTGGAGCATTGCCAATGCTTTCTTAGGAGCAAGGGAGGAAAGGGGCAGGGG
>Ga0209979_1000837_pt1 | contig 37349 bp, 42 predicted proteins | sample AnhtaG_FD_183114 | JGI IMG/M metagenome (GOLD analysis project Ga0209979, IMG submission 183114) | Deep subsurface microbial communities from Anholt, Denmark to uncover new lineages of life (NeLLi) - Anholt_01485 metaG (SPAdes) (version 2) | ecosystem: Environmental > Aquatic > Marine > Oceanic...
GATGGTAGTATCAGCTATTACACATTTCACCGGTAAGCCATTAGAATGCCTTAGCTTTTTACTAATCAAACCTGCGGTAGATTTTGCCATTCTCATAGTTTGCTCTTCAAGTGATTCTCTGATTCCTTTCCGGCGTCCATCGATGATGGGGCGGATACCGATTTTGGGAAGATTTCCGGGTAGTCTTTTTTGGATGTTTGACATTATTTGACCTCCTTTAATTTGATTAGACTTATTTTATTTTTAAAATTTTTAATAATAAATATAATTTTTCACTAGTTATTATTAGATAATATTAAGTTTTTTCATTACCCTCCTAACTTCTACTATTTCTTCCTCAGTACCGGGACTTAAAGGTAGACGAGGAATCCCTGCTTTATAACCCACCATCTTCATAGCTTCTTTTAAAAGAGAACAAGGATTAGTGCGACCATTTTGTCCCATTATTCTAAATAGTGGTAAATATTTTTGTTGTATTTTAGCTGCTTCTTTCACCTTTCCATTAAGGAACATATTAATCATATTCCTTAATTGCACTCCAATTATATGAGAGGCACCACTGATAATTCCTCCTATTCTCTTTGCTGCTCCCTGGGCAAAAGCCTCGAGGATCATACTGTCATCTCCACAATAAATTATAAAATCATCGGGGGTTATATTAATAAATTCGGTTATCTGTTTAGGGTTAAGCTCTGCCTCTTCTTTTACAGCGATAATGTTTTCTATTTCTGAAAGCTTGGCTACTGTTTCAGGGTTAATATTAACACCTGTAAATATAGGAATATTGTAAAGCATCATTTGAATATTTACTGATTCAGCAACTTTTTTAAAGTGATTATAAAGTTCTTTTTGTGTGGGTTTGGTATAATAAGGGGAAACTACCATCATTATTTCAAAACCTAATTCTTCCGCTTTTTTAGCTAAGGCCATAGTTTCAACAGTAGAAACACATCCCACTCCTGCCATTAACGGAATTTTTTTTCCGACAGTTTCTTTAATAACATTAAACATTTTTACTCTTTCTTCAAAGCTCATAGTAAAAAATTCTCCAGTGGTCCCGGAAAGTATGATTGAATCAGCCATATTATCTTCGATCAATTTTTCAGCAATACTTACTGCTGCCTCATAATCCACACTCTGGTCTCCCTCCTTAAAAGGAGTTACCATGGGGACTAATATTCGGCCATATTTTTCTTTATCAAACATTTCAAATCCTCCTACAGATAATTTTACATAAAAAACGCGTTAATATTTTTTTAATTAAATTTGTAACCCATCTCTTCAGAAATACAATCACAATACTCTTTAACTTTTTTAGCGATATTGGGAATATTGTTTTCATTTATTCTAAATGCTGGGCCTGAAACACTTAAAGAAGCACTGACCTTCCCGGTATAATCTCGTATTGGTCCTGCAACACACCGCACTCCCTCCTCATGTTCCATATTATCAACAGAATATCCTTGCTTTCGAATTTTTAAAAATTCTTTTTCGAGTTCTTCTTTATTGGTAATAGTATTTTCCGTATATTTTTTTAATCCCTTTCCTTCAACTATTGCAGCAACTTTATCTTTAGAAAGATAGGCCATTATTGCCTTTCCTACAGCGGTACAATGTAGAGGAGTTCTTTTACCAATCTCAATATGGGAGCATAAACCTTTATCAGATTCTTCCCGTTCTATAGAAACAACTCTTCCTTCATCTAAAACTCCTAAATGAACAGTTTCATTAAATTCTTTAGATAATTTTTCTATATAGGGATGAGCTATTTTTCTCAAATCCATGTTTTTAATAACCACACTACCTAATTCAAAAAACTTTATACCAAGCTTATATTTATCTGTTTTAGCATCTTTTTTAACAAAGCTTTTTTCTGACAAAGTCGTTAAAATATTATGTACATTACTTTTATAAATGTTCAGAGCTTTACTTATTTCAGTTACTCCCCACTCAGGTTTTTCTAAACTAAATAATTCAAGAACTTGTAAGGCTCGATCTATAGATTGAATTATCTTCTTTTCCATCACCTATTACCTATAATTAAATATTTATTTTATTTTAAATTTATCTCTATCACCTTAAATCTCTGATATTAATAGAGAGAAAATAAAAAAATACCAATACTTTCTATTAATCAAAAATTTATGGTAAAATAAAGAACACGGTTAAATGTTTTATTGAACGCTGTTCTATAAAAATAATACATTTATTATTATACTATGTCAAGAAAATTTTTTGGCTTAATAATCAATTTAGAATTTATTTTAATGGAGTAATTGAAATAGGAAAAGGTACGTCTTCTTTATTCGAAATCAATTTTCTTGTATATAGATTAATAAAGATAATTTGTAAATATTAGTATGAAAATATATAAATAAGAAAATAATTAATTTATTTATAGAGAGGTTTACAACTTTATGGAAGTAATCTTAACTATTGATATAGGTACAAGTTCAGTTAAAGTTGCTATCATTAACTTAAGAGAATTTTGTAGCTGGTTTCCCATAAGCCACTGGACTGACCAGAAGATTAAAGCCCATGCCTTCTATTGTGTGCTGGCACTTTTGTTTAGCTCTCTTCTCTACCAGAAGGCCCGTAAAAGCCGGTATCAATATCAGTCAGATGGAGTTGATAGAAAAACTGAAAGAAATTTATCAGGTGGTTCATATCTATCCTTCTTTAGGTAAAGGTAGAAAAACACCTCCAATTCAAGTAACACTTTCAATGACAGAAGACAGGCTCGGAACAGGCTCCACATTGGAGCGAAAAAAGAGGGATTTCATGAGGTATTTTCCAATCCTGAAAGAATGTGGAAGTTATCTTTTAACTTGGGATATAAGCTATGATAAACCTGATAAGCCTTCTCGTATATTTTCACCTCTTTAGAGTTGGGAATAACCTCGTCTTCCCTTTTTATCCAGCTTTCACAAGCCTCCTCCGTTGTGGAAAAAATGCCCGTTCCCACTGCCGCTATCAACGAAGCTCCGTAGGCTGAGGCTTCCTCCGTGTTAGCAGTGAAAACCGGCAGGTTAAATACATTCGCCTGTATATGTCGCCAGAGCTTATTTTTTGCCCCCCCTCCGGAGGTGATTACATAAGACGGCTTTATCCCTAATTTTTTAAACTCCTCAAGGGAATCCCTTAAGGCAAAAATTACTCCCTCCATCACCGCCCTGATCAAATCCCCTCGAGAGTGGTGAAGACTAAGCCCTATAAAAGCTCCCCTGGCTCGAGGATCAAGATAAGGCGTCCTTTCTCCCTCTAAATAAGGAAGAAATAATAATCCCTTTGAGGCGGCTGAGGTGGAGGAAATTTTCTTAAAGAAAGATCGGTATGAATTCAATCCTTTAGAACCCTCTCCAGAAACGATCTGGCTGAGAAACCAGTCTAAAGATGATCCCCCGGAAAGAATCGCCCCCATAAGAATCCATTTTTCAGGAAGGGCGTAGGGAATGGTGTGCAGAGCTTTATCAGGCTTTATCACGGGGTGATCAGTCACGGTTATCAAAAGGCCCCCTGTGCCAATGCTGGAGGCTAACCCTTCCATCTCAACTACTCCGCTCCCTATCGCCATCATTACCTGATCCGCCCCGCCAGCGAAGACCGGGGTTCCCTTGTTTAGAGAAATCTCTTTGGCTGTTTTTTTAGTCACTCGTCCTGTAATTTGAGGCGATTCATAAAGAAGAGGGAAAAAATCGTAAGGGATGCTTAACTCATTAATGATTTCCCTTGACCAACTTCTTTTGGCAGTGTCCAGGAGGAGCGTCCCCCCAGCATCCGTGACATCAGAGGCTACCACCCCACTTAGCTTTAACCGAATATAATCTTTGGGGAGAATAACCCTGTATATTCTATCCCATATAAAAGGTTCGTTCTCTCTAATCCACAGAAGAGAGGGAGCCATAAAGCCGCAGGCTATAGGAAGCCCGGTTATATGGGTTAGCCTTCTCCCAAATTTTCCCATAAGCTTTTTTACTTGAGAAATGCTTCTTTGATCCATCCAGATAATGGCATCTCGCAAGGGAAAGAAGTTTTTATCTAAGGACACCGTTCCGTGAGTCTGCCCGGAAATTCCCACTCCTCGAATTTGCGACGAATTTAAAGCAGCTTGATCGAAAACTTTATTTACTGCCCTAACAGTGGCCGTCCACCATTCCTCTGGATTCTGCTCAGCCCAACCAGGATGGGGAGAATAAATTCTATATCCCTCGGATGATTTGGAGACAATCCTTCCTATTTCATCAACCACAACCACTTTCACGCTGGAAGTACCCAAATCTATGCCCAGAAAACAGTCCATTTTATGCTCCATATTAGAAACTTAGTCAAGTTTCGATTTTGTATTGAAAAACACTTTGGCAGCGGATAAAACCTTGAACTCCTGATGCTTTAAGACAAAATATATACCTCGGTTATTTATTGTGATAATAAACATCCCAATTGAGGTAGTTATGCATAGCTTCAAAAAGGACTTTCCCTACCAGTGAGTGGCTAACCGCGATATGATGCTCAAATCCCCTATTGCAGAGTAAATGAAGAAGTTCCTGGAGCCTATTTATCTTTACTACACCAACCCCGCCAAATGTCTCCAGTGGGTCATCAGTAAATTCACCTTCCCCAATGTAAGCAATAATCCTGCCTGCAACCTCATCTGTAGAGATTCGGGCAAATGTTATGGGACCAGACTTCACTCTTCCAACACAGGTGCCATATGAATCATCTGATGTGCCGCGTACCCTGGCATCTATGGCATTATATTCCATGCGAATAGTTTTTAACATAACCTTAGAGATAGCGCTGCAATGAAAAAGAACAAGTTTATCGGGATCATCGCCGTAATTATTATTCCAGTCAAAAAGTCCTGAAGGTAGACCACTTACCAGCTGCAATGCATACATCGCTATTGCACCCATTACATCTACCTCGCAGGCACAGGGCAAAAGAGAATTACTCATCATACTCATTACTGCGCAAGGGAAGATTCCAAGAGAATCCTGCAATTCTGGCCAACATCTAAGTGCACAAGCATTGATCTCATTTTCTTTTGTCCATCTATCAAGGACAACAGCTAATTTTGCCATCTTTAAAAGGACTGATGAAGCTACTCCGCTCGTCGGACAATAAGAAGTAAGTACCTTCAACTTATCCTGAACTTCCTTATCAGAATCTTTTAATCTTTCCACCGCTATGATTATTTCAGAAAGGTCAACTGTCTCTACGGAGATACCGATATCTTCAAGCAATCTTTCACTAAAGCGTACTGTCTTAAATGGGGTCGTTCTGGCGCCGATAGCTCCAATCCTTGCCTGGCTAAGCCCTTTTACTACCCGGCATACCCCCATAAACCAGTCAAGGTCTAAAAGAAAATCCTTTGAAGATGGAGAGACTGTATGGAGCCTAGTGATAGAAAAGAGGATTCCATATTGCTTTAGATTATTACATACAGAAAGTTTTCCGCAAAAGCTATCCCGCCTCTTCTCCACCTCCATCCTTGTAAGCTCATCAGGATAAGCCTGGACAAGCACCGGAACGGAAAGACCCGACATTCTGATAGCCTCGGCTATTGCCCTCTCATCACCAAAGTTTGAAAGACTTATAAGAATACCATCGATCTTATCATGGTTCCTCCGAAAGAGCTCAGCGCACTTTTTTGCTTCTTTTAAATTCTCAATAGCACCATACTTTGTCTCCTTCTTCGAAACCAAGATAGCCTCGATCTCCTGCCCTTTCAAAATATCGATTATTTCTTCCCTTCCTTTCTCGGCTAAATAGCCCGGAAATACTCCTCTATTCCCTATAATCACACCGAGACATCCTTTCATTTCATATTACCTCCTTAATCTTTCGATATTCCCTTGAATTTGATAACCCTTAATAAGGCTTCTTACTACCCGAGAAACTGCTTCCTGGGCAGACTCAAGGCCATTCTTTAAATCTTTCTCATAAACCTGACGAATTACGGTCCTAATATTTATTTTCGTGATCCCGTTTTTAATCGCTTCTAAAAGATATTCTAATCTTATTTCGGAACCACCATGGAGAACAAGAGGTATTTTAACCCTTTCTGAAATCCTTTCTAAATGCTCAATATTAAGTTTGGCTTCAATTTTCTTTTTATCTTTAGCCATACCGCTGATAGCACCATGAATATTCCCAATGGCTATCGAGAGCCAATCCACCGAAGTCTCCTCAACAAATCTTTCTGCTTCCCCTACGTTTGTAAATCCTTTCCCTGATCGAAAAAGCTCTTCGTAGGGAGGAAGAGGATCTTTCTCATGTCCCATTACAGCACCAAGTTCTGCTTCAACAGAGATACCTTGAGAATGCCCTATCTTTACCATTGCCCGGGTAATTTTGATATTTTCCTCCAAAGGCAATCTTGAATCATCAATCATTACTGAATCATAATTGAGTTCCACAGCTTCTTTAATAAGAGATTCCCAATCCACCCTTTCCCCATCTTCATCGATTACAGGGATATGATCCTGATGAAGCCTGACATATTCTCTATCAGCATGCCTATTAAACTCCTCAGCCGCGGCTCGAGCTCGAAAGCTCTTGGTCTCAAATTTTCTACATCTGGGCCTTGCCACCTCCACCAGGTCAAAGCAGGCAAGCTCTTTAAGAGTATCACAGATAGGTTTTACCATGGGAAGACCAGAACATTAAAGGCAGGGATAACGATATGCTGTCTATAGACTTTCTCCATTATCTCCTTAATACCTAATTTCTTTAAGATCTTTAGCCATTATTATCCTCCCCATTTAGCTCCTTCATCCAACATAATGAGATAGTTCTCTATTGGCATGTAATTGGTGATGGAATTTCCAGAACCTAAAGCATAACCTCCACCGGGCATACATTTATCTAAAATATCCCTTACATATTGGCGTAATTCCTTCTCTTTTAGTCGACAGAGTTCATTCACATCCACTCCACCTAACACGGCAATCCTATCCCCATACCTCTTCTTAAATTCCGTAACTGGCATTATTACATCTTCGAAGGAGTGTTTGCCATCTATTTTTACATCCTCAATCAAATCTTCCATTATTGAATCGCAGTAGCCACAGCTGTGGAGGATATAGAGAAGTCCATTGTCATGGGCAAGTTTAGCAAATCTTTTATGCCAGGGTAGAATATACTTTCTTAATGTATCTGGAGAAAGAAGCGTAGATGTCTTAAATCCCATATCATCTCCTTGAAGAAAGCCGAACAAATTATCCAGGCCAATGATTCTTTTATATGCTCCATAAATTAATTCTCCTACCTTGTTTACCACCGCTTCAACTAAATCTGGATCATCATATAGAAGATAACTAAGTGTCTCAAGCCCGAATAGCTCATTGGAAAGGACTTCAAGAACCCCGGGGGAAAAGGAAGCAAAGATTCCCATCCCCTCCGGTAGATTCTTAGAGACAAATTCAAAAGGCCATAGGTCCAATTCTTTAAGGGAAGGCCAACTATACCCTTCAAAATCCTCCCAAGAGGTTATTATTCCCTTTCCTTCTTCAACCCAACTCCTCTCTCCTTTAGAAAGTAAAGCAGTATCTTTGCCTATCTTCTTTTTAGAAGCAAAGGATAAACTTCCTGAGAAGCGGAAGTCACTGATAAATCTTAGGCAATCATAACCAAGCCGATACCAACACTCAATATAATTCTTAAGAGACGCCTCTTGAGACTTCCTATCCTTGGCTAAAGAAGGCTCTATCCACCTTCGATCAAATTTTTCTGTAAAATACCTGATGACTTCTGTATCGATATGAAGTTCAAAAAAATGAACCTTTGAGGGAATTTTCTTTCTTAGAATAACTTCTCTAAGTTCCTCTTTATCTGGTTTTGGATCTTTCATTTAAACCTCCTTTTTTAAAAGGGATTTTATTCTCTCTGAGCCAAAGGAAAGAAGAAAATCCCTCACCCTCTCAAAACTCGGGCATCCCGCTCTTCCACCCAATTTCTCACATTTAATGGAGGCAACTGCACTGGCAAATTCACTAACTACCTCTATTGGCCAATCTTTAAGAAGTCCATAAATAAAACCACCATGAAAGACATCTCCACAGCCTGTAGTATCCACTACAGACACATTATTAAAGGTTGGTTGAAAAAATCTCTTTCCCCTTGTTCCTGTCAAAGAACCCCTCTTTCCTTGAGTAATGACCACTACTTCCGGACCCTGCTTGAGGAAAAAATCGATAGCTTTTTCTATATCGCCAGCACCAGTAAAACCAAGAGCAAATTCCTCGGGCACAATTAAAAAATCAATCAGTTTTATCAGGAGAAGGATCTCTTTCTTCTCAGGAGTCTCTGCATCAAGCACGGTCTTTATACCTTCCTCTTTAGCCCACTTAGCCGCCAAGAGCGCTGCTTGCAGATCGTATTCATCTAAATGAAGAATCTGGCAGGAGGTAATAAAATCTCTCGACAGTTCTTCTTTCTTAAACCGACAGACCATCTGATCTGTCCACCAGAGGGTGCGGCTACCCTTTTCCTCATCCACCACAATGAAAGCAAAATAAGGTCCGGCGTTCTTTTCTTTAACTATACTGCTTGTATCAACCCCTTCTTGGATCAATCCATTAACGGAAAAACGAGAAAACTCATTATCTCCCAACTTTCCTACAAAGCTAACCTTTGCTCCCAGCCTGGCCAAGGTAACTAAAGCGGTACCTACCGGTCCTCCTCCCTGCTGAATGAACCTTATCACCTTATTCTTTGTATTGGGTTTTGGAAAGGAAGGAACGATTCCTAAAAAGTCAACCGAACAACTTCCAATCCCAATTACATCAAATCTCTTTCCATTTTTACCAATTTTATTCATCTTTCTTCTAGAGCCCTTAGTAATGGATGCCCTTTCTCACCTAAGGATTTTGCATATCTCTTTAATTCTGGAATCTCAACAATTCCATTGTAGGCAGCCTCTACAGCAAGTTTAATAGCATCAATACCTGCCTTGATTCCATCTGGATGGTGATAAACTGAGGTTCCTGCCAGAAACATCTTACCCTCAGCACCTAAAACTTTTATGTTATAACCGATATTATGTGCTCCCAAGCCCCCCGCAATCACCAAAGTCATTCCCTCATTTCCTTCAAGCCCTTCTTCCCTTAATCTTTTGATGATAGGCTCTTTTTCAACATCAGCAGGTCTAATATATCCCCTGAGCGCTGGCAGCTGCATAAATGCTGCTCCTTCAAGCGCGGCAAGTAGATATACTACTTTTGGATCATCTCCAACAGAGTAATTGGGGTCTCCACAGTATCTATTCATTCCAGCAGTATGAACATAAATGGGGACCTTGTATCCATCTCCCATTTCATATATTTTCCTTATAACTTCAAAATCGCTGGAGAAGTGAGGAGAAAACATCAAAGCATTTGCTCCATTATCCACAGCAATCTTAGCGTACTCCAGGATATCAAAAGGATTTACGGTGATATGGGGTGCAAATAAAATCCTTTTTCTGCCTGGTTTTGGATCAAATGAGAGGTCAAATCCGTTCTCTTTTAACATCTTAACGGTAAGAGCCACATACCTTGCCAGTTCCTCTTTTTTTAGATGTAGATTTTCATCGGACTTAACGAAGAGCGCCCCGGATAGTGCTGCCTCGGTCACCCTTTTAGCAAAGAGATCTTGTGGCAACCATTTTGGCTTAACAATGGTACCAATAATTGATTCCTTCTCACTTATTCCAAGATATTCCCTTATTCTCTTATGAGGCCAGAGCTGGCCAAGAAACTTATTTTTGAATTCCTCTGGAAAGTGATAGTCCACCACTCTGGCGGTAAAATTGGCAAACCCATTAAAAGGCTCACTTTGGGTAGCCATCCGTAGCTGGGACAGAGGAACCACGTCTGACAGTGTATCAAAAAATTCGAGGGGAGTAGATATAGTTATCATTGCTGATTCTATTCCTTTTTCAGAGTTTAACCCAAGAAATTTAACCTCCCTAAGATATGACATATGCTTCTTATACTCTGATGGCTCTTTTTCAGGTCCCGTCCAATTTTCTGTTGTCCCATGAATGAGCATTTTGGAAATAGCATCTTCTATCCCTTCAAAATTATATTCTTCCTTTTTCGATTTGGCAGTGAGATAGTAGGTAGTCTCTACTGTTTTCCCTCGGTATATTCTCCCCTTATTGACATACTCAAAAATTCGCTTTTCGGCTTTCTCTCTTTTTAAAAAAGGCTGCCCAAGGTAAGGATGTTCACTTACTATGTTCAGCAATTTCCCTGTGCCAAGATATTCCCCCATTTTCATCACTCCTTTTACAACTTTATTTTATTTAATGAAACTTACCTCATCTCTTCTCCCCCGGTGACATTGACCGCCTGACCGGTCATATAATCTGCTTTATCAGAGCACAGAAAGACAACAACATTGCCAACATCCTCTGGTGTAGCAGGCCCCTTTAAAGGAATTCTATTAACATAATATTCCTTAACCTTTTCCGGTGGTAAATTCAATTTCTTGGAGAAGACCTTAGCTAAGTCATCCCAGAGAGGGGTAAAGACAATTCCAGGACAGACGCAATTTACATTAATATTAAAGGAAGCTAACTCCCGAGCGATACTCTGAGAAAAACCGATTATACCAAATTTGCTTGCACAATAGGGAGATAACCAAGTTCCACCTTTCTTGCCAGAGATAGAACTGATGTTGACGATCTTTCCCTTCCTTTGTTTCATCATATATGGGATTACAGCCTTGCAGCAGAGAAAGAAACTCTTTAAGTTGACCTTCATAGTTAAATCCCAATTTTCTTCCGTAACCTCCCAGATGGGAGCAGGTTTATTAATACCAACATTATTAACCAGGATATCTATTTTGCTAAATTTCTTTATCGTTACCTCAACCATTCTTCTCACATCATCAGATTTACTTACATCTGTCTTTATTGCTAATCCCCTTCCATTGTTCCTTTTAATTTTCTCAATAACGCTCTTTGCAGACTCAAAATTTAGATCAGCAATGACAACATTCGCCCCTTCCTTAGAAAGATTAAGAGCGATCCCTTTTCCTATTCCTCTACCCGCTCCTGTTACGATAGCCACTCTATCCTTAAGTTCTTTATCCATAATTTAAAGGTTGACTCCTATCTTGATTGAATCTTGTGCCTTTGCTTTCTTCATCGCTTCATTCAAATCATCAAGTTTATATCTGTGGGTAAGCAAAGGTTTTACCTGAACCATCTTCTTACCTAAAAGTTCAATTGCTTTTTCCATATAAAATGAACCAAAGATTACCCCGTGGATGAAGATCTCTTTGTCCACAATCAAAGATGGCTTAAGGATGACTTCCTGTTTCTTAGGCCAGATAGCCAAAAGGAGAATCTCCCCTTTTTCCCTCACCAATTCTAAAGCCATTTCAATAGTTTCCCTTACCCCAGCACACTCGATAATGATATCAATACCTAAAGGGGCAAGTTGATCTATCTCTTCAAAAAGATTCTCTTTTAAGGGATCAACGACCAAATCAGCACCTAAGTTCTTGGCCATCTCCCTTTTTATCTTTACTGGCTCACTGACAACAATCTTTCCTGCTCCTTTTAATTTACATAATTGGAGCGCGAGAAGTCCCATCGTTCCGCCCCCGAGAATTGCTACACTTGCCCCTGACGCAATCTTGAGGGATTCCACCCCATGAAGACAGCAAGAAAGAGGTTCAACAAAGATAGCCTCCTCCTGAGAAAGAGTTAAAGGTATCTTATGGACCAACTTCTCAGCAATGGAGACATATTCAGCAAATCCACCATTTGATTTTGTCTTAAAAACTCTTCTATTTTTACAAAATTCTATATCTCCCCGACGGCAGAAATAACAAAGGTCACAGTGATAATTCGGGTTTATTACCACCCGCTCACCAACAGAAATCCTCTTGACCTCCTTCCCTATCTCCACTACTTTTCCTATATATTCATGACCTAAATTGTAATAAGGAATCTCAACAGGAAATCTTCCATCATAGACTAAAAGATCGGTACCGCATATTCCGCAAAGTTCCACCTTAATTAAGACCCTATCTTGCTCAACCTTTGGAATAGGTTTTTGCTCAATCTCTAAATTCTCAAGTTTTGTAAGAACGGATGCTTTCATATAGTGATCACCACTCGATGAACTTTTTTTCCCTCCGTCATCCTGAAGCCGTCTAAGATTCTCTCCAAGGGAAGGGTTAAAGAGATAAATCTCTTAGCATCAATCTTTCCTGTGGAAAAGAGCTCTAATGCTTTTCTGTGTTGTTTAGCCGTTGAACCATAAGAGCCATGGACAAAGATCTCCCGGTAATGGATGATATTACTTACAAACTTAGCTACTGGCTCCGTCTTTGGAAGGCCTCCAAAGAGGTTCAGTCTCCCCCTCTTAGCTACTATGGAAAGTCCATCTTCTTGAGCTCTGGCACTGGGAGCGGCAATGATAACCACATCAACACCTCTATTCTTTGTAATCTTCATTACCACCCTTTTTATATCATTTTCTCCGGTATTGATAAAATAGTCAGTTGGAGTGCCCTCTTTTTTAGCCAGATCTAATCTCATCTGAGACAGATCGCATAAAATTATCTTTTCCGCCTCATTTATCCTGGCAAGGGCTACATGCATACAGCCAATTGGTCCTGCCCCAATAACTACTACTGTATCATCTTCCTTAACATTTGAGAGCTCCTGACCATTGATGACACAGGCAAAGGGCTCTGAAACCGAGGCCCCTTCAAAGGAGAGATTCTCTGGAATTTTTAACAGATAACCAGCCTTTAGGGCCTCCTCAGGGACCCTCATATATTCAGCAAATCCACCTTGATATTCATAGCCAATGCCCTTCAAATTATCACAGATATTGTAGAATCCCTTCTCACAGAAAGAACATTTCAGACAGGGAATGCTGGTGGCAATGGTCACTCTCTCTCCTTCTTTAAAATCCTTTGTCTCTTTTCCCACTTTAACAATACTTCCGGATAATTCATGGCCGGTGATGGTAGGAGGAATAACTGAAGGATTACCGTGGTGATATATCCGAATATCTGTTCCGCAGATAGCACAGCACTTTATCCTTACCAATATCTCCCTCTCGTTTATCTTGGGAATTGGGACATCCTTAATTACTATTCTCTCTATCCCTTCATATACCGCTGCTCTCATTCCTTTTCCTTTCTCTCTAATACTTTTCTTATTGCTCTAATAATTCCTGAGGAGGTAAGGCCAAATTTTTCTAACAATTCATAGGGTTGACCAGATTCACCAAACTTATCTCTTATCCCTACCATCTCTATGGGCACAGGATAATTTTTTGATAGAACCTCTGCCACCGCTCCCCCAAGACCCCCAAAAATTTGATGTTCCTCTGCAGTTACAATTGCTCCAGTCTTTTTGGCAACCTTAATGATTGCCTCCTCATCTATCGGCTTAATCGTATGTAGGTTAACCACACAGATATCTATCCCTTCCTTTTCCATCTCTTCAGCGGCTAAGAGTGCCTCAGAGACCTCTACTCCACAGGCAATGACCGCTACATCTTTTCCTTCTCGAATGATATTTGCCTTTCCCAAGATAAATGGAGAATCTTCATTTGTAACTATTGGGGTAGGTTCCCTCCCAACCCTGATATAAATGGGTCCAGAAATATCGGCTGCCGCAATAGTTGCTTTCCTTGCCTCGATGCTATCTGCAGGAACCACTATCTTTAAATTTGGTATCGCTCTTATAGCTGCTATATCCTCAGTAGCCTGATGGGTTGCTCCATCAGGTCCAACCAAAAGGCCACTATGAGCCCCTTCAATCTTGACATTACAATTATTGTAGCAAACGCTAGTTCGCAGCTGTTCCCAGCATCTACCGGCAGAGAAGACACCATAGGTGCAAACATAGGTAATATAACCAGTTAAACTCAATCCTGCCGCCACTCCCATCATATTCTGCTCAGCTACCCCAAATTCAAAGAACCTATCGGGAAACCTTTCTTTAAAGAGGTATGCCCGAGTAGACTTTGTCAAGTCAGCACAAAGGACGACAACCTTTGGGTTTCCTTCTCCTAAAATTACCAAACCTTCACCAAAACCCTCCCGAGTTCCTCGCCAATTTTCTTTATCCCTATCCATTTTCTTCTAACTCCTTTAAGGCTGTCTCTGCCTCTTCTCTATTGGGGACCTTCCCATGCCAGTCGACCTTATTCTCCATAAAGGAAACGCCCCTTCCCTTGATGGTGTGAGCAATGATCACGGTTGGAGCTTCCTTATTATTCCTTGCCCTTTGATAGGCATTGAGAATCTCTTTGAAGTTGTGGCCATCAATCTCTATCGTCTCCCAACGAAAATCTTGCCATTTTTTTACCAATGGCTCCAACCCCATCACCTCTTCCGTAGAACCATCAATCTGAAGCCCATTGTAGTCGATGATGGCACAAAGATTATCCAATTTATAATGACCCGCACTCATGATCGCCTCCCAGACCTGACCACAATCACATTCTCCATCACCGAGAAGAACGTAAACCCGAAAATCCTTTTGGGAGAGTTTGCTTGCTAAAGCCATTCCCACACCAATGGATAAGCCCTGACCAAGAGAGCCGGTTGATGCCTCAAGCCCTGGCAATCCTTTATCCTTGCCAGGATGGCCCTGTAGCCTTGAACCAAACCTACGAAGAGTCAAAATCTCTTCTTTGGGAAAATAGCCGGACTCCGCCAGGCATGCATAGAGCAGAGGACAACTATGGCCTTTTGAAAAGATTACTCTATCTCGATCTTCCCAGTTAGGCTCTTTTGGATTATGCCTCAACTGGTCAAAATAGAGCGCAGTCATTAACTCGGTAGCGGAGAGGGCTCCTCCTGGATGACCACTTCCAGCCTGAGAAACCATCTTAATAATGTCTATTCTAATTTCTTTCGCCCTCTTTTTTAACAACTCTATTTTCCTCATTTCCTCATTATTCTCTCCTTAAACGTTTTTCAATATCTTTGGAGTGCTTCCTCGAAGATTAAACGCATCGACATATCTCATAATGGCCTTCTTCACCGCTTCCATCACATAGGCTTCTGGATTTTTAAAAACCTTGTGTCTCTTTAGATTACTGCATAGCTTATTGATTGCTTCTCTAACGCTTTCATCATAGTAAACATAATGACCACAGACAAATGTTATAGCACGTAGCTCAGCAGGTATATCTCGAAGCTCATCAGCAGTCCACTTATCTTCCTTTCTCAACCACTTATTAAATGGCGCCTTTTTCAATACTACCTCGCTCATAATCTTGTATAGATTAGAACTACCCTTATCTATCTCCTTTCCCTCAATTTCTGCTAACCTTAGCAATGCTCTCGTCTGTTCCGCTGCAAAAGCGGGGCCAATATTTACCGCAGTAATTCCATACCAAGGGTGCAATGAAAGAATGAGACCGCTTAAGTAATCCCCATTATGTTCCTTAAAACCTATGTGAAACTTTTTGGCAACTTTCGGAAGAAAACTAGCAGCCGTATAGTCAAACCCCCCTACATTTTTCAACATCTTAACCTCTGCCCCTGTTCTTCCCACAACAAATGCCGGTTCAGGCAATCTTCTTTTTTTCATTTCCAAAAGCATCTTTTTGAGTAACCAACTAAAATGCTCCACTGAAATACTTCCCCCTGCTGTCTCCTCTGTGCCTATCTCATAACTTACAGGCGCTCTTCCAAGAGCTATCCTTTCTCTCTCAGTAAATTCAATTAAATCAAGGGCTAATTTAATGATTTTCTCCTCGTTCATCTCAACCGAGGGAGGTGGTTTGAAGGAACAATCAATATGAAATCCGGAATAACCTGCTTTCAGACAAGCAATAAGGGTACGCTTCACTGATTCCATCGCCTCTTCTTCGCTCATTTTCTTTTCTTTCTCTCTATACCAGGGACCACAGTGATCAACGCCTATAAAGCGTATATAGTCAGGGGATGAATCACTGTTTAGCCCAAGCGACTTCTCTATATTGACAATTTTCTGAACAAATCCTTGAGGAGTTAATCCCATTACATAGCCTCCTCCTTCCTCCTCACTAACCTGATTTCTACTTGCTACAAAGAGCAGGGGAAAGTTATATTCCAATGCCAACTCAATGGGTGCCCTAATGAGCTCCTCCGACATCGGGCAAATACAAAGGTGGGTTATTCTGTCCCTTTTTTCAGTTAATCGGTGGGTTGCCTTTACTAAATCAACCAACGATATATTATTCCTTAATGGCATTTTTTCTCCTTATTCAAAAGTTCTTTAACCTCGAAGATAATCTTTTGGATATCGGGAAAAACTGCCCCTTCAAGATCTCTATTAAAGGGAATGGGGATATCTCTGGAGGCAAGCCTCCTTGGAGGTGCATCCAAGTAATCAAAAGCTTTTTCTAACACTCTCGAAACAATCTCAGCTCCAACTCCAACACTTTTATTCCCCTCCTCAACAGTTAAAAGACGTCCTGTTTTTTTAACCGAATCCAAGATGACATCCATATCCAGCGGACTTAAGGTACGTAAGTCGATTACTTCTACACTTATTCCCTCTTTCTCCAAAATATTAGCAGCCTCTAAGGTAAAAAGAACCATTCTGGAATAAGTAGCGATGGTAACATCGTTTCCCTCTCTTTTAATCTCGGCCTTGCCTATGGGGATGGTATAATCACCATCGGGAATTTCTCCCTTGGTATTGTAAAGAAGCTTATGTTCTATGAACATTACGGGATTATCCTCTCTAATACAAGATTTAAGTAAACCTTTAGCGTCGTAAGAAGTAGAGGGCATAACTACCTTTATGCCAGGGGTATGGACAAACCAGGATTCAAGACTCTGGGAGTGTTGAGCAGCATAACTTTTTCCTGCTCCTCCCGGTGTCCTTATCACCAAGGGCACCCTAACCTGTCCTCCCAGCATATATCTTATCTTGGCTACCTGGTTGACAATTTGATCCATGCAGACACAGGTAAAATCAATAAACATTATCTCGGCTATAGGCCGCAGTCCAGTCAGGGCACATCCTAAGGCAGAGCCAATGATAACTGACTCTGAAATAGGCATATCCATAATTCTTTTAGATCCGAACTTCTCGTAAAGTCCCTTGGTGACAGCCATAGCTCCTCCAAAGGCTCCTACATCCTCTCCAAGAAGAAATACCTTATCATCTCTTTCCATTTCCTCTCTTAGGGCTTCATTTATGGCCTCACGATAGGTTACTATCCTCATCTCTTCTAGCTCCTTTTTAGATACCTTTAAACATATAAGTATTTTTCTACATCGTTTATATCCGGTTCTGGACTACTTAAGCCGTATTCCACCGCTTCTTCCACTTCCCTTTTTGCCTCTTGTTCCATCACCTCTATTTCTTCCTCTCTCATAACTCCCTCTTCGATTAACCTCTTTTTGAATCTCACAATTGGTCCTTTTTTCTTCCATTCCCTTTCCTCTTCTCTTGTTCTGTAGGAGCGGTTATCGCTTGCCCCATGTCCCAAGAAGCGGTAGGTCTTAGCCTCAATTATTGAGGGTCCATCTCCCTTTCTCGCTCTCTGAACTGCTTTTGCTGCCTGCTCATATATGGCAATTAGGTCCATCCCATCGACGATTGCCCCTGGTATATCGTAACCCTTTGCTCGGTCAGCGACATTAGGAGTAGCAGAGACCTTGCTAATGGAGGTGGATAGAGCATAAATGTTGTTCTCACAGACAAAGATGACGGGAAGTTTAAAGGCAGCGCATAAGTTAACCGATTCATGAAATGTCCCCTGATTTGAGGCCCCATCGCCGAAGAAACAAATGCAAACCTGATCCGTTCCCCTATATTTTATAGAGATCCCAACTCCAGTAGCAAGGGGAAGCCCTCCTCCAACAATTCCATTGGCACCTAAAATTCCATTATTAACATCAGCGATGTGCATGGTGCCACCTCGACCCTTACAGTAGCCTGTTTCCTTTCCCAATATCTCCGCTATCATAAACTTCATGTCTGCACCCTTAGCTAAGCAGTGACCATGTCCCCTATGAGTGCTTACAATATAGTCGTCTTTTCTTAATGCCTTACATACTCCAGTAGGCACAGCCTCCTGTCCAATGGATAAATGAGGAGACATACCATATAATTTGTCTGTTGTTAGATAAAGTTGGTAGACTTTCTCCTCAAAATGCCTTATTCTGAGCATCGTTTTGAGGAAATCTTTCTTATCCTTATCGGTTAATTCTACTTCCATTATGACCTTTCCTTACTCGCATATTTTTTCTGAAGGATTCTCCTTATAATATCACACCAAAGATGAGTTAAGCTAAAGTGGACATCCTCAATAAACGATATATTGTTGCTGGGAACGATAAAGCAAACATCGGCTACATCCTTTATCCTTCCACCATGGTACCCGGTAAGAGCAATGGTTATCGCTCCTGATTTTTTGGCTACCTCAAAGGCCTTTAATACATTTTCTGAATTTCCGCTTCCACTTATGCCAATGACCACATCACCTTCCTCAACCCAGTTAGCTAACTGTTCGGAAAAGCAGTCTTCGTAACCTACATCATTAGCCCAACTGGTTAAAGTAGCTATATTATCATTTAGGCATAAGGTTTTAAACCGCTTACCTTTTATGATGACTTTATCCTTTTTATCAGAGACTACTGTATGTTTGGCAAGGTCATTTATAAGGTGAGAAGCGGTTGAAGCATGTCCCCCATTTCCCATGGTGATAACCTTCTTACCATGCTCATAAGCCTCTAGTAAAACTTTGATAATCTCCTCAATGGTGTCTATGGGAAGTCTGTCAAATACTTCCCTTAATCCAGAGGTATGGTTCTTGATCTCGTCTCGAATATTCATCCTTTTCCTCCTCCTTAATTAAGATTTTTTATTTTTTGTGCTACCTTCTAAAAACTTCCTTCACCTCCCGCGGTCTATCTTCAATATCAATATGCTGGAGACACTTACCCGCACATTGGCCGCATTCCTTACAATTTTCTGCTTTCCCCTCACCGAGTTCCTCGTATGTCTTCTGAGTAAGCTCAGGTAGACCGTGAACTTTTAGAAGGTTTAAAGCGGTAAAATTCCCCTGTATATCAACTCCGTTAGGACAGGGCATACAGTAACTACAGCCAGTGCAGTAGAGATTAAGAAGTTCGCTATTCTCTTTTTGAATTTTGTCAATTTGGATCTTCTCTCCCTCCCTAAATTGAACCTTTTTCTTATATCCAACAGCTATTTCCGTCTCATAAATATTTATAACTCCTGTTAGGTCAACCTCCTTCCCTTTGCGCTAAACTTCTCTGCACAAGCTAATAGGTCCCCACTAGCTGAACGAAGTCCTCTAGATGCTTATCCAATAGTTTAAAAAATTCAAAATCGTTAGTATTTACCATACTTTTCTACTGCTTCAAAGAAGGCAAGAATATTCTCCCACGGAACATCTAGTTGAAGCATATGACCAGGAGCTATTAACAAACCCCCTCCTCTCCCTACAATCTCAATTCTTCTCTTTACTTCGTTCTTCACCTCGTGGGGTGTTCCAAAGGGCATAGTAGTTTGACCCCCTATTGTACCCCAGAAAGCAAGTTGATTCCCATATTTTCTTTTTAATTCATCTGGGTTCATGGCTTCTGGTTGTACGGGATTAAGCACTTCAATCCCAATCTCAATTAAGTCTGGAATTATTTTCTCTATATTCCCATTACTATGATAAGAAATTATTACCTCTGGATTAACCTTTTTAGCTACAGAGATGATGCTACACATCCTTTCCTTAAACCATTCTCTCCACATATTAGGATCCATTAACATTCCTTGCTGAGTCCCCACATCATCGCCCAAATGAATATGATCCACTCCTGCCTCAGCAAAACGTCTAATCATAAATCTTCGCATCTCGGTAACATAATCCAAGAGATATTTAGCAAAAGGCTTGTTCCTTATAAAATCAAAAAAAGATTTTCCATTCCCCTTAGTTGCCAGCTAACTTCGAAAATAGTCATAGGCATCATAGCTGTAGCACATAATTCTTTTTTATGAATCTGTTTTACCTGGTGTTCAAGATGGTTATGACGATAATCAGCCTCATAATCACTAAAAGGATATTCCTTTAGTTCCTCTACAGTTTTTAAGTTGCGCATTGGATAAACAAAACCAAAAAGATGAGCATGCTGAGGATTCTTAGAAGCAATAGGAACATACCCCACTCCCCATTCTTGGTCAATCCAAGAAGAGGATTCATTTATATAAGGGGAAAAGTCTCGCTTCTTTTTAGTGGCGGACCATCTAACCAATCTTTGTTCACAGCTAAAATATTCCAAGGGATCTGAAGAACTTGTCTTTTCTTTGATTAATTCACCAATTTGATAAGTCCACCAAAATTCCTTGGGTATCCTATCTGATTCTTCTCTTTTAAGGGTTTTTACAACTCTTTCTCGAGGTGTTAATTCATGGAACATGACGATGTCCTTCTAAACTCACTCATATTGTTATTTTTTCCTTATTTCTTGATCCTCTGTAATACACAAAATGCTATTAGCAATATAGCTACAAACCCATCAATCCAATAACCAGGTACCCCCCTAAAGTGAGGCCGCTTTTGAAAGAAGAAAAGGCCAGAGCAGCTAAACATACCGCTATTATACTGCCCACCCCACCGAAGAAAGAAGTGCCTCCCATGATAGCAACACAGATAGCTTCAAGTTCCAATCCATAATCTATATTCGACATCCCTATCCGAGTTATAAATAATTTTGTTCGGCCGAGGTAGGCCACGCCGGCAAAAGCTGCCAAACCTGATGCAATCATGAAACATGTGAGTTTAACCCTATCCGTATTCACGCCAATAGTTCTTGCAGTATCTCTATCCCCACCAGTAGCGAACACCCAGTTTCCAAACTTAGTCCGAGTTAAAAGAATGCTAAAAATAATCCCGAATCCGAGGAACCAAAGAAACAGCATAGGGATAAATCCAATTTTCCCTCCCAGCAAACCCAGAAGAAGTGATGGTCCTCCTTTATAGGAGAAAAAATGTCCTCCGAAAACACCGATTAATAATCCTCTTAATACCCACAAAGCCGAAATATTAGCTATTTTAGATCATCTTTCACCAATGGACCTGTAAAGGGGAATTATCAACAAAATTAAGCCCATAAGCGAGTAACCTACAGTCTACCTAATTTTCAATTATTCCACTTTCATCCACCGTCCTGCCTGGATAGATTTCTCTACCGCATTCAATACTCTCTGGCATTCAACTCCATCCACAAAACTGGGAGAGGGATTTTTATCCCTATCAATAGCTTTCATAAAATCATAGACTACATGGACAAAGGTATGTTCATATCCAATTATATGTCCTGGGGGCCACCAGGCATTCATATAAGGGTGATTTAGCTCAGTTACTTGAATTCTTCTGAATCCTTGAGCGCCTTCTGGATCTTCACGGGAATAAAACCAAAGTTCATTCATATTCTCAAGTTCAAACAAAAGACTTCCTTTACTCCCGTTAATTTCAATATGGAGATGATTCTTGCGGCCTGGAGCAAATCTTGTAGCCTCAAAAGAGCCAACAGCTCCATTTCTAAATCTGGACAAAAACAAGGTAGTATCATCCACTGTAACTTTCCCCATTTCTTTGCCAACTTCAGCAGTTAGTTTTGAAGTAAGTTTTTCTGTTGCTTTAAGTTTAAGTCTTTTTTTAATAAAAGTTTCCTTAATTCCAATTACCTGATCAAATTCCCCTACGAGATATCTTGCCAAGTCTATAAGATGAGAGTTTAAATCTCCGTGGGCCCCTGAGCCTGCTAACTCTTTCTTTAACCTCCAAATTAGGGGAAAATCAGGATCAACAATCCAATCCTGTAAATAGAGAGCTCTAAAATGATAAATTTTTCCTACTTTTCCCTCATCAATAAATCTTTTGGCAAGAATTATTGCAGGGACTTTACGGTAATTAAAGCAAACCATATGCTTTACACCAGCATTTTGGACAGCCCTCAACATCTCTTCGGCTTCTTCTAAACTCACAGCTAAAGGCTTTTCACATAAAATATCTTTTCCTTCAGCTGCTGCTGCTAACACAATATCCTTATGAGTTGAGTTGGGAGTAGCAATATCTACAAGGTCTATGTCCGTGCGTTTTAGAAGTTTTTCCCAACATGTTTCATAACTCTCCCAACCAAACTTCTCAGCAGCCTGAACCACTGCTTTTTCCGTTCTTCCACAAATAGCTTTAAGAACTGGGACACTTTTCGTTTCAAAAAACATCGGCATCTTTCTATAGGCATTACTATGGGCCTTGCCCATAAACCTGTACCCTACTAGCCCTATTCTCACTTTTTTAATCATTGGATCCTCCTAATTTTATCTTGCTTGTTCTTCTAATCTAAATCTAATAGCTAAGGCGCTACTTTTAATAAACGGGAATTTTGCTTGTCTTCTTAGCCTATACCTTTTTAAAGATAAGTAAGCTAAACGGAGCTTTCCAGAGGGTATTTAAACCCGACGATGTAAGTTTAAATACCCTTGGAGACTTTCTCAGAGCTTTTAGGAAGCTCAGTTTTTTCCATTTCTACAGGCGGCTCAAGGATCACTATAACGTTTTCTTACAATACCTACAAGTGAAAGAGTCAATTTTTGCATAAGTTTTCATCCCTTAGATACAGATAACGTTCTAACTTTGTATTTAAGAGGATTTGAGCTCATTTTTGAGGTGGTTTTTGCTAAAGTATTGGTATCGTTTTTTCCAGAGTTTTTACTGGAAAGCGAGGTGTGGAATCGAATCCAATTTAAACTATATCGTAGCCAAAATACTCTTCCACTAGAATGTTATCGAGAAGTCCCTCCTTTTTCCGCCTATTTATGGTCGCTCCCCAAGGACTATCATGAACAGGCACCCTGTCTGGCTCCTCATGCCTTAAAACACGCTTTATTCTCTCTCGAGAGGTTATCTTTTTTCTCCCTTTATTTACTTACCTTTAGACAATATTACTATATTGCTTCACAGAGGGCCTCAATGTTTTCCAAAGGAACACCTCGTAATTCTCTTTATCTGTTATGTTTATCACCTCTTATTAAGGCTCACCCATCTCCCCTCTTCAATAGATCTATCCACTGCCTCCAAGACCTCCTGACACCAGAGTCCATCAACAAAGTTGGGAGTGAGCATCTTGTCCTTAGCTATAGCTTCTATAAAGTTATAAATTAAATTAACAAAGGTATGCTCATATCTAATGATATGTCCAGCTGGCCACCAGGCTTTCATATAGGGATGAATTGAATCAGTAGTCTGAATTGTCCTAAATCCTTGTACTCCTTTAGGATCTCTTGCAGAATAAAACTTAAGCTCGTTCATTCTCCCAAGTTCAAAGACGAGGCTCCCTTTGTTCCCATTAATCTCAATTCTTTGTCCTTCCTGTGCTCGGCGGCAACTCTTGTGGCCTCAAATGAGCCATTTTTAAATTTAGGTAAAATAAGGTGGCATCATCTACATCCACTTTCTCCTTCCCTGCTTTAGCTGACCTTTCCTTGATGAAGGTCTTTCTCATCCCTATGACCTCATCAAATTCTCCCACTAAATACCTGGCCAAATCAATGAGATGCGAATTTATATCTCCGTGAGCACCTGAGCCAGATGTCTACTTTCTTAACTTCCAGTTTAAGGGAAATTGAGGATCGATGGGCCAATCCTGTAGATATACGGCTCTAAAGTGATAGATTTCCCCCAAATTTCCCTCTTCAACCATCCTTTTAGCTAAGGCAAAAGCGGGGGTTTTACGATAATTAAAACAAATCATATGTTTTACTCCCTCAGATTCAACCACCTTGAGCATCTCCTGAGTATCGCTGAGATTTGTAGCCAAGGGTTTCTCGCAAAGAACATTCTTGCCCGCCTTAGCTGCTGCTATGGCTATCTCCTTATGGGTATAATTGGGATTGGCTATATCAATTAAATCGATACCTTTTCTTTCTATAAGTTTTTCCCAAGATGTCTCATAACTCTCCCAGCCAAATCTTTCAGTAGCTTTAGTTACTGTCTTCTCCGTCCTTCCAGCGATAGCCTTTCTTACCGGCATCACCTAGGATGGAAAAAGAAGTGCATATCCAAATAGGCATGGCTATAAACCTTGCCCATAAATTTATATCCCCCCAACCCACATTGATTTTCTTTTTAGGTTTCATACAGTCTCCTTTAAATTATTGAAATTCCTATACCATGAAATAATGTAAAAGACTCTCAAGTCAAAATTGAGAGGTTTTTTAGGCTTAGCTTATGAATATTCCGCTACCACCATACTTGATTTAAAGGCTTTTTAATTATCAGAGGCTTAAGGTAGTGGATAGCCTTCTCACACCCATCTTCCCTAGACATGACAGGATCCTCATGTTCAAAGGACAAAACATAATCATACCCTACACTTACAAGAGCGGTAATAAACCTACGCCAGTTAACATTTCCCCACCCTGGAACCCTAAATCTAAATCCTCTATCAGGACGCATCCAGGACCCGGTAGGTATCACCCCTGATCTTCTAACTTCATCTTCTTGAAGTTCGGCATCTTTGGCATGAGTGTGATAAATCTGCTTTCCAAATTTCTTTATGAATATCACCGGATCTATAAGTTGCCAGATGAGATGACTTGGATCAAAATTGAATCCAAACTCCTCTCGGTAATCTAACTCCTTTAAAGCCCTTTCCGCTGTCTCAATATTATAGGCAATTTGTGTGGGATGAACTTCCAGGGCAAACTTAACCCCGTACCTTTTAAAATGATCAAGAATTTTTCCCCATCTTTCAGCAAAAACCTGCCAGCCTCTTTCATACATCTGTTCATTCTTTGGGGGAAATATATACCACTTATCCCATACCGATGAACCCACAAAACCATTCACTACAGGGACTTCCAACTCTGATGCAGCCTGGGCAGCCTTCTTCATCTGTTCCATACCGAATTTTATCTTTTCCTGAGGGTTTTTGGAAGGAGCCCACTCATCTGTACTCTCATCCAAAGGTCCTAAAACCATCTGACCTGGCAAAGCATTGTTTAAAGCAGAGATTTCTAAACTGTACCTTCTTAACATCTTCTTTGCGGAAGTATCGCCTTTTAAAATCTTACCTATATCCAGATGGTTATTCCCTGGCCAGGCGGGAAGTTCCACCATTTCATATCCAAGACTTGAAACATACTTAGCTACTTCCTCTAATGGTTTCTCATTGTACAACACAGTAAAGATACCTATCTTCATGAATTTTTTTCCCTCTCAAACCTATTATCTATTTACTTGCCCCTAAATCATTTTCGTATATCTAATTGACTCCTCGGTGAGAATAATAGTTTAGTTTTTCTAAAATTGTAACAGTTCAGTCTTCATCAAAGGGCTTTGGGTCTCCCACGGAAAACGACCTCGCAAAAATTTTATACTAATTCTTACTTTATCGTAGCTCGGTCTCCATTTTTTGGCTCTGCAAACTTTATAGGAAACCCTATTTTTCTCTTCGCCAAAAAAAGGTTTCCTTAGGGACACCCAAAGCTCCATGAACCTTACTTTTAGGAAAGCTTACCTGTTACCGGTAAAAGTATCCACCAGAGCTTCGTTGGCCTTCCCCTCAATGGCATCATAAAAATCTCCCGAAGATGAGAGAAACTTCATAGCTTTTTATTAACGCTATTTTATAAAAGGGCAATTTCTTCTAGAGCCACTGCTCTTTTTTCTTTTATAGATTTATATGCGGCTTCAACAAGCCTCATAGTCTTTAAATTATCCATTCCACTAATTTCAGGCTCCCTATCTTGATCAATTGCCATTAATAAATCCCCCATTGTACCTGCAAAAGCATCTGGAAACCACTTTTCTTTAATAATAGGTTTAAACCAATAATTTAAATATTTTTTTGTTGTAAATTCAATAGTATCTGGTCTATCATGATACCAACCCCAAGAACCATTGACTATGCCACCTATTCCTTCTATCCTGAAAGTTATATCGGCATCAGAATTATTAGACCAAGTAAATCCGTCATCCCAGGCCGAGGCTAACAAACCATTTTCATACTCTAAATTATATAGAGCTATTAACTCACCTTTATATTCTTGACCAGGGTACTTCGATGCTACCGCTGTTATAAATTTTGGTTCTCCAAACCAATATCTAAACACATCAAGATGATGCACACTCATATTAAGTATCATTAATTTATCATAAGATTTTGTAAAAATCTGGGGAAGCAATCTAACTCTTAATTCAATGGTTGCAATGATTGGCTTACCTATAAAGCCTTTCTCTAATAAAATTTTTGCACCTCTTGAAGCAGGTGCCCATCTACAGTTTTGATTAACTGCTAATTTAACCCCCGCTCTTTTTACTATTTCTACAATTTTTTTGCTTTCTTTAAAATCATATGCTAATGGTTTTTGACATAGTATATGCTTATTATGTTTTGCAGCAAGTTTGACTACTTCCAATTGGTCTGTGGGAGGAATAGCAATATCCACTACATCGATATTCGGATCCTTACACAATTCTTCTGCGGAATTATAAACTTTCTTTATTCCATGTTTCTTCGCCACTTCATAAGCACGAAATCCCCTTTTAGAACAAATCCCAACTACATTTAAATTATTTTCCTTATACGCAACCAAATGGCACTTATCAACTATCACTCCAGCACCAACAACGCCAATATTATATTCTGTTTTAAGCTCAATTTTAGGAAGATAATCTAATTCTAAGTTAAGCAACGCAAATCTCCTTAAATTATTTTCTTAAATTTAATTCCTGCATTATTTTATTCGCTCCCTTATAAGCATCAGTAACCCACTCAACAATCTTATCAGGGTTTTTTGCAAATTCTAATTCTATTGAAATAACTTCATTATAACCAACCTCATGTAATACTTTAAGATATTTATCAAGGGGAGCACTCCCCATTCCTGGGGGCCAATCATTGTGCACAGTCCCATTATTATCTGAAAAATGGACATGGCCAATTTTTCCTTTTAATCTCTTAATTTCATTCGGTGGAATATGTGCAACATGCAAATGACCTACATCCATATTCGCCTTACAATTTGGATGATTGACATCATCTAAAAATTTTTCCATAGTATCAATAGAATTTATTAAGGACATCTTAAATGGTTCTAACTCAATAACAACATCCATTTCGCAAAGTTTTGCATACCCACATATTTCATATATCCCTTCTACTGCCCACTGCCATTGTGCTTGAGGATCTACAGCTTCTTTTTGCCATATATACTCTCCAAAACACGCTAAAATATTTTTAGCATCCAATCCTACAGCTATATCAATCAATCTTTTATATGACTCTATCCCATATCTTCTACAATGTGGCATTATTGACCTTATCTCTTCATAAGCAGCAGGAACTGAGACTATCGGCAACCCTAATGAATCAGCTAATCTTTTCACTTTTCTAATTTCATATGATTTCATCTCGCCACCTTCAGGAGCAATATCGATTGTATCAAATCCTATTTCCTTAATTTTTCTTATCCCTTCTTCCAATCCGATTTTGCTAACAAACCAACAAGAATTTATGCATCCTAATTTCATAACTTCCTCCTTCCTAATCTATACTATATTTTACCTATCCCTTACTCTCTTCCGCGCCTTGCGTGAGCAACTACTAGAATTAAAATCAGTGAGCCATAAACTATCTGTCTCACCGCTTCAGTTGTCTGAAGAGCAACAAGTATGCTGGTTAAAGTGGTCAAAAAAATGCATCCAGTTGCTACTCCCAAGTAATCTCCACTCCCACCAGCTAATGATACTCCTCCAATTACTACTGCGGCAATCGAGGGCATAATATAGGGAGCACCCAAATTTAAATAAGGTGTGCCCGTGTAACTCAAAAGGAGTAAACCGGCAAAAGCTGAGATAGCCCCACAAATGCCATAAATATACATCCGAAACCTTTTAGCACTAATGCCACTTAACTCTGCAGTAAGGCTATTTGCTCCAACCCCATAAAGAATATAACCCCATTTTGTTCTCTTCAAGATTAGCGTGACAATAGTAATTATCACACCCCATAACAATATTAAATACGGAATATTAAAGATCTTTCCACTGCCAATTGTTTCAAGTAATGGGGGAGCATTACCAGTGGGAAAACCTTTAGTAATGATAAGTGATATTCCCTCGATGACACTGGCCATAGCTAACGTCATAATAAGGGGAGGAATCCCTATATATGAAATACCTACTCCACTAATCAGTCCTATCGCAAATCCAATAAGAGGTACGATAATCAGTGTCTCCGGTATATTTATATTTTCCCCCCTTAAAAAGTATGCTGAGATTACAACTCCCAAAGAAAGAAGAGATCCAACAGATAGATCAATGCCGCCCGAAATAACAACTAAAGCCTGGCCTAATGCCACTATTCCCAGAAAAACTGACAGTCTTAAAACACTCACAATATGTGTAAAGCTCATAAAACCGGGAAAAATAATTTCTCCAAAGACAAATAATAAAAAAACAGCTACAATGGCAACAAACAGTCTGTTGGTGAGAACATTCTTCAAAAAAATCTTAGATAAAATCGCGTTACTACCTGCATTATGCATCTTAGCTCCATAAATTAAACTGTAGACCTTTCTCCCCTCAATTTTGGTATCATTCCAGTTGCAAGAGAGACAACAATAATAACACCCTTCATAAACTCCTGATAAAATGATGTTATATTGGCAAAATAAAGGACGTTAATTAAAAGTCCAAGAATTAACCCTCCCATCATTGCTCCCGCGACACTCCCTTTCCCGCCCGAAAACGAGATGCCACCAATAATTGAGGCCGCAATTGAATTTAACATATAACCTAACCCACAACGGGCGTCTCCCGTAGCAGTTTGCGAGACTACACAAACCGCTGCTAAAGCAACAAATATGCCACTCAGTAAAAATGCTTTTAATTTAGTTAGGGAAACATTAATGCCACTTGCACGGGCAGCCTCTGCATTTCCTCCTACAGCATATATGTGTTTGTATATGCGCAACTTGCTTATAACAAACCAAATTAACAAAGCAATAATAAGAATTAAAACTGGCACCGGTATTATATGAAGTACGTCACCACGATAAGCCTTATAAAAGGGTTTGGGTATATAGCCTCCAGGGGTGGGCATAATAAAAAGAGCGATTCCAAACAAAATAATCCAGGTGCCATATGTTACAAGGAGAGGAGGAGCCTCTATATAACTAATAAAAAACCCATTAAACAAGCTTATTAACAATGCTAATCCAAATGCACAAACAACGGCTAAAATAATACTGCTGAATGAATCTTCCATTATGGAAGCCATCAACACAGTTAACAGTGAAATAGAGGCGCCTATTGAAAGATCTATACCCCCCACAATAATAATGATAGCTTGAGCAATACTTACCAATATTAACGGAGTAAAGGTTAAAAAATTTAATTTAAAGACACGATATGTAAAAAAAGTTGGTTGCAAAATAGCATTAACAGTAATCATCCCCACCAAGATCAAGAAACTCGGTAAAGATGGATTCTGATATATTTCTTTTAAGCCTCTCTTAATGTTCATTTTTTACCTTCCGAAATCACATCAGAATTAATTCTAAAAGAGGATGCCACGATGCGTTCTTCGCAAATACTTTCGCCACATATTTCATCCACAATACTACCCTCAAAAATTATGAAAACTCGGTCGCAGTTAGAGATCAGCTCCTCATTATCACTGGCATAAAGAAAAACCGATGTACCTTTTTGAGCTAAATTAGAAATAATCTTATAAAAAGTTCTTCTTGTTTCGACGTCCACACCTTTAGCTGGGTCGTTTAAAAGAAGGGTTTTCGGTGATAAGGAAAGCCACTTCCCAACTACAATCTTCTGTTGGTTCCCCCCACTTAAATTAGAAGCAATCATATTTTGATCTGCTGGAACTAAAGAAATTATATCAATTACCTCATCGGCTTCTTTTTTAAGTTTTCTAAGGGGTAATATGAACTTCTGATTTTTCAGTGAAAGTTTGGGATAAACAAGATTAGCAAAGACACTATGGGGTAAAAATAAACCCTCTTTTTGTTTGTCACCGGGAACTAAAAACATTCCCTTTCTAATTGCATCTCGGGGACACTTTATGTTCACATATTTTCCATCTATCTTTATTTTTCCATAAGAATTACGTAAAAAACCCGAAAGTATTAACAAAATTTCCTCTTGCCCTTGACCCTGCAATCCTCCCAAACCTACTACCTCACCTTTTCTAACCTTAAAACTTATATTTTTTAACTTCCCCTTCAGGAAAATATTTTCAACTTCTAACGAGTTATCTACCTCTTTAAAACTTTTAAGCGGCTTCTTTTTTCCCTTCTTAGTTTCGGCATAACTTAAGTCAGCCTTTGTTCCTGTAATAAGTGGAATTATTAATCTTTCGTCCCTTTTTTGTTTCCCAAAATCAATTATCCCTACTGTTTTTCCATCTCTAAGGGTTACCAGACGGTCACAAATTTTGGTAACCTCCCAAATTCGGTGCGAAATAAAAATTACAGAAACACTTTCCCTCTTCAGACCCTCAATAATTCCAAATAGCTTTTCAACCTGATTAAATCCCAGAGAAGCTGTTGGCTCATCCAGAATTAAAATCTTAGGCTTTTTGGAAAGTGCTTTTGCAATTTCAACTAATTGTTTCTCAGCCGGGGAAAGGTTTACCACTTTTTCGTAAATTGAAATGCTGACGCTTAAATCATTTATCATTTTTCTTGCTTTTTCAATAGCTTTGCTTTTTTCTAAAAAACCGAACCTGTCTATGCCCTCCCTACCAAGGTCGATATTTTCCCAGACAGTCATTTCGGGAACTAAACTTAAGTTTTGGTGAACCATTGCCATCTTAAATTCCTCAGCATCTAAATGCGATTTAAAATTAACTTTAGAACCATATATATACAGATCACCACCATCGGGCATTAATAAACCACTAATTACCCTGGCGAAAGTTGTTTTACCCGATCCATTTGCCCCTACTAACCCACATACTTCACCTTCCTCAAGGTTTAAGTTTGCATCAGTTAATGCAACAACTCCACCAAAGGTTTTTTTAATATGTTTTGCTTCAAGAATATTCATAGTTTAAAAATACTCTCTCCCTAAATTTGTATTAATCTTTTAACAATTCAGCCACCGAGATTATATAATAATTCTCTTAATATCATTAAATTCATATCACTTCTTTGTACCTTGGTGACTTAGTGACTAAATGACAAATATATAGACATCGCGAACACAAAAATATACAGACATCGTGAACCTTAATGAAAAAGGGTATACACACATCGTGAACTTGATAACCTAAATGTTCATACTGACCTTAAAAAATGGAGGTCAGTATGAACGCTAAAGAATTAAGAGAACAAGCTATTTTAAGATACGAAAATGGTGAATCTCCTAAAGAAATTTATCAGAGTCTTGGTAAAGGTAAACCTGGTTCTTTAAATGGCTAAAACGCCATAAATTAGAGGGGGGAAGATTGGGCTAAAAGCCACTCTCGTAAACCCCGCCAAAGTCCTAAGAGAATTGATAAGGCTAGGGAACAAATGGTAATCGAATCCAGAAAATATTTAGAAAAAAGGCTTTATGCTCAGATTGGAGCTCTGGCTATTAGTTATAATCTTAATAAACAGGGTATTATTTCACCTCCGATATCGACTATTAATAAAATTCTTAAACGAAATGATTTAGTACATAAACGGCTAAAATATTCTCCTAAAGAGGTTAATTATCCTTCTTTAGTAATTACTCATATTAATTACGTACATCAAATAGATGTAGTTGATCCTAGATATCTAAAAAAAGATGGAAAATTCTATTCGATCAATATTATTGATGCCTTTGACCTCCGCAATAGTATTAATCCTGAGCGTAGACAGAACAGGATAGCGGTTATTAAAAGTTTATTATGTTCCTGGAAGACCTTAGGTATACCACTCTATGAGCAGATGGATAACAAACTACCTATGCGGGGGAGCAATCAGTACCCCCACTCTTTTGGACTGCTGATACGTCTTTGTCTTTATTTAGGTATACAACCTATATTTATTCCTCTAAGAGAACCTTGGAGGAACGGAATCATCGAACATTTTCAGAATGTCTTTGATAAGATGTTCTTTCGGGCACAGTACTTTAAAGACTTTGATCATCTTTACAAAAAGGCCAAGGAGTTTGAACTATTTCATAATCAGAACCATCATTATAGTACCTTGGGTTATGACACCTAATCAAAAATGCTCAAGAGGTATCAAGCTTTTATCTTCCGACTTTAGGCTACCTAAGAGACTATCTATCACTCCGGGATATATCCATCTTATTCGCTTTATTAGAAGCAATCGCATTTTAGATATCTTTGGAGAAAAATATATTATGCCTAAAGATGTAGAGTACGAATATGTCTGGGCTACCATCGATACTGCTCAAAAAACATTATTTGTATATCATGACTCTAAATTGGTAGTTAAATATCCTTACCCTTTACCAAAAAGCTCTATTGATTTGTCAAAGATCAGTCTTTAAAGTTCAAGATGTCTGTATATTTATTAGCTAAATATTAATTTTTTAAGAAACAGTTCTCTCACATTTATAAAGAGTGGTAGTGCATTAATCATATAAGTTATGCACTACCACTCCACAACGCAACTTATTTACTGAAACAGTTCATCTATTTCCTCTTGGATATACCACTTATTAACATAGTAGGAATCTGCCCAATTTTTATATTCTTCATAAATTTTATCAATATTGTTGTTATCAACCAGAAGAACGGGTCTAGTATAGATTACATGGTTATCTATTAAAACCTCAGGTTTTAATTTTTTTCCTTGTAATAGTCTTATACCAATACCAAGAGAAGTACATATCGCACCTGGAGAGTTGGTTACTCCAAAAGTTGAAAAATCTTGAGAATCTTTAAGTTTTTTCCATTCTTTAATAAATGCCACCTGGGTTTCTCCCGTTACAACAGGCAACGGCCTTCCCGCAGCCCGAAATGCTCTTATTACACCTAAAGCCATTCCATCCTGCGTTATAACACCATCAATTTTTGGGAATGAAGCAAGAATATCGGTCATTACCTGCTGAGCAGCAGCTTGATCCCAATTTCCATTTGCTTTGGCAAGAACTTTTATATCCGGGTATTTAGCTAATACTTTTTCAGCAGATTGATCCCGAAGTATATTTCCAGTTTGATCAGCTATTCCACTGATATAAACAATATCCCCCTTATAATTCAATTGTTTACAAAACCATTCTGTTAATGGAGCCATCCACCATTCCTGATTCATAAATACGTTTAAGACTTTGGGATTATCAACAGGCTGATCGTATACAATTACCAGAACTCCTGCTTCCTGAGCTTCTTCAATCACTGGATTTAATGCGGTAAGCGAATTGGGATTAATTAAAAGCAAATCTACTTCGCTTATAATCATATTTCTTATCTGTGCAATTTGAGTGGTCACATCAGAACCCGCATTTTGAATGATAAGTTTATCAACCAAGCCCTGATCCTTATAGAAATCAAATTCCTGGCGAAGGCTCTCTGCCATTTGAACTCTCCAGCTGTGAATTTTTCTGCTGATACCTCCTTACACCCAACAAGTGTAGAAAACCCTACTATTGATATGCTTACTAAAACTACCAATACTACTAACCATAATAACAATTTCTTCATTTTTTTATCCTCCTTTTCCGACATAATTCATTCTTTCCTGAAACTTTCTAAAGAAAATTTAAATTACTGAACGCTTTTTCTCCTTCGAAGCTTTTCTTTCTTCCAGTTAATGGGCCTATTTGTTTTCTTAATCTATCACCTCCCACTGGCCCTGTTTTTAGCTCTTTATCAAGCATCTAACTTCATTATTATTATATATTGATACAATTTTTTGTCAAGGTTACGAATTGCCTCACTAAAAAAGTACTCCAAATATGTCCTAGCTTCAAAATGTGTTTACAGATTGGTATGCCAGAACCTTCATATTTTCATCTTCTATTTTAACAGGATAAAGAGCAACTATCAATTTTTTTTCATCACCTTCCTTTCCACTCATTATTTCTCCTATTATTTCTAATTTATTACTTTCTTTGAAGTTCGTCAAATTTTTAGATAAATGTGCTTGACCCGGTATCTTATAGCCATTTTCCTTTAGTTTATATCCTTGATGTGTCCTTCTGTAATTATAATAATCCATAAAGTTATTAAAGGTCAATTTGAAATTGTTCTATGTTTTCATATCGCTTTTTTCTTTAAAGCAACAGAATAAAATTCATCTAAAAGGGTTTTATTTAAACTTTCTACATAACCATTTGTTTAGGGATGTTTTACTTTGGTTGTGGTATGCTTTATCCCAAGTTTATGGCAGGTTTTCTAAAAACTCATGATTTGGTGCTAATTCCTTGTGCCAGGTAGTAAATTCTGTTCCACCATCAGTAAGCAGTCTTTCTATTTTCACCGGAGCAAATTTTTTTACAAGATGATTTTCCACAAAGTCTGAAGAACTCTTAGCAGTTTTATCAGGATAAATTTGAGCCGCACTAAAAGAAGAAAAACAATCACCAGCAACCTGATGATAAATTCTACCTATCCCTTTTATACAACCAAGGTAGAAAGTATCTTGACTTACTAACTGACCTGGATAACTTGCATGTATATGATTTTTTTTTGCTTTCTCTTTATCCCTGGCCATCTCATCAGCAGTAACTACTTCTCCGCTTAATTTTCTTACCCATTCTAATCTATCCATGAGGGTATTTAACCCCTTTCAAATTTAGAACATTGTAAATACCAGTATGCCCACCATTTATCCCTCTTAATTTTAATTCTTGTTCTATCCTTTGTGGCCCCCATAAGATGGATATTGAAAACAGAATTTTAAAATCCCTTTTTCTATCTCTTTGCTAATACAATTTGGCATCTTTGGCTTTGCTCTTATTTTAGGTCTTTAATCCTTCGTCTCCATATTTATCTCTTTTTTTCTTCCACTTATAAAACCAGGTTCTGCTAACTCCATATTTTCTACAAAGATAAATTATGGTCTTTTTCTTTTCATCTGCGTGATGAAATATATTCAATCTTATCCTCCAGATAAACTCTTTTTCGCTCATTGCCAGACCTCCTTTTAAAATTTTTTCCTATCAGAGTTCTGGTTTTAAATCAATCTGTTTATTTCAGCACCTTCCTATATAAATCTGTAGACACTACTTGAAGATACTACACCTTTTTATATATATCTCTTATCTTTACTATAGAAGGATGCCTGCTCCAGAATACTCTGTTATCCTCAATCATTTGTTTTGTAACTTTAATATCAGCAATCTTATCATCTGGTTTTACATCATCATAGAAGGCCATTTCATCATTGTATCCCTGAAAACTCTCTATCCGAAAAGCCGGATTAATCAAAGCATAACTTGCTGAAAAAGCGTCCTCTTCTGTTCCAGCAAAAATCTGTCCCGGTTCGATGAAAATTAGCAGCTGTTCACAGATTGATTCAAGTAAAATGCCTTGAGTCATGGCAGGGGAATATTTATCACCAACTTCTAATAATTTCTTTTGCTGGATATCTTTTGCTAAAACCCAACCAATAAGGTTCTGTTTTTCCGCATTCCTCTTTATGATTAAATCTAAATATTTTTTTAATCTTTCAACATCTAAAATCTCTTCTAATGCCATTTTACACTGTCTTCCCTTCTAATCTCTTAAAATCTCCTTTTAAATCCTGGTATAAAGACTGGTATATTTTAAATCGCTGATTATAAATATGAACATTTTCGGGAATAGGTTGAATTTTTTCTATTTTATATTTTACTACCTTTTTACATCCTTCTTCCACATCTTTATATATTCCCACTCCTACCCCGGCTAATATAGCTGCCCCCATTGCCGCCTGTTCGATAGATTGAGTCATGGATATCTCTTTATCAAAAATATCGGCCTGAATCTGTCTCCAGACTCTACTTTTTGCCCCTCCTCCGGATGCGATTACTCGCTCAATTTTGACACCTAATTCTTCAAAGGCCTCCAGACAATCCCTTAAGGCAAAAACTACTCCTTCCATCACTGCTCTAATCAGATGAGCTCGGTGATGTTTTAGGCTGAGCCCGAAAAATACTCCTCTGGCCTGGGGGTTCATATAAGGAGACCTCTCTCCCAAAAGATAAGGAAGAAAAATTATGCCTTCACTCCCTGCTCTAATTTTTTTCACTTCCTCATCAAATATTCGATAAGAATCAAGCGTAAGTAGTATATTCTCCCTCAACCATTTTAAAGATAATCCTGCGGAAAGAATCGCCCCTTGCAAGTGATAATTATTAGGTATAGCATGACAAAAAGTATGAATTCTTAACTTGGGGTCATAGGTGAATTTATCCACGGTGATAAATAATTGACCGCCTGTCCCGATAGTAGAAGAGAGAATCCCCGGTCTGATTACGCCATTACCGACTGCCTGCATTGATTGATCTCCTCCACCATAAACTACCGGAATTCCTTCCAATAATCCGGTATCTCTTGCTGCCTCTACATGCAGATAACCAGTCACCTCCTGAGATTCATGAACTTCTTCCGGAAGAATTTTTAGCGGAAGGTTGAGGATATCCAATAACTCTTCTGACCAGCATCTTCTTTTTATATCCAATAACAGAGTGCTGGAGGCATCGGTAACCTCTACTCCTAAATTTCCGGTTAATCTATAACGGATATAATCTTTGGCTAAAATTACTTTATATATTTGATTAAATTCTTCGGGCTGATTCTCTTTCATCCACAAAAGAGTGCTACCCATAAAACCGGTAGCTATAGGGTTCCTAGTCAGCTCAGCAAGTCGCTCTTTACCAATTTTTTAATAAATAAATTCACATTGAGAACTGCTCCTTTGGTCAGCCCAGATGATAGCCGGACGAAAAGGCTGTAAATTTTTATCCAAAAAGACCGTACCATACATCTGCCCTGATAATCCTATTCCTCTTACTTGTTTGGGGTTAACCTTTGATTCTTTTATTATTTCTCTTATTACCTGAATAGTTGCTTCCCACCACATTTTGGGATTCTGTTCTGCCCAACCTGGCTGAGGTATATCTATAGAATATTCTCTCCCTGCTCGAGCATAAATTTTACCCTCCCTATCCATAAGCACTCCCTTGGTCCCGGAAGTGCCTATATCTATACCCAATAAATAATCCATCTTTATCCCTTTCATAAAACAATCTTTAATTCTGCTATTCCGCTATTTTATTCTTATATCCTTTAATTAAAATCTGAACTTCCCCCGCTTTACTGGACACCAGGTTAAGAGCTATAATTAAATTAAAGGAGGTTCAGAAGATATGGAAGGAAATCGAAGAAACTATAGTGAAGAATTTAAGAAA